>CZCA01000088.1_pt1 | contig 100077 bp, 68 predicted proteins | sample 591981 | NCBI WGS metagenome assembly CZCA01 (sample SAMEA3556810, study PRJEB10932) | anaerobic digester metagenome | reverse complement strand
AGCGGGGTGAAGGTTGCGGTCGGCGGCGCAGCTGTGTTCGTCGCTGTGGGCGGCAGCGGGGTAAAGGTTGCGGTCGGCGGCGCAGCTGTTGGCGCGCCGCTGCCGTTCAAGGGCGTATCCATGGTGTACGTCGGGCCAGACGCGCCGGCGCCACCGTAATAGCACATGCCATTTACTGGCGAGCCAGGCGCTGCGGCGCTGTCGAGCACGGCGCCTGTGCAGGCGCCTTCCGGCCCCTCGTCAAAGTGGAACAGGCCAACCGTGCTGGCATCGGCGCTGAAGGCAGTTGTCTGCGGCGTGAAGGGGTCAGCATAGCGCAGGCGGGCAGAGAGGCGCAGTTCATCAAGCCAGCCGCGAAAGGAGGGATAGTTTGCCGGGTTTCCCTCGGAAGCGCCAGCATCATGTTTTTCTGCGCCCAGCACAATGAACGGTTCGTTGCGACAGTAGCCGCCCCACGCGCCACCCGGCCCTTGACAGTAGCCCGGTCCCTGGAAGGTGACGCTTGCACCATCAGGATAGGAGAGATCACCGGTGGGGCCGAGCACGGTGGCATCCAGACGCCCGTCAACAAAGAGCGTGAGCTGCCCATCGCTCAGACGCCGCTGCACGGCAATGTGATGCCAGGCGCCGTCGAGCACGTTGCTGGCGCCGCAAAGCGTGCGCGCCGCACGGCTGGCATTGGTCACGCCAAAGACCACGCGACCGCCGCCATCCACAGAGATGCCAAACTTGCGTCCTTCCGAGAAACGATCGCGGTCGAAGACAATGCTTCCGTAAATCCAATCCTCGTTCTGCCCACACGTCACTGTACGCCCTAGATTCTCAGCCTGGAAGCCACGCAGCCAGAACTCAATGGTGAAATCGGCGGCGCCAATATCGGTTGGCAGACTGCCAGCGTCGGTCTGGACAGGAATCTTGACGCGATCGATGTCGTCAACGCCGTGCCCCTCAAAGCGCAACGAATAGCCGCCCGTGCTCTGCGCCAGCGCCGGTGGCACGACGCTGCTGCCCAAAAGCACCCACATCGCAAGGACAACAATACTTACGTGCAAGACAATGTTCCAATCCCGCTGTTTTCCACTCATGGTGAACCCCTTCTCTCAGATAGGCGTACGCTCTGTAGCCAATCGATCAGGCTCTGCATGGCGCCCCGGTGGTAACGCGTCACCCATGCCGGATCGCTCCAATCGATCGGGCCATCTTTTATGTCAAACAGAGTATGTTCGGCATGATCGGCAATGTAACTGCTGGCGCCATAGGGCCAGCGGGTGCGATGCGCCTGCACGGCCTGCATTGTGACTGCCTCCAGGTCAGGCTCGCTGTCAGCCACGATGATGTGCACCGGTGCGGCAATCGCTGTGATCTGTTGTGGCCCCACCAGGCTGGAAAGCAAGGCCACGCCCGCAGGTGATTGTACGTTAGCAAACTCTGCAAAGTGCTCCGCCAAATATTGACTGCCGATGCTCTGCGCCACGATAAAGACCTGACTGCGGTCAATGCCCATTTCGGCCACGGCCGCCCGGTACGCCGCCAGCGCGTCCTCCGCCTCACAGCAACCATACTCTCCCTCGCTGGCGCCGACGCCGCGCTTGTCGAAGCGGAAGACGGCAAAACCAGCTTCGGTCAGCAATTCTGCCAGATAGCCGTAGGCGTTGCGCCCAACCGGGCCGGAGTGATGAATAATGAAAACCAGCGGCGCCGCGCCGTCCGTGCGCGGCAGATCAAGCTCACCGGCCAACCACACATCGCCAGCGCGAAAAGTCAATTGACGTTGTTCCCGCGTGGTTGGCTCCAACTTCGGTGTTGGATAAGCATCGCCGGTTAGAGGATCGAGCGCAACCGTAGGTGGTTGCGCCGCCGGAGACAGGGCAACGCAACCACTGCTGATGAACAAACAGCAGAACAGGGCAATAATGGCGCCAGACGTTCGGCCAGGCCAGCCCATCGCCCTACCGATTGGCCGCGCCCCAGACGGGATCGTCGGCGCCTGCCGCCGTCGAAGCGCCCAGTGTGCCGGTGCGGGCGTTGGCGGAAGCATCCGCCACGCTCTGCCCGGCTCCTTCATTGAACGCCCACTGCGCCAGGGTGTCGACATCGACCGCAGGCAGTGTGGCGGGTGGCGTGAAGTTGGCCGTGTAACGCACCGACGCCGAGATGCGTACATCGTCGAGTGCGCCGGCAAAGTACGCGTAGCCTGGTACGCCCCCCATCCGCAAGCCGCTGGGCGTGATGCGCAGCGTGGCGCCAACAGTTGCGGGCGTCGTTGCTACGCCGTTGACAAAGAGCCGCACCGCGCCGTTATCGTAGACAGCCGCCACGTGCGCCCATTGTCCGGCAGGCAAGGTCGTGGGATACAGCACGCCCTGCCAGCCAGCGTTCGTGGAGAGCCAAAGAATTGGGCGACCGGCGTCAAGCTCCAACGACCAACCATTGTTGTCATCAGCCTCTGCCAGCATGATGCCGTTGGCATTGGCCGCTGCCGGGCGCACCCATGCCTCAACGGTGAAGCGCGACGCGCTGACGGAGCGTGCGGCCTGCACAAAGTCATTGGCGCCATCAAAGGTCAAGGCTGAGTTGGCTGGCGGCACAGGCGTGTTGGTCGGCGTATTGGTGGCTGTTGGCGGCAGCGGCGTATTCGTCGGCGTCGGCGAGGGTCCAGGCGTCGGCGTGTTCGTCGGTGCAGGCGTATTGGTGGCCGTTGGCGGCAACGGCGTATTCGTCGGCGTTGCGGTCGGGCCGAGGTTCGGGAACGGATATCCTGCCACCCACGCCGGGTCAGCGGCGTCGGCGGCGCTGGAGGCGCCCAACGTCGCCGTGTTGAGCGCGCCTGCACTGTCGGCGGTCAACTGCCCGGCGCCCTCGTCAAAGCGCCAGAGATCGACCGTATTGGCATCGACGGCATGCGGCGCGGTCGGCACAGCAAAGCTGGCGTTGTAGCGGGGGACATTGGAAATCCGTACGTCATCGAGCGCGCCGGCAAAGGCCGGGTAGCCGGCGTAAACGCCCATCTGCAACAGCGGCCCTTGTGTCAGCGTATTCCCAACCGTAGCTGTGCCGGTGGCCTGCCCATTGACAAAGAGTTGGATCGATCCGGCGTTGTAGACTGCGGCGGCATGATACCATGTGCCGGCTTGCAGCACTGTTGGATGACTGGCCGACTGCCAACCCTGGTTGGTGCGCACCCACAAGACGATGCGCCCATTCTCCATTTCGAACGACCAGCCACTGTTGTCGTTGCCAGCCAGGACGACGATGCCGGTCTCGTTCGCAGCGCCAGGGCGTAGCCACATCTCAACGGTGAACGGCCCACCCCCGACGCTGGCGCCGGCGCTCAAGAAGTCGTTGACGCCATCGAATTGCAGCGCGTTGTTAGTGCTGGTCGCCGCCGTGGGCGTCGGCGTCAACGTGGCGGTTGGCGGCGGCGTGAAGGTGGCGGTTGGCGGCAGCGATGTCGGCGTCGGGCCGGCTGTTGGCGTGTCCGTCGGCAGCGGGGTGTTGGTCGGCGTGGGTGTGGGGCCAGCAAACTGTACGCTCACCTGGCGCACTTCTGGCGACTGCATCACATCGTTTGTCACCAGATCGAGGCGATATTGGAAATAGCGCGCCGCCGGGCTGTTGATGGCGCTGCCGCTCACCGGCGTCCACGCGCTCCAGTTCACGCCGTCGGGTGAGGTGCGCGTCTGGGCGACGACGCCGGTGTTCGCAGGCGTCACTGCATCCAGTGCAAGCACCCCCCAGGGGGCAGCCTGCCCTGCGTCATAGATGCAAGAGGTGTAGCTGCCGCTGGTGGCGTATTGCCCGACGCGCGCCCAATCCACGTTCATCGGGCTGACCCCATACGTCGTCGGCGTCTGATGATAGATGAAGGCCCAAGTGTTCAGCGTCGGCGCACCAGAGATTGTCCCCTGGAGCACGCCGTCGATGTAGAAGCGTGCGCCAGCGGCATCCCACTCGATGCGGAAGACATGGTATTGTGTCAGATCGAGTGAGGGGATGTCGATGTCAGTCAACGGCTGCGTCTCATTGCCATCGCGCCCGCGAAGATAGGTTGTGTTCGTGTCGCGCGTGACAAAGATGCGCAGCGCGCTGTCCGCCGGGTAGGTGCTCCCATAGGTGAGCGGCGGCTGATCGCGGTAGAAGCCGATGTCGGGCCAGCCAGCGCTGGCGCCATTGGTGCGCTGCTGTGCGCGCACCTCGATGAAGCGTGGTTGGTAAGGCTGCAAGTTGATCTGCGAGCGCAGCAGCGACCCATCCAGCGTGACAATACCACCGCCGATTGTGGGCGGCACGGTGTACCAGGTATTGGCATAGTTGATCAGCCAGCGCGAGGTGTCGATGGCGGCGCCGCTGAAATAATCCTCGATGGTGGCCGCCAGACGCACTTCACCGCCAGCGGCGTCACTCACGCTGGCGCTGCCCAGCACGGCACAGGGCGCCGCAAAGTCGCCCGTCGTCGTCTGGACGAAGCCGCCTGGCCCTACCGGCACAAAGACCGGTGTTGGCGTATTGGTTGGCGTGCTGGTGGGGGTGCTCGTTGGCGTTGCGGTAGGCGGCTCAGGCGTATTGGTGGCGGTTGGCGGCAACGGCGTGTTCGTCGCTGTGGGCGTATCCGTCGGCAGCGGCGTATTGGTCGGCGTTGTGGGCGGTGCATTCTGCAAGCTCACACTGCGCACTTCCGGCGACTGCAACACATTGGTGGTCGCCAGGTCAAGCCGATATTGCAAAAACTGCCCAACAGGGCTAGCAATGGCGGCGCCGCTCGTCAGCGCCCAATCAGACCAGGTGACGCCATCGGTGGAGGTGCGCGTCCAGGCTGTTATGGATGCGCCCGCCGGCGCGGTCGCATCCAGCGTCAGGCTTTGCCACGCGACCGGCTGGCCGGCATCCTGCACACAGGAAACAAAAGAGCCATTGCTGATATATTGCCCGGCGCGCGCCCAGTCAACGCGTAGTGGGCTGGTGGTGGCGCTGGCCGGGTCTTGATGATAGAGGAAGGCATAGGTGTCAAGCGTCGCCACACCGGGCGCGGCGGCGACTTGCACGCCGTCAACGAAGTAGCGCGTCTCGGCGCCATCCCACTCCACGCGATAGATGTGGTATTGGGTCAGATCGACGCCGGGGATGTCGGTTGAATAGGCGGGGTTGGGGGCGACGCCATCGCGCGACAGCGCATAGACCGTGTTGTCGGTGCGTGTGACAAAGAGACGAAAGGCGGTCGTGCTGGTCGGTGCGTTCGGGTCCAGCGGCGACAGCGCGCGATAGAAGCCTAGATCGGTGGGCACGGCGTTGCGGCCATCGACGCGCGGCAGGGCGCGCGCCTCGAAGAAGCGCGGTTGGGTAGCGGCAAAATTCGCTTGCGAGCGCAGATACATGCCGGTGAGATCGACGACGCCGTTGGTCACCGTCACGGGCGCGGTGTAGCCCGGCGACGCGCTGCCCACCAGCCAGCGCGTCGTATCGACAGCAGCGCCGGTGAAGTAATCTTCCAGCGTAGCCGCCAGTCGCAGCTCGCCGCCCAGGGCATCACTGACCGTTAGTCCCGTGTTCGTCACACAGGCCGGGCTGAAGTCGGCGACAGTGTCATGGAGAATGGCGCCGCTTTGCTGTGCGCGCACAGTTGGCGTCAGCGCTATTTGGGTGGCGATTCCCGCTCCAATGCATGCCAGCGCGAGCAGCGTCCCCACGATTCGGAGAATCCTACGCGGCTCCCAGCCAGTGTAGATGGCGCGCCAGACTTGTTGCTGGTGATTTCGCATGTGCCAGTTTTCCTTTAGGCTATTAACGAAAACGCTTCTCCGTCTCACCAACGTGTCTACGTTGTGTCTGCTACACGGCGGCGTAGTGTAGACAGGACGATCATCGGCAATGGAGCGAGACAAAATCGGCATGAACGTACATGCCGTCACAAATCATGATCTGTTGCAGCATAGCACGCGTCTAGCGCTGTGAACGCTTACAAGTTGCTGACAGAGGGGACAGAGGGAAGACGAAGAATCACGCGTCATGAGCCTGCGGTCGGGTGCATCAGCTCATGACGCGTACCACGCTACGCGTTATCGACGCACGCGTTTGTAGCGGGCGTTGAACTGTTCGGTGTCGACGATCTCGATTTTGGCCGGCACCTTGAACGCTGCCAGTCGCTCACGGCAAAAGGTGCGCAGCCGCTGGCGGAAGGCCGCTGCTGGCTCTGGATGCACCAGATTGACGCGCGCCGTGACGATGTTGCCGGTCAACGGATGCGGCTCACCCACCACGACGGCGTCAGCGACGTTGTCCATCTGTAACAGCACGCTCTCCACCTCTGCCGGGTAGACCTTCTGCCCACCAACGTTGATGATCTCGCTCTTGCGTCCCAGAATGCGGATGTACTCGCCATCGACCTCGACCATGTCGTTGGTGTTGAACCAGCCTTCAGCATCGAAGGGGCTAGGCGCGTTGAGATAGCCCAGCATGGCGGAATGCGCCTTGATCCAAAGGATGCCATCCACCACTTTGGTCTCGTAGCCTTCACCGCCCACCTTGACCCACAGCGAGCCAGAATCCTTCGACTTCGAGCGCAGGATGCCCAACTCCGACAGACCATAGGTCTGCTGCAATCTGACCTGGGGAAACAGTTCGTGCAGGCGCGCCAGGGTGCTCTCTGGCATCACTTCCGTGCCATAAGTGATGAGCTTCAACGAGGAAAGGTCATAGCGCTCATAGGCGTGCGACATCAGCAACAGGTTGAGAAAGGTGGGCGAAGTCGGCAGCATCTCCGCCTTGTGCGCAGCGATGGCGCGACAGACGATCTCCGGGTCGCGATCTTGAATCGAGATCACCACGCCGCCATTGGAAAGTGTGTAGAGCAGCGTGTTGATGCCGCCGATATGATCAAGCAAGAGAAACGTGATCGTGCGCATTTGCTGACGCGGCGTCTTGAATTTCTCCAGCAGATGCGTGAAGTTGTGCAGGGCGGCCTTGCTCTTGCCGGTGGAGCCGGAAGAGAAGAGCACCAGCCCCGGATCGCCGCTCTGCCGCAACGTCTGGATCAATGGATTGTCGGCGCGACGACCGGTGCGCTTGAAACTCCAAAAATCATACTCATCGACGCTGATGATGGACTCGACCTGGGCGACGTCCAGAAACTCTTCACGATGCGCTTCGGCGGCTTTGGTGAGCGGCACGATAATCGCACCGCGGTCGATCAAGGCCAGCAAGAGCGCCACTGTCGTCGGTGAGTAGTCGCCGTCGAGTGTCACGGTCTCGCCCGGCGCCACCTGATGCTCCTCCAGGAAGTGCGACCAAAAGTGCATCCGGGACAGAATTTCGCCGTAGGTGGTAGGCGCATCGTTCCAGATCAGACACGGTTCCGCCGACCAACCGGCCATGCGGTCAGTCAGCCACTGAATATGTCGCTGCATATGATTCCTCCATGCGAGTCAGACGAAGCGATGGCGCCACCGATGCCGCTACGCCGTAGAGCAGCGCCGCCGTCGCCAATGCTATCGTAAAATTCGTCGTCATACTCAGGATGATGACGGCGGTGGAACCCAAGACCGAAAAGACGCCATTCATGCCCCATGCCCACGGCACGAGTTGCGGCGCAGCCTGCCCCACTTCGCGAATGCCGGTGGGGAAGGGCATCCCCATGAAAAAGGCCAACGGTGCGATCAGCGCCATGCTCACCACCACACGCACCGCATCGGGCAGCCCCAGCAATGCCGCAAAGAGCGGGGGCAGCGCCACAACGTAAAGCAGAATCAGCGCCGACACCACCAGAATCATCACCGGCAGGCGCGTGCGCACCTGGAACAGCCGCTGCCCCAGCAGGCTACCGCACGCCGAGAAAACCAACATGCTGAAGATCGTCGTGGTGATCGCCAGCGTCGGATAGCCAATGAACAGGGTAAAACGCTGAATCAACACGATCTGCACAAACATGTATCCCAGCCCCAATGCGCTGAAATAGGTCAACATCTTGCCGGTGCCAGGGGTAGTCAGACCGTTGCGCTGGTTGCGCCACAACGGTAAGATGACGAATGCTACGGCAGCCAGCAACGTGAAGCCGAGCATCGTCAGCAGAATGATGTTGCCCATCGGCACGCGTGCGCTGAGGTTGCCGGTGCGGGCGCCACCCTCTAGCAGGCGATCCCACTTGAAGTAGTTGTAGTAGAAGGGATCATCATCTGAAACCGGATAAATGTTGAAGGGATAGTTTGCCTCAAAGGTGCGTGCATCCTCAGCAGTCAGATAGCTGGCGTAGGCGGTGTCGCGCAGGGTGAAGGGATCATGCAAGATCTCAAATTCGTTTTCGTGCACCCAGACGTTTAGCGCGTCGATCTGCGCCTGCGTGAAGGGCGCAGGTGAAACTAGCAAGTTGATCGCCGTGTTGGTGTCATTCTCCACCACCACGATGTGCGCGGCCGGGTCGGCGACGCCGCGTCTGCGCAACGCCTCGGCTGCCAGCCCCACCAGGCGAAGCGTTTCGATGGGCGGGTCGGTGGCAGCGCGCGTCCAGGAGAAAACACCATGTTCGCGCAACCGGCTCAATGCCAGCTCGAAGGCCTCGACTGTATATAGGTACGACTCCGAAAGCACGTAGGCGCCAGTGTTCAGTGCGGCGATATTATCCAACCCGATGCCTTGAATGATGTCAAAACGCTCCTCTGTGCTGGTCAGGAAGCTGCGTCCCTCCGCCGTGAAGACCGCCGTGTTGCCGCTCGCCAGGTTGCCCGTGAAGTCGGCGTAGCGTTTCACCACCAGATCCACCATGTCGGAGTTCAGGTCGATCGCCACGATCCTGCGGGCGTCGTAGAGACGCGCCAGCAGGATGTCGATGCCGCCGCCGACACCGATCAGCAATGTGCTCGGCGCATTCTCACTGAGCAGATAAGGCGCACTGATGACGGCATGCCGGAGAAAATCAAAGCGGGTCAGGTCGCCATCAAACGCGTACAGCCCCGTCATGGAGGTGCCGTCAAGCGTCACGAAGTTGAGATCGAAGCTCTCGCCAGCCAGTGCGGTGCCGAGATACCGTCGGCTGACGCCGCCCACGATCATCGGTTCTCGAACCGTCACACGCGGCGTCACATCGACGCGCGCCACTGGATTCCACTGCGTATATTCCGGCTGCGCTGCGCCGCTGGCTGCCAGCGCCCAATTCAGCGGCTTGGACGCTGGCGTCGGCAAGTAAATCGGGCGGACAATGGAGAACACGAGCAGCGCCGCCTGGCCGACAAGCACGGCGGGCGCCACCCAACGCCAGCGCGGCGGCATGCCAAACAACATAGCTGCCGTTGCTGCCAATAGCGCCACCAGGACGATGGCGCTCGGCGCGCTCAGGCGATGGACAAGCCAGGCGACAACCAGCGTGCTCAGCCCGGCTCCCAGCAGGTCGGCAAAGTAGAGGCGATGCGCATAGAATGACCAGACGCTGAACACGCCAGCAATCACCAACCCGCCGAGCATGAACATGCCAAACATGCCAGCAAAGTAGAGCGCCAGCCCGACCAGCGTCCAGCCCAGATCGTCAATGCGCAGCGGGTCGAAATGGACAATAGTAACGATCGCCAGCATCCCCAGCGTGCTCAGGCTGAACGCCAATGTCAGCGGCGCCAACCGCTGCTGGATCACCTGATGGCGCCAGTGGCGCACAGCCAGGAAGACGCCTGCCGCGCCGCCGCCCAACAACGCCACACCGACGATCAGGTAGGTGAAATGGTGCCAAATCATGATCGAGAAGATGCGCGTGAAGATCACTTGCAACGCCAGGATGCCAGCCGAAATCATTGCCACCCCAGCATAAATCGGTAGTCGCTTCATCCTACCCCGCCTAACGTAATCACCTGTCCAGTCACGTAATCGCTCTCTGGGCGCACAAAAAAATCAATCACATTGGCGACATCCTCAAAGCGCCCCAACCGCTTCACGGCCAACCGCTCGATGATGGCGGCGATCTTTTCCTGCGGCACGCTGCGGATCAGATCGGTCGCGATCGGCGTCGGCGCCACAACGTTGGCCGTGATCCCATAACTTGCCACCTCACGCGCCAGAATCTGCGTAAAGGTGACGACTGCACTCTTGGAAGCCGCATAGAGCGCCTCGCCCTCCAACCGCAGCGGCGCCGCCACCGTACTGATGTTGACGATGCGTCCGTAACGGCGACGCTGCATGAGCTTCACCGCCTCCCGACACAGCAGAAAGACGCCCTGAAAGTTTGTGGCAAAGATGCGCTCCGCCGTGGCGGCTGGCGTCAACAGGATGGCATTCATCGATGCAATGCCAGCGTTGTTGATGAGCACATCCAGCCGGCCAAATTGCTTGCCGACCGCCGCCACCATCTTGCGCACAGCCGCCTCATCTGTGACATCGGTTTCGAAGTGCGTGTAGTTGGCCAACGTCCACTCGGGCGCAGTGCGGCTGCATCCGATCACCTGCGCGCCGCGCTGCACGTAGTGCTCCGCTAGGTAACGACCGATGCCCTTGCGCGTGCCGGTAATCAGGACGACCGAACCCTCCATCAGCCCTGCTCCGCCGCCAGTTGCATGACGTAATCGGCCAATGTACCAACCGAAAGAAAGGGGCTGCGCGTCTGTGACATCGCGCGATCGTCAGCCAACACCACAACAAGATCGTGATCTGCCTCCAATCGCTGTTCGACTTCGACAATCAGCGTCACCAGCCCCATTGAGTCGAGCACCGACGCGCGCCCAATCAGCCGCGTGTTTTCGTCCGGCGCCATCGCTTCACCCTCGACGCCAGCCAGCACATCCTGCAGCGCGGCCAGAATCAGCTCTACCACTGCCTGACGATCCAATTTTTGCTGCACAGCTTCCATAAAATTCACTCCGAGTTTCATGTAATGACAATATCGCCTTCCGCTCAGTTCGCGCCCCGACTGAGCTGTCGCCTCTGGCGCTGTTGATTACCGCCGTTGATACAGCTCATACTGCCCTAATGTCATGACCGGTGCATATCCTGCCGCCGCCAACCGTTCTGGCGGGTAGACCGCCACCCAGCGTGAGAATTCGCCCACCAGCACATACTCAGGATTCAGTTCTGTAAAATCATAGAGGTCAGCGACGGTCGTCTCGCCGAGCCACTTCTGGCGCACGGTGCGGTTGAGTAGCAGTTGCGGCGGATAGTGGTAGCGATGATCCGTCAGGAAGCCCATTTGCGGCTCCCAGGTCTCAACCAGCGCGTCTAGCGGCACGGTGGCATTCATCACCTGCGCCATCTGCGCCGAGTCATCGGGCGGCGCTGTGGCAATGCGCACAGCCAGGCGCGCGCCAGGCGCCACGATGATAGCCGCCAACAGGAGCAGCAGCGCCAAGCCGACATAGCCGCGCCCGCGCTGCCCCGTAGTTTTGCTTGCCTGCCAGAGACGAACAACGCTGAAGTCAGCGGTCAGGTCCGCGAAGGTCAGCGCCACGAAGAAAGTAGCAAACGCCAGCCCAACAAACGCATAGCGCAGCCAACTCACCGAAGCCACCACGTACCAGAGCAAATTGATGACCACCAGTGCGTAAAGGATCACCAGTTGATGGCGACGATCCGCATCCGTTGGGGCGAAAGATAGGGAGCGAGAGGCGGCGGCGTCATCCGCAACACCATTTGCCGATCGGGTCGCGCGCAGCAGCCACCAGGCGCTGTAGCCCAATGCTGGGAAGAGCATCCACAGAAAACTTTTGGCGCTGAAGAGTTCACTGAGCGAACGGCGCATCAGTTCCTGCGAGAAGACCGCCGCCGCGCCGGCTGTGAACTCGCGCAACGAGGTCAGATTCTCCCCAATCGTCGCTGGCCCCAGGTAGACGAGCGTGAAGAGCTGCCACGCGCCAAAGATGGCGGCGGTGACAATGCCTGGAAGCAGGAAAAGCTGCTGCGATCGCTTGAACCAAAGCAGGTTCATGCCCCACGCCAGCAACAACGTCGCCCCCAGTACGAGTAGATACTGATACTTCGTGACAACACTCAGCCCCAGCAACAGCCCGACCAGCGTCAACTCCCACCAACGCGCATGGCGCCAGCGCACGAACCAGAGCAGAAAACCAGCCGCCATAAAGGCCAGCCCTGGCACTTCGCCCAACACTTGTCGCCCGTAATCCACCATGTCGATGGCAGGCGAGGTGAGCAGCAGCGCCGTCACAACCCACGCCGCACGCACGCCGAGCAAATGGCGCGCCAGCAGAAACATCAACAGCAGCGCCGCCGCCAGGTAAAAGACCATCACCAGCCGCGCCTGCAGCAGCCCGACGCCCGCCACCTGAAACACCCCGGCAATTGGCAGCATCACTGTCGGCCCCACACCGATCGTCGGCCCGTAATGGCGCAGACCTTCGCTGCTGTAGTCGGCGTAGACGCCCATCGTCACCAGCGCCTTGGGCACGTGGAGGTGTGAGCCTTCGTCGAACCAAGTCTTGGGGTAGTCGGTGAGTTTGTAGAAGAACAAGAAGGCGACAATGAGCGCTGCGCTCACCAGCAGCGCCGGTCTGAGCCAGGCTATGGTGTGCGCCGGCGTCTCGATTCGTTGCGATGTCGTCGAAGTGGTCATAGCGTAGTGACTTCCTCTATCAGGCTTGGGACTGCGCGACCTTTGTGCGTCAGGTCTGTCAGGCATGCATGCCCGTCGGCTGTACGGCTAACGCCTGTCGGATCGTGGCTGCGGCTTCATGGCCCAGCCGACTGACTGATTCCCCGTTGGTCAGCGCCGGGTAAATCTGCGCCGTTGTCACCAAAAAGAGCGATTTCACCGGCGTGATCACTTCCGGGATCAGGTGCGCTGAGTTCAGCCCGTGCAGCGGCTCGACGTAGCGTTCACGGTGCACCAGGAAATAGCGCACCCACGCGTCATCGAAGTTCGGGAACATGGCATGCAGGTTCTCCAACCACATCGCCTTGATCTCGGCGTCCGATTTGCCGATCAGCGTACTGCCCGGCGCCGTGTACTTGGGCAGGTAGACCAGATGATGCCCGCCCACAAACGCCGGGTCGATGTAGCTGGTTGTCTCGATGACGCCGGTAAAAGGGATGCGTTCGTCAGTGATGTTGAGCGTCCAATACCCGGTCAGCGGGCGATCCAGCACCAGCAACGGGCAGACGATGCCGAGATAATCGGTCTTGCTGAGAAAGTCATGATAACTCGCCGGTGCAGCCGGAATCAGCCGCTTGAAGATCGGCGTCTGTGATGTCACCACGACTGCATCGAAGGAGTGCACACCTGTCGCCAGGCGCACACCCATCGCCACGCCGCCCTCAATGACAACCTCCTGCACCGGCGTCTGCAGGTGGATGCGCCCCCCCGCCGCCTCGATGCGCGCCGCCATCGCCTTGATCAGCGTAATGTAGCCGCCGATGATGTGGCCGGCGCCCTCCTTCTGGCTGGCGCCCTGTCGCGTTGATTTGACGCGCACCAACCGCGACCAAATCCACGTCGCCGGCACATTGCGGAAGTCGCCATCGAACTTGGCGGCCAGCATCGGGCGCCAGATATTCTGGTAGGTGTTCTTGCCACCGAGCCGGATCAGCCACTCCTCGACGCTGACGCCTTCCAACTCCTGCCAATCCTTGACGCGCTGTGCAGCGAGCACGGTCAAGCCCAGCCGGAAGCGGTCGATCCAGCCCAGTGGCGGGAATTTGAGAAACTCGATGATATTGTTCATCGAGTAGATGGCGTGGTTGTAATAGAAGCCTGTGCGCGTCTCTTTGAAGCGCACCTGGTCGGCGATGCCCAACTCTGCGAGCAGTTCGCTCAAGTGTGCGTCGCTCGCCAGAATCGCGTGATAGAAGCGATCGACCTCCACGCCATCCGGCAACGTCAATGGGCCAGCCAGCCCGCCCAACGTCGCCGACGCCTCGAAGACTTCGACGCTGACGCCGGTTTTGGCAAGATAGTAGGCGAGCGTGATCCCCATGATCCCGCCGCCGACAATAGCTACTTTCAAGAGTCCTCCAAGCAATGGGGAGGGATTGAGCAATTTGGCAATTGAGCGATTATGTGATTGGCGCACTCAGTGTCGTTGCACGAAACGGCAAGGCTCACCGCCTTCCCCCAATCTCACAATCCCATCATCGCCTCGTCGCTTCATTCACTCAATATTTTTGCAATTTTCTCTGCCGCCGTTCCGTCTCCCAGCACTGGTGGATGCACATCCGGCGGCTGGAAGGTGAACCAGGCGTCCACGATCTTCTGACAGTCGGCGCCAACGAGTAGATTCCAGCCCGCGTCAACCGTTTCTGTCCACTCAGTTTCGTCGCGCAGGGTGAGGCAAGGCCTGGCAAAGTAATATGCTTCACGCTGCACGCCACCCGAATCGGTGGCAATCAGGCGAGCGTTTTCTTCGAGCACCATCATGTCGAAGTAGCCAGCCGGCTCGATGGCGAGGACATGGGGCGCAAATGTGGCGCCGATCAGCTCCAACGCCTTGCGCGTGCGCGGATGCACCGGAAAGACGATGGTTTCGCCGACAGTGTTGAGCGCGGTCACGATGGCGCGCAACCGCGCGGGGTCGTCAGTATTGTTGGCGCGGTGTACGGTGACCAGGGCGAAGCGTCCTGGCGTCAACCGCAAGCGCGCCAACACATCCGACTTTGTGCGCGCCAATTCACGATGATGGAGCGAAGCGTCAAGCATCACATCGCCAGTGACGTAGACGCCCGCTGTAATGCCTTCCGCCGCCAGGTGCGCCGCCGACTTGGGGCTGACGCAGAAGCAGCGGTCCGCAAGATGATCGGCCACGATGCGGTTGATCTCCTCCGGCATGTGGCGGGCAAAGCTGCGTTCACCTGCCTCGATATGCATCACCGGGATGCCGAGCTTGCTCGCCGCCAGTGCGCCGGCGACGGTGGAGTTCGTGTCGCCGCGCACGATCACGGCGTCGGGCTGCTCCTTGAGCAGGACATCCTCCATGCCGATCAACATCGCTGCAGTCTGACGTGCGTGGCTGCCAGAGCCGGCTTCCAGATTGTAATCCGGCGCGGGTGCGCCCAACTCATCGAAGAATGCCTGGGACATGGCGTAATCGTAGTGCTGACCGGTGTGCACCAGGATTTCGGTGTGCGCTTTGCGCAGCGCCCAACTCACCGGCGCCGCCTGCACGAACTCTGGGCGGGCGCCAACAACGGAGACAAACTTCATGCGAGACTCCACTTCAAGATGCGTACCTTGACGCAGAAATGCAAAGCCGCAGCGATGTGCAAAGGGACTGCCACTGAGTTCTTTGCGCGTCTCTTGCGTCGCTGCGACCTGGCGTGAAGATCAAGAATCTCCCTCAAGACCCGCTGCGTGAGATCAGGAAGACGCCAAGCATGACGACCAGCGTGCCCGCAAGGCGCAGCGGCGTGATGTTCTCGTTGAAGAGCAACCATGACGCCGTCAGCATCACCACATAGCTGAGACTGGCAAACGGATAGGCGAAGCTCAGGTCAACGCGCGAGAGCGCCGCCAGCCAGAACACCGTCCCCCCCACATAGAGCGCCAATCCGCCAATGATGAAAGGATTGGTGAAAATCTTGAAGAGCGTCGGTACGATGTCGTGTGCGCTCAACGTAATCTGCCCGGTTTGCGTCATGCCATATTTGAGCGTGATCTGCCCGATAGCGCCAGCAATGACGCTGACGAGAATGTAGCCAATAGCAACTGTCATGATCTGCTTTCTCCCGCTGAGTGCTGTTGTTGTTTCCATGATTTCATCCGTTGATCCAGATTCCAGGTTTGCAGTGCGTCGTTTCATTGCGTCAGCCGGTCATTGCGTCAGCCGGTCATTGCGTCAGCCGGTCATTGCGTCAGCCGGTCATTGCATCAGCCGGCGGCGAGCTTCTGGCCTGTGCTGACGGTTGACTTCATCGCTGGCGCGGCGGCAAGCCCCAGTCGCCGCAAGAGGATATGGCCTTGATAGCCCAGGTGCGCGCGGATCGTGCGCATGATCTTGGCTTTGGAAGCGCCAAATGCCCGCGAGTAGAGCGTCGTCGGGTACTCCGCAACTTTATAGCCGGCTAACATTGCATTGACCATCAGCTCCGTGCCCGCCAGGAAGCCATCCGCCTCGAAGGGGATACGCTCGACCACTTCGCGGCGATAGGCGCGGAAGAGCGATGTGTACGTGTGCACGTGACGGTCCACCAGCACGCGGTAGAGGAAGGAGGAGCCTTTGCTCAGAAAGATGCGATAGCCCTCCACATTGGCAATGGCGCCGCCCGGTGCATAGGGCGAGGCGGTCACGATGCTGACGCCCGGCTTGAGACAGGTCAGCAACGCCGGGATCGTCTCGAAGCGGTAGGTGCCGTCGCTGTCGGTGGTAACGATGACCTCGCCAGCGGCGGCGCCCAGGCCGGTGCGCAGCGCAGCGCCCAACCCTCGGTTGACGGCATGCTGTTCGAAGCGGAAGCTCACGCCCGGAAGCTGGGCGTTGGCAAAGGCGCCGGTCAGGGCCGCGTAGGTGTCATCTTTGCTGCCGTCATCGACAAAGAGCACCTCGACGTGATCGATGCGTTCGCCATCGGGCAGGGTGAAGCCCACCAGTTGTTGCACCACCGGCACGAACTCGGCGTTGAGCTTATCGACATTATCAGCTTCGTTGTAGCAAGGAATGACGATCGATAACAACACGGCTTGCCCTCTTTTCATACGCAAGTATTTCACACTCCAGCAAATGCCGCTGCAACGCCTGGCGCCGGCGCTGCCACCGCTGGCGCTGCCACCGCCGGGGCGCATCCATCCGCAAAGCGAGCGTCGAGCATCCGGGCGTTGATCAGCGTGCGCACGGTGTCGGCCAGGCGCAGCGTGCGCAGCCCATGTTCCGCCGTGACAAGCGGCGTCTTGCGCGTGCGCACACAATCCACAAAGTGCTCTAGCTCCGCCTGCAGCGGCTCGGCAATCGGCACGTGAATGCGCTGGACGACACTTTCTTGTCGATACTTGGCGCCAGCACGGTTATGGTTGACATATTCGCCTACTGTGCGGTAGTGCACCTGGATCGACTTGTTCAGCAGGTCACCTTCCACGTAGGCTTCGAGCGCGGTCACGTCAATCGAGCGCACCTTCTGCTCGGTGACACGCGACGCCGTGAGCGTGAGCATGGGCCAGCGCGCAAACTTCAGATTTACAGCAGCGTAATCAATGGCGCCACTGAACGCGGTGAAACCATCAGCTTCTACGTGGATGGGATCGGCGCCGGCCAGGTCGAGCGCCAGGTCGAGGTCGTGAATCATCAGATCGAGCACGACATCGACATCGGTGTTGCTGCCGACATAGGAGCTGAGACGGCGGAAGTTGACCACCAGCGGCGACAGATTTTCCAGGACAAGTTTGAGTTCGCCGTAGGTTGGGTTGAAGCGTTCGATGTGCCCAACCTGCACGATGCGCCCGGAGCGTTGCGTCAGTGCAACTAGCTCTTCTGCCTGCATCCAGGTCTCGGTAAAAGGCTTCTCGACAAAGACATCCAACCCACGCTCCAGACACGCAGCAACCAGCGAGAAGTGTGTGGGCGTGGGCGTGGCGATGCTGACGGCGTCCACCCGGTCGAGCATGGCGTCCAGTTCAGCAAAAGCCGTTGTTTCGTACTGGGCAGCCAGTTTGCGCCCGGCCTCGGTCACCGGGTCGTAGATGCCCGCCAGGTCCGCGTAGCGCAGCGTCGAGTAGACGCGCGCATGATTCTTGCCCATGCGGCCCGCTCCGAGCAGACCGATCTTGATGCGTTCCATGCTTGCCTCCTTATACCACCATCGGCTCACGCGCCGCTGCCATCACTGCTTCCGCCACTTGCTCCACCTCCGTCGCAGTCAAAGCGGGATGGACCGGTAATGACAAGACCTGCTGACTGGCAGCTTCCGCCGCCGGTAATACGTCGGTGTAGCCGCGCTCCCGGTAAACCTGCTGCTTGTGAATCGGGATCGGGTAGTAGATGCCATAGCCGATGCCACGTTCGCTCAGGCTGGCGATGGTGCGGTCTCGATCCGCCACCGCCACGGTGTATTGGTGAAAGACATGTGTGGCGCCAGGGCGCACCTGCGGCGTAACGACGCCAGGGACACCGGTCAGCCGCGCTGTGAGTTGCGCCGCATTGCGCTGACGTTGGGCGTTCCACGCCTCGACGCGCGTCAGCTGCACCAGACCAATCGCCGCCTGGAGATCGGTCATGCGGAAGTTGTAGCCTAGTGTTTCATGCACGTAGCGCACGCGCATACCGTGCTCGCGCAGGATGCGCATCCGCTCCGCCAGGGCGGCGTCGTTGGTGGTGATCATGCCGCCCTCGCCGGTGGTCATGTTCTTGGTCGGGTAGAAGGAATAGCAGGCGGCGCCCCACGTTCCCAGCGGCTGGCCGTTGAGGGTGGCGCCATGCGCCTGACAGGCATCCTCAATAATCGCTAGGCCGTGTTTTTCGGCGATCTCGGCAATCGCCGTCATGTCGGCTGGCTGACCGAAGAGATGCACGGGGATGATTGCCCGCGTGCGGCGCGTGATCTGTTGCTCGATACTGGCCGGATCGATCGTGTAATAAACTGGATCGATGTCGGCGAAGCGCGGGGTGGCGCCGGCATAGAGAATGCAGTTTGCCGACGCAATGAAGCTAAAAGGCGTCGTGATCACCTCGTCGCCGGCGCCGATCTCGTGCGCCAGGAGCGCTACGTGCAACGCGGTCGTGCCAGAGCTGACGGCCACTGCGTAGCGAGCGCCAACCCAGGCAGCGAAGCGCTCCTCGAACTCGCGTACACGTTTGCCCTGCGCCAGTTGTCCCGAACCGAGGACTTCCAGCACGGCTGCTTTTTCTTCTTCACCGATCAATGGCTTTGCAATCGCAATCATTTGGTTTTCACTCCAATTTCAACCGTGCGTCCGCAACGGGAACAATGACCAAGACCCTCAACATCCATTTCCAGCCGGGCGCCGCACGCGCACACATACCCCACGAGTCGCGCTGGCACACCCAGCACCAGTCCATGCGCTGGCACATCTCGTGTCACGACGGCGCCGGCGCCGACCATGGCAAAGCGACCGATCTCGACCCCGGTGACGATGATCGCTCCCGCGCCAATCGACGCGCCATAGCGAATCACGGTCTCGCCAACCTCCCAGTCGCTGGCGCCCTTGAGCGAGCCATCCGGGTTGATCGCGCGCGGATAGAGGTCGTTGGTCAGGCACGCCTGTGGGCCGACAAAGACGCCGTCCTCCAGCGTGGCGCCATGATAGATGAGCGCGCTATTCTGAATCTTGACGTGGCTGCCGATGTGCACGTCTATGTCGATGTAGGCATCCTTGCCGACAATGCAACCCTCACCCAGCACGGCCCCCTCGCGCACCTGGGCGCGATTCCAGATGCGCGTGCCCTTGCCGATCCGCGCTTCAGTCGAGACCTCAGCAGTCGGATGCACAAAAAAATCATTGGTTGGCGTCGTAAGCACCGACGCACTAGTTGGACCGTTGGAAGGACTGGACGGCATGGCTGAACCTCTCCAATTGTTCTGGTTGTCCAAATGCTTGATACCACCACTCCCGCACCATGAATTGGCCTTGACTGACATCAAGACCCTGCCAGAGTTGCACAGCGCGCTGCTCATCCCCTTCCAACGCCAACACTTCACCGAGAAGTTGACGTGTGGCCCGGTCGTAGGGCGCTACGGTGTACGCCATCGCCAGGTGCTCCTTTGCGCGCGCCACTTCTCCGCGCGCCAGCAAGATTGCGCCGAGGCGTCGATGTGCTGTGGGCTGCGTTGGGTCAAGCGCTATCGCCGCAACAAATAGCGCTTCGGCAGGCGCCAGCACCTGTGCCTTCATCAGGCGCACCTGATCCTGAAACGACCACTCTGGCCGATGATAGAGGCTGAGTTCGATACGCGTCTGCTGTACAGCACCTAAATTCGCTTCCCAACGCGCCGGTGCGCCAGGGAAGGAAACAGCCAGCGCCAATGGCAAGCCTACGCCCATGACAACCCCCACGAAGGTGGTCAGAGCGGACGGAGCATCTTCGTCGGCGACTTCCGCCACCCTGGCGGCGACTGTCGCTGCGCTCCACAACAACGCGGCTGGCGCCATAAAGGTTAGCGGCGCCAACGCGCTGTAATATAACTCGGCGTCAAACAGGCCGTGCACGAGTCCCGCCGTCAGCGCTGCGATGCTGCCAAGCAAGAGCGCCCGCCCCATCCCATCGGCAAAGCGCAACAGTGGTGCAGCGTAGCCCAATGTGGCGCCAATCATCAGCAGCCACGCCAGCAATGCCGGGACGCCCTGCTCTAACCCTACCTGCAGGTAGAAATTATGGGCGTGAAACAGATACGGCACGTGCAGCAGATACGCGTACGTTGCGTACACCATTGCCGCCGTGCCCAACCCGCTGCCAGTAAAGAAGTAATCTTCGAGCAACGGCAGCGAATTGCGCCACAAGTCGATACGACTGAAGGCCGACCCGCCCAGTGCGCTGACCCCCAGTTGTGCATCTAGCGCTGGAAAGGCAACCACCATCGCGTAGAGTACGAGTATGGCGACCACCAGCAGGAGCATGGCGCCATCCATGCACCAAATCACGGCTGTGCGGCGTAGCGTACGGCGCCGCAACCGCGTGCGCAGCCAGAAATAGCCAGCGACTACTGCCGCCCCGGCCAGCCCTAACCACGCCCCGCGCGAACCGCTCAACACGAGTGCGGCGACGCCCATCAGCAGCGCCAGCACGCCTAGACCTGCTGGCAACCGCCAACGCTCACTCACGGCCAGCCACAAGGTCGCCAGGTTGATGGGCAACACCATCGCCAGGAATTGAGCAACCTGATTGTCGCTGATGGTCACAGGCAGCCAGGCAGCCGCGCTGCCGAAGCGCCACAATCCATAAAGCACAGCCACCCCGATCACAAGCAAGCTGCTCATCACACTCAGTAGACGGGCGGTGGTGGGTAAAGCCAACCGTTCACCGATCCAGGGCGCCGCCAGCACAGCCAGCATGCCCGCCATGATCAGCAAGAAACGCGTCAGCGCCACGGCCCCATCATAGGCGGCCCACACATTGACGACAGCCAACGCCAGAAAACAAAAGCCGGCGCCATAGACAGCACCCAGCGTGATTGCCTGCCACCTGACGGTGGGCAGCGAGAAGGCGCCATTCACTGCTTGCACTACCTCAAAATCCGAGCCGTTCATTACGTCGTTCCGATTCGATGCACGGTGCTGCCATTACCCTGATTATACATGGCTGCCTGGCGCCCGTCTCTTACAATCCGCTGACAGAATTGCAATGTATTGTCATAATCTATATCAAAATAAAAGCAGGAACAGCCGTAACTGCTCCTGCTTCTACCCGTAATGCGCAATGCAACCTTCGATATTGTCAGCCAGACAACTGCCTTGAAAAATCTCGACGCGGCTGTGTTGCGCCATGTCGTGTTCAGGCTGGCGACAAGCTCTTATGTGCGCGAGAATTGCAGCATCTGCCAGCCAACGTTGGCAGCGCTCTTGGCGCCTTCCCATGTGTTCAGACCTTTCAAGAAGGTCATCATCGGACCAGGGCGCAGCGACCATTCGCGTGTGGCGCGCTTCTGCCAGTATTCCAGACGCTCAGCGCTAATGTTGCCGTAGTCGAGCACGGTGGATTGATCCATGTCCACCTCTTCCCACTTCGTACCGGGCCGGAACCAGTTGTTTTCAACGACTTCGTAGAAGAAAGGCGTGCCGGGATAAGGTGCGGCAATATGGAAAAGTGCGATGTCCAGCGGCAGTTCTTTGGAGTAAGCTATCGTCTCCTGGATCGATTCTTCTGTCTCGCCAGGGAGACCGATGATGAAGTAGCCCCAATTTTTGATGCCGGCGGCCTTCGACCACTTGAGCGCCTTGAACGCCTGTTCCTTCTTGTAGCCCTTGCGCGCCCGCTTGAGGATCATTTCGTTGGCGCTCTCAATGCCCCAGGAGATCAACCAACAACCAGCCTTGCCCATCAGCGTCAACATTTCCTCATCGACGTAATCGACGCGGCTGTTGCAGGTCCATCGAATCTTTAGGCCACGTTCGATGATCAACTTGCACAGGCTGACGACGTGGTCGCGGTTGACCGTGAAGAGGTCGGCGTACATGTGGATGTTGGTAATGCCGAGCTTGCCCAGATACTCCAGCTCTTCCACAATGTTTTCTGCTGAACGCACGCGCACCGAGTTCTGATAGCTCACGTGCTTGATGCAATACTTGCAGCCAGCCGGACAGCCGCGACTTGTGACGATAAACGTGAACGGCCCCTTGATCATCGGCATGCGCTGCTTGTCAAGCGGGAGCAGTTCGTGCAACGGCATCGGCAGATCGTCCAGGTTTGGGATGAAAGGGCGATCCGGGTTGATGACGATCTCATCGCCGTTGCGCCACGCCAACCCCAGAATGTGCGCCGCTGGATTCTCAGACTGCACCGCCGGGAAGGCATCGACTGCTTCCTGCGCGCCAATACGGCGGCTCTGCGGCTTGCTCGTCTCCGCCAACATCTTGGCCACACGCGGGTTGGAGGGCGTCTTGCCCTCGAACGTATCGATCAACTCGCGCAACGTCATCTCCGGCTCACCACGCAGCACATAATCTAGCGCCGGGAAGGGACGCAGCGTCTCCAGCGTCATGGGCGTGACGTGAGTGCCAAAGGCCATCGTCTTGGCGCCGAGCGACTTAGCGAGAAAGACGCCGTACATGTCGTTGCGCAAGCTGGGTGCGGTCACCTGCGTCAGGTAGTATTTGGGGCGCTTCTCGTCGAGCAATTTCTCGAACTCTGGCCAACCCATGCGCAGCGCGTTGGCGTCGATGATCTCAACCGTATACTCTGGCACGAGCAACGCCGCCAATTGCGCCAAACTAACTTGCGGCCAGATCATGTTCTCGCGCGAGCGTCGTCCCACGCGGTGTTGACTGCGAATCCAGATGCCGCCGTCCGGCGTCGGTGGGTTGACGAGCAGCACATCCACCGAACCAGCCGGACGCGTGGAAGAGGTGAGCGTCTGGACACTGGCGCCGGCATCCGGGAAATGTGAGGGGCGCAGCGGTGGAATGCGCCGGGTGCCCAGATTATCGCGGATGCCCTCCGCCAGTTCGATGTTGGGCTGTTTGCCATTTTGGGTAAGCGGGTCAATCATGTACGTTTCTCCATGAACTCAATCTGTCTCTAGCAGCCGTAACTACGACTGCGGTTGAAGGCGATCCGTGCGAATCTCGGCATGCGACAACTCTGGCTGCGGAGTTGTTTCCTTGCCTCGCAGGTCGCTGGCCGCCAGGTCCTCACGAATCCGCAGGGCGTCAAGCGTCTGCATCTGCACCCAGGCGACGATCAGTTGCAGCCCCATCAAGCTGAAGACGGCGCTGATCAGGTAGTAAATCCAAAGCTGGATCAGGGTGGCGCCAAGCAACGTCGCGATCAAACTACCCGCGCCGACGAGCAGGCCAAAGAGCGCGATGACCAGCCCCACCCAACCGAAATGGTGTTCCCAGCGGATGTTGAAGAGCGGCTTGCCCCATAGTCCCTGACGCACCGGCATCTTGTGAAAGAGCGCAACGAAGTAGTTAAAGCTAAAGCCCAGCGCGATCAACATCACGCCGCCAACTGAAAGCACTAGCGCTGAGAAGAGCGCGAACGCTCCTAGCGGCGTGACAGTCTGGACCCCCTGCAAACGATACCACACCAACGCCAGGCCAATCAGTGCGGCGATGCCAAAGCTGACCATGCCGATCAAACCGAAGGGGCGCGCTGGATTATAGTTGAGCGCCGTCCACACAATCGAGGAGCCAAAGCGCATCCCGTCGCGCACGACGCTGAGCTTCGAGCGACCGATGCGTTCGCTGTAGGGAATCGGCACTTCGATCATTGTCAAGTGTTCGTGCAAAGCGCGCGTGCTCATCACCGGCGTCAGATTCAAGCCATCGGGCAATGGGTAGAGTTGGCCCAGAATCGACTTCTTGAAGATGCGCATGCCGCTGGCGGAATCGGTGATATTCGAGGCGCTGATGATGTTCACGAGCCGCGCAAAAATCAGGTTGCCGATGCGCCGCGTGATCGGCATCTGGCTTTCCGCGCCCGCCATACGCGAGCCAATCACGAGATCAGCGCCCTGTTCTTTGGCCGCCTTGACCAGGGCCGGGAAATATTCAGGCGGATAGGTGCCATCGGCGTCAAGGAAACCGATCCATTCACCGGTGGCGGCGGCAAAACCGGTCTTCAACGCCGCACCATAGCCACCATTTCTGGCATGTTGCACCAACGTTGCGCCCGGCTGTGCGCGCACCAGCTCCGCCGTGCGGTCGCTGGAGCCATCGTCGACCACCAGCAACTCCAACTCATCGATCCCTACCTCGCGCAGCGCATTGCGCACGGCCAGCACACGCTCCATAATCGAACGAATGCCACCCTCTTCATTATATGCCGGAATCACCACCGATAACGTCGTCATTATTCATGTCCCCTTCATGCAAAACCAGAGTGCTGATCCAACACAGCAACGTCAGTAATAAATCTTCATCTGTGAGGCGGGTTGTCTCTCTCCAACGTTGCGCAGCACGCGGCCTGGCGTACCGCCGACGACGGTGAAAGGAGGCACATCTTGCGTAACGACGGCGCCCGCCGCCACAACTGCCCCTTTACAAATGCGGACACCATCCGTTATAATGGCGCCAGCACCTATCCAAACATCATCTTCAATCGTGATGCCTTCGGCGGTAATGCCCTGCTCGACCATTGGGCGGGTCGGATCATCGAAGACGTGGTTAACGGCAAGCATCTGCACCATCGGTGCCGTATAAACGCGGTCGCCAATCGTGATACCGCCTTGACCGCGCAATACGTTGAGCTCGCCAATCAGGCTGTTGCGGCCAATGCGAATGAAGGCGTGTGGCAGCTCACGGAAATTGTACACGTGCAGCACGGAGCCATGCATCACAAACGTGTTATCACCAATGGAAATGCCGTCTGGACAGGCATGCAAGTAGACGCCTTGATCGATGTAGACATTGCGGCCCAGTTCGATCTGATCGGCAAAGCGAATGCGGACGCCATTTTCAATAGCAGCGACACCACGCATACGCATAATCAATCGATACATGATTGCGCGCACGCCGATGCCGATCACGGTTGGCATCCAGCCGACCAGCGTCAAGACAAATTGTTCAAGAATGTATTTTTGGAGGCTGCTAGCTTGTCTATGGATGTAAAGCGACAAGCCTTGTCCAGCCGAGCCAGAACCATTCATACGAGCCATATATCACCACCAGTTCGGCCAGCACACCATCGAGTTAGCATGTGGGTGTGTTGACATGCAGGGCCAAGGCGCTATCGTCGTTCATTGCAACACCAACTTGGCGTTATGTTACCAGTAATTCAGAACACTCGCGCTTACACTTCGCTGACAAGTGCACCTCACGGCACTACGTGTTGGACGCGCTCTGCCCACTCAGTCACTTCGCCTGCACCAAGCCGACTACCCTACGCCGTCACGATGCATCCCATACTGTTTGCAGGCGCACGGCGCCAGGTGGAAATTTGTAGTCGACACATCCAGTATGTACAGTCATCGTCATGTATTGTCTGTGCCACAACGCTGATGCCTTCTACACAGTTGCTGCCAATCGGGCAGATTACGTATACATTACAAGAATATCTTACTTTCGTAAACAGGACTTTTGTCGGTGGAGATGTTGGACAACTTCTGCGATGCTATATGTACACCGCAGTTGATGAACTTGTCAGGATGAGGGCGCCAGGCGCAAGGGGGAAGATGCCATGTTGATTGCAATCACCGCCACGATGATCATTGCCATCAGCTTTGGAGCATTCATCGTATTGTGGGCTGCCGCCGCCATGACGCGTCGCTCGATCGAACTGGACCCGGGGTTAGAGGAACAGCCCATTGAAGAGTGGACGCCCCGCGCTGCGCAGCCACAATTGCGACTCTCGTAACCAGTGCACTGCGCTCCTGAAGCAACATTGGATCAAACGCCGTCAGCGCGTAGCTGGCGGCGTTTTTATGCCCAAACGCTGCAGCAATTGTGGCCACCCCTCTGTTAGCAGTTCCATCACCAGGTCGAGCGTGGCTCGGTACGCCGCCTCAGGCATGCCATAAGGATCCGTCACCTCATCGTAGCGCCCCGCCAGTTCACTCAGCAGAAACACTTTGGGCAACGCACTGGGCAGACGGTAAAAGAGCGCCTGCCGATGCGCTTCTTCCATCACCAAGACCAGGTCAGCCGTGCGCAACGCGTGCTCGGCCACCGGTGTAGCGTATTTGGCGGCCAACGCAACGCCTTGCTCTTCCAGCAGGGCAACAATCATTGGGTCGACTGTGTCGCCTGAGACAGCAAGCACCCCTGCCGACGCCACCTGGATCTCATCTGCCAGACCAGCCTGCATGATCCGGCGCCGGAGCAACGATGCAACCAGTGGCGACCGACAAACATTGGCCGTGCAAACAACAAGAACCTGCTTCATGCTCGCTTCTTCGATGGCGCGGCCTCAGTTACATGGGTGGCGCCTGCACCATTGGCGCCGGGCTGACTCACAGTTCGCGCGGTGGGTGCACTGCGTTTGCCCGATTTCGGTTTGTGTTGCGAGTAAGGCGTCGTATAATAGCGATTGCCGTAACTCTTATGGTACGAATAATAGTAACCGTGCTGACTCCCCTCGACACGGTTTAGCACCACACCCAGGATGCGCGCCTGCACCTGGCGCAGAGCGCCGATCGTGTTGCGCGCCGGATCGCGGCGCAGCTTCTCATGTGTAAAAGCAAGCAGCACCCCATCGGCGCGACTGGCCAACACCGCAGTATCTGAAACGACCAGAACAGGCGGGCTATCAATAATTACTACATCACATAGCGACTGAAGATGCGTCAGCAACTCCTGCATCTTATGCGAACTCAGCAGCTCCGACGGATTGGGGGGAAGCGGGCCTGAAGTCATCACGCGCAGTTCGGGCGTCGCCGTCGCCTGCAAAGCAGCCTCCACATCCGCGGCGTCACTCACAAGGGCGCTGGTCACGCCGATGTTGTTCACCAACCCAAAGACGCGATGCAACGTCGGCTTGCGCAGATCAGCATCGACCAGGATGACGCGTTTGCCGGTTTGGGCAAACGCCACCGCAAGATTGGAACTGATGAAAGACTTACCTTCGCCCGGCGTCGGGCTGGTGACAAGCAGGCTGCTTAGTTTGTGGTCAACCGAAGCAAAGAGCAGGTTGGTGCGCAACACGCGGATCGCCTCGGCATCCGTACTGTGAGGATTTTGCAACATAACAAGCCCCTGGCTGGCTGTGTCCAGCTTGATTTCCGGGACAGTGCCTAACGTTGTCAGCCCCGTCACCTGCAAAATCTGCTCAATATCCACCAGTCGATCATCCAGGAACTCCAGCAGGTAGGCGCCCGCAATTGCCACGGTCGCGCCGATAATCGCCGCCACCAGCACCAGTAAATACCAGCGGTCATTGACTGGCTCGGTGGGCACGACCGGCGGATCAAGCACATTGATGGTGTTGATCGAACCTTGATCTGTACTGGCCAATAGACCAACGTAGGTCGAGCGCAATGTGGTGAGTTTGGCCTCCAATGCCGAAATCTGTGTTTCGGTCTGCCCGATCTGGCGTGCGCTCAGCAGGGACGACAGTTCATCTCGCTTCCGCACGATTTCCGCTTCGGTGTCGCGCATCCCCTGTTCAAGTTTGCGCAACTGCTCCTGGATGAAAACCTCGCGTTGCTGGCGTTCCTGACCACCAGGACTAAGTAGAATCAACTGATTGATCAACTCAGTAGCGACTGCATAGGCGCGCTGTGCATCGACATCCGTCACACTGATTTCGATCAACTGGGAATCAGGCACGATGCGCACACTGTATTCAGGCAGCCAATCCATGCCCAGCGCCTTACGCGTCGCCTCACGGATCGACGGTCGCTGTGCAATCTTGACATAGGTCTGCGCCAGCCCCTGTGTCAGCGAAAGTTGCTGTGAGTCGGGGTTGCGCTCCTGGATGGCTGTGCCCACCATGACGGTGCCACTGGCAATGTAGACCGGTGGACGCAGCCGCACAAAGACGAAGGCGGAGGCGCCCGCCAATAACGCTGATAGCAAGATCAACCACCACCAGCGCAGCAGCGGTCGCAAATACATTTGTAATTCCCGGTTATCCATACGCTCCTACCTGACCGTCAACGCGTCCACACCGGATACAAGTCATTATACTCGCTCGCAAGCAGATTGCGCTGCCCCGAACCATCTGCGTTCATGATCCAGAGTTGCGTCCGGCCAACATCACGGTTAGAGAAAAAGACGATCTGTTTTCCATCTGGTGACCAGGACGGATGTTTGTCCCATTCCCAGACGTTATTCGTCAGACGCTCGACAATGCTGCCATCAGGCGTCATCCGATAGATTTCGTCATTGCCGGGATTGCTCGACACAAACGCAATCCACTCGCCCGTGGGCGACCACGCCGGATCGTAGCTATCGCGCCCGAAGGAAGTCAACTGTTGCGAACGCGGCGACCCCACTGTGCGCACATGAATCTGCGCCACGCCATTAGCGTCACGCTGGACAAACACCTCGCGCTGACCATCCGGTGACAGCGTCAGATTGGCTCTGGCTAGTGGATAGAGCCAGGGACGCGTCACCAGGCCAATTTCCTGTGTCGCAGGGTTGAAGATGTAGTATTGCGCGCTGTCGCCTGTGCCGCGCTGGAAAAAGATCAGATTCTTGAACTGGTCGGGCAAGGTGGCCGGAATGATCTCGGTTGCGGTGGGAATGGGCGTAGGTGTGAAGTCCTGCGCCATAATCACCGGTGGCAGCGTTGGCGTTGCGGTTGGCAACGGTTCGGGCGTCGGCGTGATTACCAGCCAGTGGAAGGGCGTTGCTGTTGCCGGCCCGTTGACAGCAGCATCGGCGGTTGCAGCCAACGCCAGCGCCGCCGCTGTCGCCACATTCTGGGGCGTGGGGGTGGCAATGACAAATTCCCCGATCACGGCGTTGTAGGGTAGCGGCGTAAAGGTCGGCCCGCCAGCCTGGGCGACGGCGGTCATCTCGGCGATGCGTGCAATCGCTGTCGCTGCGTTCAACGCCGGTGGCGATGGCGGCACCACAAACGGCGTAACATATTGGGTTGGCGCCGGGGTGAAGGTGCCTGTCGTCAAGGCCACGGCCGTTGCGTATTCCGCCTGTGCCTGCGCCGTGGCCTCATTGGCCGGAACTGGCGTTTCCAGCACTACGGCCGGCAGACCAGCGAGAAGCGCAGCGGCTTGCACGGTGGCCAGGTTCTGCGGGAACGGCGTCGGCGTGATAAACGGCGGCACTGGCGTATAGGTGCCAGTCGTAGCAGCAATTGCGGTGGCCGTGCTCTGGAGCGCAACCACCGTCAGCACATTTTCGGGCACAGGCGTAAAGGTGGCGACCAGATAATCATAGGTGGGCAATGGCGGCGGCGTGGCCGGCGGCGGGCCGACGCGCAGCGTCAGGGTCGGGGGCGCACCATTCGTCTTGCCGCCCAGACCGCTGTCCCAGGCGAAAAGCGTATCGCCCGCCCCATTGGTCGAAGCCGTAATCCGCACAATCACCGACTCCGCTCCCCCCACGCGTTGTTCTTCCAGCCACTTCAGAGCGCCCTGGTCGAGCTGCCACGTGTTGGCCTTGTCACGCGCCAGGTCCTCAGTGCGCAGTTCGCGCAGGGTGATCGGGGCGGCGGCGCTGTAGACCATCATGAAATCGGCGCCAAGCAAAGTAGCTAGCTCGTTTTCGGGAATCAATTGAATACGCCACAAGCCATCGGCCTCAGGGTTTAAGCGCTCATCGGCTAGACCGTTCAATTGCAGTGCACCTTCCAACAGCGGCGCGCCACGTGGAATGCGGCTCAAATCGAAACGCGCCGCGCTGATCAGTGTTGCGTTATCGTAAACACCTGCATATAAGAAAGAATCATTTAGGCCGATCGCCACGTCATCGGCGCTGCTCCACCACCCGGCGCCGCCGGTGGCGGGCGTCAAAATGACTTCCTCGACCTCAGCAACCGGGGGACCACCACCTGGTGCAGGCGTATTGGTGGGCATCAACACAGGCGCCAACGTGGCAGTGCTCGTATGGGTGGGCGTGAACGCCGGCTCAATATCGGTCGGTGACGGTGCAATCGTCGCTGTGGCAGAGGGTGTCGGCGTTGCCGTCGCCGCCAGCGCGACCTCGGTCAGGGTCGGCGTAGGCGGCAAGATGCCAAATGCGCCGTTGGCGGCAAACACAGCGCCCGCCACCAACACAGCCAACGCCAACAGCGCCACGAACACGGTTGCTCCGCCGCGCCGTCGTTGTCTTGCCGTAGCCGATGCGCCCCGCGCGCCGCCTTGTTGGTTGGCGGCCAGATAGAACGGACAGCTGGTGTGCGCAGCCGTCAGACAATACCCTGCCTGATGCTCGATCGAGGGCGCTGTCGCCGGCTTGGTCGCATAGCAACGATGTGCTGGCGTCGTCTCACTCAGCATAATCGTGGCATCGTCATAAAGCCCCAGATACGGGCATGCACACATGTGATTGGTTCTCCTTTGCCATCAACGCGCCGAGCGCCAGGCGGTATCACACCCAACGCTGTGCTGCTCGTGCGCCATCAGCCATGCTGCCGCCGCGCGTAAGTCATCCATCAATATCACACTCGGGTCACTATCGGCAAGCTGCTCTAGTTGCCGCATCTGCCGCCCTGTACGCACCAGCACGGGCTGACACCCCACCGCCCGTGCGGCTGCATAATCGCTCAAGCTATCGCCGATGAAGACGCAGCGCGCCAGATCGAGTTGAAAATCTGCGGCGGCAGCCAGCAGCATGCCCGGCTGAGGCTTGCGACATCCGCAATGCGCGTCAGGATGGTGCGGACACACATAGATGGCGTCGAGCCGCCCGCCGCTGGCGCGCACTTGCGTGTGCAGGTGCGCATGGATGGCGTCAACTGCCGCCTGGTCAACGATGCCGCGTCCAATCACAGATTGGTTGGTGATGAGGATGATGGGAACGGTGAGGGCAGACAGGCTGCCGAGCGCAGCCAGGGCGCCCGGCAGCAGGACAAGCTCATCAATCGATTTGACATAGTCAGCACGCTCGACGTTGAGCGTCCCATCCCGATCTAGAAAGATGGCGTCGATCATGCAATCCTGGTGCAGGTATCAACATCGTCGGGGGATGGCTGCACCACCACCCGATCACTATGCGGCGCGTTTCATCGGCTGATGCACGATTTGCTGCTTGGCGTAATGATGCACCGCCTGTCGCACGCTGGCGGTCACCATGTGCTCAATCATCATGTGCAGGTCTTCGACCTGCTCGATCGCGTGGTTGTTGACCACCACCGGAATGTCCACCATGCCCGCAAGTTTACCACCATAGTAACCGCTCAACCCAATCGTAGTGGCGCCAAGCTCACGCGCCGCCGTCACCGCGTTCAACACATTCGGCGAGTTGCCGCTGGCTGAGATCGCCACGACGACATCGCCCGGCTCGACGTAGGTGACAACCTGCTCACGAAAGACCTGATCATAGGCGGTATCGTTGGCAAGCGCCGAAAAGAGCGCCATGTTGTCATTGAACGAAACGGCGCGCAGCCTCGGCAAGCCCGGCACAGCCGTATTTTTGCTCAGGTCGGCAGCCATGTGCAACGCAGTGGCCGCGCTGCCGCCGTTGCCCATGATGTAGACATGCCGACGTTCGCGCCACGCCGTCACTAACGCTTGCACGGTGTCATTGATAGCCGCCCAGGGCAGGTTGGCAAGTGATTCCTGAAGTTCCGCCGCATAGGTGCGCAGGAAGTGCGTTCCACTGTACATGTTGGTTCCCCCCAATTTCAAAGGCATTTTCTGGTTGCCGCTGACAGCACTCAACGCCGATAGTTGAAGATGATCTTCGTCCCATCGCGCTCGAGATGAAATGGCAATTCAGGCAGATGTTGCAGCGCGCTGCGCACGGCGTCCTGTTTCTCGCGCGGGCAGTAGAGCAGCAGAAAGCCGCCGCCGCCTGCGCCCGTGATCTTGCCGCCCAGTGCGCCTGCCCGGATGGCTGCGTCATACAAGTCGTCGATGTAGGAGTTGCTCACCTTGCTCGCCAGCTGCTTCTTGAGCTGCCAGGCGTCATTCAACAGCCGACCAAACTCATCCAAGGCGCCGGCCTCCAGCGCCGCCCGCCCAACGCGCACCATGTTACGCATCTCACGGAGCACAGCGCGGCGATCCTCGATATTATTACGCTGCTCTAGCAGGACGCTTTCTGCCTTGCGCGGCACATTCGTGTACAGCAGCATCAAATTCTGGTTCAGGCGTCGCGCTACATTTGGCTCCATCGCCACCGATTGGATCTCGACCTGATTGTCCGGACAGAATTGCAGCACGCGCTGCCCGCCATAGGCGGCGATGTATTGGTCCTGCACGCCAATCGGCTTCTTGAGGATGTCGATCTCGATCTCACATGCTTCGCGCGCCAGGATGGCATGATCTTTAGGTGTGCCGCAGTACATATACATGGCGTGGAGCAGTCCCACTGTCAATGTGCTCGACGACCCCAGCCCCGACCCTTCGGAGGGGATGTCGGCCATCGTATTGATTTCAACGCCATGCGTGATGCCAGTGCGTCGCAGGCACTCCCGGACAAGCTCATGTTCGACTTCATCAATCGTATCCACCAGTTCGGTGCGCGTGTAGCCAACACGAATCTTGGCGTCGAAGCGCGCCTTAATCGTGACGAAGATATATTTGTCAATGGCGGAGCTGAGCACCATGCCCGGCTCCTGACTGTAGAAGTCATAAAAATCAGTGCCTCCGCCAAAAAAACTGATACGCAGCGGCGTCTGCGAAATAATCATTGTAAACCTCCTGGCGCCGGGTTCAACTCAAAATGCAGGCACGCGCGCAGCGGCAAGCGCCTCGGCCCGCGCATAACCTGTCGGGGTGCCAATATCGATGACATATTCGTTCGGCGCGATCGGGACGCCAAAGACCGGCGCCCCGTCGGCGACCATGGCGGGCAGAACATCACGCCCAAAATCGACCACTGTCGCTGCCGGGATGTACTGCAACACCTGCGGTTCACACACCAACACGCCGGCATTGGCGAGATCGGTGAAGACCTGATCGGCGGGTGGCTTTTCAACGAAGCGTCGCACGCGTCCCGTTGCGTCGATGTCGACCAACCCACATTCTGTTGGATTGGGCACCCGATAGAGCGACAGTGTGACGCCACATGCGGCGCCGGCCAGGTGCGCGGCGTGCCATGCCGTCAACCCTGTCAGATCGACATTAGTGAATACGTCACCATAGATAACGACGAAACGCTCGTCAAGAAAGTACGCCAGATTTTTAGCCGCGCCTGCTGTGCCCAGCAACTCCGGCTCGTAAGAGTAGGTGATAGCAACGCCAAAAGCACTGCCATCGCCGAAATAATCTTGGATAACGTTGGCGGCGTGGTGAAGGTTGATGGCAAGTTCGGTGACGCCGTGGCTGCGCAGCCAATCGACATGATAGGCCAACAGGGGACGTCCGGCAATGGGCAGCATCGGTTTGGGGAAGTCAGCGGTCAATTGCCCAAGCCGCGTACCCTTGCCGGCCGCCAGAATCAATGCTTTCATCGATCACTCCTATCAGACTTGTCGATGCTCAAGTTTGTGACGACGCGGGCGGCTGTACACGGCTCCACATGCGCAGAGCGTAGGGCGGCGCCTCAGTAGGCGCCGCGCCCCTTTACCACGGCGGGAATCGTCTGAAAGACGAGAATCTGAATATCCATCCAGATACTGTAGTTGCGGATGTAGACCATGTCCAGCCGCACGCGTTCCTCGTAGGAAAGGTCAGAGCGACCGGAGACCTGCCACATGCCGGTCATGCCAGGCTTGACCGTCAGCAAGTTGTACTTCATGCGTCCGTACAGATCGTGTTCGGCAGGGCTGATCATGCGCGGCCCAACCAGGCTCATCTGCCCCAGCAGAACATTGATCAATTGCGGCAACTCGTCCAGACTGGTGCGCCGGAGGAAGGCGCCGATGCGCGTGATGCGCGGATCATGTTTGAGTTTGTGGTTCTTGGCCAGCTCCAATTTCAATTCCGGGTGCTGCTCCAGAATCTCATCGCCATTGACATACATCGTGCGGAACTTGAAAGCGCCAAAGACGCGCCCGCCCGCGCCCATTACCTGGCGACGATAGAAGATCGGCCCCGGCGAATCGAGTTTGACCAGCAGGGCAATGATGGCAAAAACCGGCAGCAAAAAGGGCAGCGTCACGATGATCAGCATGTAATCAAGCAACGTCTTGAGGATCGCTTCGGTTCGATTCAGGCGCAGCCGCTTCAAGCTCATTAGGGGCACCGAATTGCGAGTTGTCACATCCATACCGGTCGTAAATACCTCGTAAAGCCCTGACGACAGGCGCATGCGCACGTCGTGATGCTGTGTGGTCAACTGTTGCGACACCTCAACCAGGCGCTCATCGTGCAGCGCGGTCGTAGCGATCACAACCTCTTCAATGTGATGTTCGCGTAAGATATCCGACAACTCATCAATCGTGCCAAGTACCTTGATGCCATGCACCTGCTCACCGGGGCCGTAATTACCGCCGCCTTGCACACTGACAAAGCCAGCAATCTCCATCCCCGACCCCGCCGAGTTGCGCAGTTGATCCGCCAGGGCAATCGCCTCTTGATTGGTGCCGACAATTACCGTCGGCGTCACGAAGTAGCCATAGCGCCGGGCGCGATACGCAATACGTCGCATGATCAAGCGAAACAAGCTCACCAGGAAGCCGGACAACACCCACGAAAAGATCAACCAACCGCGCGCTATGACGAATTCCGGGTTGAGGAAGCCATAGACGATGACAGCCATCATGCCCCACGTCACAGCATGGAAGACCCGCCCATACTCGGTAATGTCGCCAAGCAGCGTGTTGAAGTTGTACAGTCCAAAAGCGGCAAACAGCGCCAGCCACACCGGAATCAACAACACGGAAAGCACCAGATACCCCTGTGGATCAGGCACGATATCTGTCGAAACAGCTAACCCAACGGAAAAACGCAGCCAATACGCCAGCGAGAAGGCAATCAGCAATACAAAGGCGTCGCCGATCATCAGGAACGTGCGATAGTGACGTCGTTGCGCACTTAACGTCGCGCGACGGGATGTGTCTTCTCGCTCTGTCCTTCCCAACGCAGCTTTCGCATGTGCCGTCATAGCGTTCCCTCTTTGTCCTCAAAAAAAGTACTGCGGCTGATGCCGCCGTTGCTTGTTATTTCTGTTCGTCATTGTAGTCGAATTTCGTCCTGCCATTTTCTTACAATCCGCTGACAATGGAAGCGATCATTCTGTGCCGGTCGGACTGTGCCGGTTGGACTGTGCCGGTCGCAACGCACGCAGCCAGGCTCAGCAAACCCGGTCATGTGACCATTGACAATTATTCCCATCCTGACTAGAATCTGACTATGGATGAGGCTTCAGGCTTGGTTCCCTACACTGACCCAACCGAAGCAGTTTGGCTGCCAATTTCAACTGGCAGTCACCCGTCTGCCCACCTGCTCCACCATCAGCGACGACGAGGCAATGGAACGCTTTGTCCTCGGCAGGCGTTACGCATGCCGGGCATCCATGTACAAACTGTGCTACCAATTTCCCTCAATTGCTATCCAACGCTATCGCAGAAAGGAGCACGACCATGAAAGTAATGGTCAACGGCCGCAACATTGAGGTGACGGATTACATGCGTGAATATGTCACCAAGAAGGTGGGCCGTCTCGAACGCTATCTCCCCCAGATCGGCGAAGTGCGCGCCGATCTCAACCAAAACATGACTCGCTCCGCCGACGACCGCTTTACGGCGCAGATCACGATCTGGGCCAACGGGCAAATCCTGCGCGCTGAGGAGTCCACCAGCGACATCTTCGCTTCCGTCGATGCCACAGTGGACAAAATCTCCAGCCAGATTCGCCGTTTCAAGGGGCGTCGTCACGACAGTAAGCGCCGGGCAGCGCACACAGCCACGCGCGAGGTCGAACTCGCCAATCAGGAGGTCGCCGAGGCGCTGGCCGCCGAGGAAGAACCAGGCTACATCATCCGACGCAAGCAATTCCTGGTGGAACCGATGGACGAAGACGAGGCGCTGGAACAGATGGAGTTGCTCGGCCACGATTTCTTCGTCTTTTATAACCCGCAGACCAGCAGCGTCAACGTCATTTATCGTCGCAAAGACGGGAACTACGGCCTGCTGATTCCGTCGGTCAGTTGAAGTCGGTCAGTTGAAAGAGTGCCCGGCTCACCATCTCACATTCCGTCAGACAAACAAGCCCGGCGCAGGCGCCGGGCTTGTTTGTCTGACCCCAACCAGAGACTTACCCTAACCAGAGGCTTCATCCAAGCGCCTCTCTTCACCGTAACCACGTCACTGTAACTCACTGTAACCACGTCTCGATCGGGTCAACCGAGCGCACCAGGTGCATCCCGGCGGCGGCAAAACGGGCAAAGGCAGCGTCGGCAATATCAGTGTAGTCGATCGCACCTGGCACAACCACTGGCGACATGCAGTCAACCAGGAGGTGCACTTTGTGAATCACGTCCGGCGCTTCTTGCTGCAGCGCGTCCAACAAATCCTGCACTGTCCAGGCGACACAGTGACTCTTGGCTTGGCCAGCGACTAGCACAGCGTCGAAGGTGCGCAGCTTGTCCAACAAGGCGCGATTGAAAGCGCCAATCGGACGACCGTCCTGGTCATGGGTGACCTCTGGCCCAAGGGCGGAATAGTCCTCAGTCAGGATCGCCTGCCCCTTGACCTGAAAATCCGGCTGGCTATGCCGGGCGATGCCATGAAAGAAGATCGCCTCCTCGAAAGCTGGCGCCAGCGCATGACCAATGCCCCCCAACATGGCGTGATAGGGCCAGATAGTCAGCGCATAGTGCCCGGAGGCTGTTAATGTCCGCGTATAGTGCAGCAAATACGTCTGGACGTACTCCGGCTCCAACCCCAATGTCTCGGCAAGCGCCGCATTGAAGCGCCACACACCGCTCTCAATCTCCGACGCCGTGATCAACGTGTATGGCGCCGGGTGTTCACCAGCTGCGTTGACAAAAAAGAAGGGGTGAAATATCTGAGCAGCCGAGTGCGTATCCAGCGTTGGAAACACCTGCGTGATCACATCCAGATTGCGGTAAATAAATTCGCAGAGCCGTTGGTTATCTTCCACGGCGCCGTTGCCAGAGCGCCCGCCCACGAACAGCTCAAACTCCGGGATGCAAAATGTATTTTGCACATCAACGGCGAGCAGCGCCACACGCCGCCTGTCATGAAGCACAGGCGGCAGGCCAAAGCGCCGCGCCCACGCTTCAGCCTCCACCGCGCGCTGGGCGTAAGGCACCCGCCACACCTGCCCGACGCGCGTCGGGTCATAGTGCGGCGGCAATGGTAATGTTCCTGGCATAGCGACCTCCTTGACTCTTCACAGTTAGCGTCATTCGCACACTAACCAATCTACCATACATTACTGGGGCTGTCCAGATCATGAACTGAGGCTTGCCCGCCATCCATCATCCGCAGTACAATCACTTGCACCATCCAGGTTGGGAGGTTTCACATGAACAAACGGATTGAGGCAACCATCTACGGGCGCGTCCAGGGCGTGGGTTTCCGCTACGCTACGTACAACCGGGCAACGCAATTACATCTGACAGGCTGGGTGAGCAATCGCCCCGACGGCAGTGTGCGCGTGGTGGCGGAAGGGGGTGAACGCGAGCTGGCGTTACTGGCAGCCTGGCTACGTGAGGGGCCCACCGCCTCACATGTCGAGCTTGTTGATCTGGACTGGCTAGAGGCAACGGGCGAGTTCAGCAATTTCACCATTCGCGGGTAAAGCTAGTGAAAGCACTCTTCTTATATATGATGCTGGTGGCGACAACGCTGCTGGCAGGCTGCCAACCGGTGAAGCCGCCCGCGCCGCCCCAACAGGTTACAACCACCAACTCAGAAGACACAGTAACGGTCGCGACAACTGAAGGCGTCACCGTGATCGATGTCGTCAGCCCGCGTGGCATTGGCGCTGCCCAGGTGCGGCTAACGCCAGCACTGACGGATGGATCGCTGCAGGTGCGCTTTCACCTGCAAGGACTGGAGCAGGCCACCTTCGACAACGGCGCCATGCGCCTGACCCTGTCAGTCGCTAGCCACCCGCCCTATCCGGTGTCACAGACGCTGACCCGCAATGGCGTCTCGCGTGCGCTCAGCGCTGGTGATGAGCTGTGGGCGACGGTTGTGCTGACGCCAGACGACGCTGCAACCCCAACGATCCCCCTCATGGCAGGTGCATTCGTGATCACGCTGCCTGCCAGTTTCAGCGACGAGGCTGCCTCCACTCTCTCCATCCGCTGGATCGACTTCTATCGCTAATCGGCGGATTCTTCAAACGCTGTGGTAAGATTGGGAACCGGGCGCCCTGTTGTAGCGTCTCCTGATCGACAGCGTTTGATTGCTTCAGAAACACGGTGACTCTATGAACAGCGCACATTTCATCTCTCTATTCGGCCCGTCACGTAAGACGACAGGCCGCCGCTCTATCCCGCCCGTCTGGCTTCTGGCTGCTCTGCTTCTGCTTACAACAATCCTGAGTGGCTGTACAGTGCAACCCATCGTCGCAGGTCCGTTGCGTCAGGCGCCCCTCCCCGGCGATCAAGGCCCGATCATTGCGATCGCACCAATTGCCGCCGCGTCGGGTGAGACCGTGTCGGTTTCTGGCGCAGGTTGGGCGCCAGAGGAGGTAATCTTCATCAACCTGGAAGGCGTGCAAGAAGGTGAGAGCATACAGGCCACCCTGGCCACCGGCACGACCGACGCCGACGGGCGCTTCTATCTGGCGTTTGTCACACCGCTCGATTTTTTCTGGCAGAGCGTCACAGACATGCAGATCGTCGCCTACTCGCTAAATGGCGGGAAATCGGCCGCAGTGCCCTTTGAGTTACTCCCTGGCGCTGCAGTTGTCACACTCACCCCCACGCGCGCAGTGACGCCGACCACACCGACCGCTGCCACATCACCTGCTGCCACATCACCTGCTGCCACCCCAACCCGAGCATCACAGGACGCAGGCTATGGTGTTGCGATAGTCACCAGTCGTGGTCTAAACATGCGCACCGGTCCTGGCACCAACTACCCTGTGATCCGTTCCCTTGTGCAGGGCACGCCCATCACCGTACGCGGCCAGGACGTATCTGGGCTATGGCTGTATGGTCAGCTGGCCAATGGTGCGCTGGGCTGGGTGGCGCGCGCCTATACGAACTACATCGGTGCACCACCTGTCGTGCCCGCCCCGCCGACACCCGTCTACCGCCCCACCGCCACACCAACGCCTCTCCCCACCGCGCTGCCCGGCCTCGGCTGGCAAGGTGAATACTATGCGAACACCGCGCTGCAGGGGACGCCGCGCCTCGTGCGCGAAGACAGCGCGATCAATTTCAACTGGGGTTATAACGCGCCGGCGCCGGGCATTCCCGCCACCGGTTTCTCGGTGCGCTGGTTCCGCACCCTCTATTTCTCAGAGGGCGTCTATCGCCTTTATGGGCAGAGCGACGGCGGCGTGCGCGTTTGGGTCGACAACCGGCTGGTGCTCGACCAGTGGAGCGGCGTCAACGGCGCCTACAGCGTTGATGTATGGCTGAATCAGGGGTCGCACACCTTCTTCGTTGATTATGGTCAACGGCGCCAGCCGTCGCAGATGACCTTCTGGTGGGAGTTAACCGGGGCCACACCGTCGCCAGGCTTCCCGGAGTGGCGCGGCGAGTACTTCAACAACCGCGACCTGACCGGTGCGCCCGCCACAGTGCGCAACGACCGAAACATTGACTTCAACTGGAGTTGGATTTCACCGGCGCCTGGGCTAGGGACCGAGAATTACTCGGTGCGCTGGACGCGGACGCTCGACTTTTCCGCTGGCGATTATCGCTTCTCCATTCGCTCTGATGATGGCGTCCGCGTCTTCGTGGATGGCGCCCGCATCATTGACGAATGGCGCGACATGAGCGGCAACACGACCTATACTGCCGACCGCTATCTCAGCGGCCAACACACTGTCATGGTCGAGTATTATCAGCACACTGGCCCGGCCTTTGTCCAGTTCTGGTGGGAGCGCATCCAGGCGCCGACGCCAACCCGCACCCCCACGCGCACGCCGACGCCGCAGGTGCGCAATCCTTACGCCGACGCCAGCCCATCGTCCGGGGTAGTGGGGACACAGGTCGATGTGAGCTTTGGCGGTTTCCCGCCAAACACGGCGGTCAATCTCTACCTGGGTGGCTACGTGCGCGCCGCCGACGCCGCCAGCAGCACGATCTATGCCAGCGGCGCCAGTGATCGCTTTGGCAATGGCAGCTTGCGCTTCACCGTGCCAGCAACCTGGCCCGACGGCGCACCGATCCAACCCGGCAAACTGGCGCTCTTGGTGGCGACCAACAACTTCAGCATCAGCGCCGCCACAGAGTTCGATGTGACGACGCCACGCCCCACCGTTGCGCCCAACCCCTATGTGGACATCAACCCGAGTTCGGGCGGACCGGGGACACAGGTCACGGTGCGCGGGGGAGGCTATCCCGCTAACCGCACGGTCAATCTCTACCTGGGCGGCGTCGTGCGCGCTAGCGCCGCCGACGCTACGCCGCTTGTCACGACCAGCAGCGACAGCAATGGCAACTTCAGCACAGCCTTCACCATGCCCACCACCTGGCCGGATGGCAGCGTCATCGCAACCGGCAAGCTGATCGTGTTGGCAGCGACGAGCGACTTCGCCGCCCAGAGCAGCGCCACCTTTGACTTTTTCGTGACGCCGCCCAATCCATCGATCAACCTGTCACCCTCTTCTGGTGGTGCGGGCACGCGCGTCACCGCAGCGGGCGGCGGCTTCCCGGCCAATGCGCAGGTGGCAGTCTTCCTGGCGCCCCTGGATGCGGCGCCGGGACGCGGCGCATTACAACAGTATGTAGCGGGCACAGCTAACAGCGACGGCCGCTATTCTCTGAGCTTCACCATGCCGGGCGCCTGGCCTGATGGCGGCCAGATTACTCAGGATCGCATTGTCGTCACCGTGGCGACGCCCGACTTCAGCGTGTCAGTCAGCAGTGTCTTTGCCTATCTGGTCGCTGGGCCGACCGCAACAGCCACCCCGTTGCCCACGCCGACCAACACGCCGCCGGTGGCGCCTACGGTGGCGCCCAATCCGTCGGCGCAGGTCAGCCCTGGCTCCGGCACAGCCGGCACGACCGTCACGGTCAGCGGCGGCGGCTTCCCGCCCAACACCATGCTCTATGCTCACCTGGCGCGCCTGAATGCTGGTTCTGGCGGGGGCAACAACTATGCTGGCTATGCGTCAACGCCCACCGACGGCGCGGGCAACTACGTCATGGTATTCGTCATGCCGGCAACATGGCCGGATGGGAGCGCCATTGTCACACAGCAGTTGGTAATCCTGGTGGCGACTGCCGACTTTGGCGCCGAGGCGAGTACGACCTTCAGCTATCAACAGGTGACGTCGGCCGGCGACCTTCCACCGGCGCCGACAGCAACGGAGCCGCCAACAGCGACGCCGCTGCCGGAACCAGCCGCAACCAATCCGCTCGAAGCGCCCACAGCGACCCCACTGCCGGAAGCGACGGCGACGAGCGCGCCGCCGCCATCCGGTGATGAACCGCCGACGGAAAGCGGCGCGGCGCCGCTGCCTGTTCAGCCGCCAATTGAGCCTTCGCCACCGGCTGAATGAGTGGCGCTCGCTTGAGCGCCGCAAACCAGACCATTCCTGGCAAAGTTTACCGCGCGGGTCACCGTCTCCGGCGTAAAGGCGACACGTCGCACCGGAGGCGATGACCCGCGGCTAGCACACCCCCTAGCCGAGGCGCAAGTCATCAACAGCAACGCCACCCCACACATTTCCAACAAAATCTCATGATTGTGTAAAATTGCACAATATCTGCGCAATGTTTGTGATATCCTGCTATAGAGCAAAACTTTCAGCCAGAAAATTCGCTCGGAAAATTCGCTTCCACCGTATGCTTCATTCCAGTTTTTGCGGAGGCTATGATATGATCGAGTTCAGTCTTTGACGCCGCACGGCGTTTTCACGTTCCAACATACGAACAGGTTTGCAACAGAATAGGAGATTGCGATGCAAGTTGCTGTGCTGCCACGCTCATCGATCGGCAAGAAAGCATTGATGGCTGTCACCGGCGCGGTGTGGATCGGTTACCTTGTCCTGCACATGTGGGGCAATCTTCACATCTTCCAGGGACAGGAAGCGTTCAACCACTACGCTGAGTTCCTGCGCGAGGTTGGCGAACCGGTCTTCTCATATGCACAAGTGTTGTGGATCATCCGCATCATCATCGTCGTCTCGCTGGTTGCACACATGTGGTCCGCCTGGGAATTGTACCGGCAGGCGGCGCGTGCACGGTCGACCAGCTACGCGGTCAAGCGCGTTGTGCAAGCGAACTACGCTTCGCGCTTCATGCGCATCGGTGGTGTGGTGATTATCCTCTTTGTGCTCTTCCACCTGGCGCAATATACCTGGGGTTGGGTGACAGAGTTCGACCGCGCTGACCCGTACCGCAATGTGGTCATCGGCTTCTCCAACCCGGTCATCGTACTGTTTTACCTGCTGGCGCTGGCCTCACTGGGGTTGCACCTCTTTCACGGCGTGTGGAGCATGTTCCAGACGTTAGGACTGAACAGTCGCCGCTACGATGGCTTCTTCCGCGGGTTGGCGGTCTTTGCAGCATTGGTAGTGCCCATCGGCTTTGCAACGGTGCCGCTGTCCGTGCTTTTTGGAATTCTCAAGTAGGAGTGCACAGATCATGAGTGTGACGACGACGAAGACAATGACTGAAGCACCCATTTTTGTCGAGGCGACCCTGGACGGCCGCGTGCCCTCCGGTCCCATACAGACAATGTGGGAACGCACCAAGTTCGAGATGAAGTTGATCAACCCCAGCAATCGACGCAAATTCAAGATCATCATTGTCGGCTCTGGGCTGGCGGGAGGGGCGGCGGCGGCGACGTTGGGTGAGCAGGGCTATAACGTCGAATGTTACGCGTATCAGGACAGCCCACGCCGCGCCCACAGTGTAGCGGCGCAGGGCGGCATCAACGCCGCCAAGAACTATCGCAACGACGGCGATAGTGTCTACCGCCTCTTCTATGACACCGTCAAAGGCGGCGACTTCCGCGCCCGCGAGGCGAATGTCTACCGCCTGGCCGAGGTGAGCAACGCCATCATCGACCAATGCGTGGCGCAGGGCGTGCCTTTTGCACGTGAATATGGCGGCATGCTTGATAACCGCTCCTTTGGCGGCGCGCAGGTGTCGCGCACCTTCTATGCGCGTGGACAGACCGGGCAACAACTGCTACTCGGCGCGTATCAGGCGCTGGCTCGCCAGATCGCCGCAGGCACCGTGAAGATGTTTACGCGCACCGAGATGCTCGACTTGATTGTCATCAACGGGCGGGCGCGCGGCATCGTCGTGCGCGACATGCGCACCGGCGAGATCACGCCACGCCTGGCCGACGTGGTCGTGCTGGGCACAGGCGGCTACAGCAACGTCTTCTATCTCTCGACCAATGCCAAGGGCTGCAACGGCACGGCGATCTGGCGGGCGCACAAGCGCGGCGCCTATTTTGCCAACCCCTGCTACACACAGATTCACCCGACCTGCATTCCGCCGGTGGGCGAGCACCAGTCCAAGCTGACGTTAATGAGCGAGTCGCTGCGCAATGACGGGCGCATCTGGGTGCCCAGACAGCCTGGCGACACGCGTCCGGCTGACCAGATTCCTGAGAGTGAACGCTACTACTACCTGGAAGAAATGTACCCCAGTTATGGCAACCTGGCGCCACGCGACATCTCTTCACGCGCAGCCAAGCGTCAGGTGGATAGTGGGCGCGGCGTAGGGCCGCTGCGCAACGGCGTCTATCTTGACTTCGCCGACGCGATCAAGCGCCTGGGTGAAAAGGTCATCCGCGATCGCTACGGCAACCTCTTCGACATGTACGAAAACATCACCGGCGAAAACGCCTACAAGACGCCCATGCGCATCTACCCGGCGCCGCACTACACGATGGGTGGGCTGTGGGTGGACTACTACCTGATGAGCAACATCCCCGGTCTGTTTGTGATCGGTGAAGCGAACTTCTCCGACCATGGCGCCAATCGGCTCGGCGCCAGCGCACTGATGCAGGGTCTGGCGGATGGCTATTTTGTGTTGCCGGCCACACTCCCCAACTACCTGGCCTCGACCAAACTGGAGAAGGTGGACGAGAGCGCCGACGCCGTAAAGGAAGCGGTCGCCAATGTCCAGAACATCACGCAGCGGTTGATGAACACCAAGGGCACGAAGAGCGTCGATCACTATCACCGTGAACTGGGCAAGATCATCTGGGAATATTCGGGCATGGGGCGCACGGCGGAAGGGCTGCAAAAAGCGCTCAAACTGATTCCAGAATTGGAGGCCGAGTTCTGGGAGAATGTGCGCGTCACCGGCACTGCCAACGAGCTGAACCAGGAGTTGGAAAAAGCCGGGCGTCTGGTGGACTATTTCGAGCTAGGACGGCTGATGTGCATCGATGGCCTCAACCGCAATGAGTCGTGCGGCGGTCACTTCCGCGAGGAATATCAGACGGAAGAAGGCGAGGCGCAGCGCAACGACGAAGAATACGCCTATGTAGCCGCCTGGGAATACACCGGTGACGACCGACCGTTGCTGCACAAAGAACCGCTGAAATTCGAGAACGTCAAGCTGGCGACGCGCAGCTACAAGTAGAAGAGGACCCACACCATGCGATTAAAACTACGCATCTGGCGCCAGAAGAACGCTCAGTCCGAAGGCAAATTCGTCGACTACAACCTGGATGGCGTCAGCGAAGATAGCTCATTTTTGGAGATGCTCGATCTGTTAAACGAGCAACTCATCGACCGCAACGAAGAGCCTGTGCACTTCGACCATGATTGCCGCGAAGGCATCTGCGGCATGTGCGGGTTGGTGATCAACGGCATTGCGCATGGCCCAAAGGCCGCCGTGACGACGTGCCAGTTGCATATGCGCGTCTTCAAGGACGGCGATAGCATCACGGTCGAGCCGTGGCGCGCCAAAGCCTTTCCTGTAATCAAAGACCTCATCGTTGACCGCTCGGCCTTCGATCGCATTGTCCAGGCCGGCGGTTACATCTCGGTCAACACCGGTCAGGCGCCCGACGCCAATGTCATCCCTGTACCCAAAGAGCAAGCCGACCGCGCCATGGATGCGGCGGCATGCATAGGCTGTGGCGCGTGCGTGGCCGCGTGTCCCAACGGCTCGGCGATGCTCTTCACCTCGGCCAAGCTGGCGCACCTCAACTCATTGCCACAAGGGCAGGCGGAACGCTTCGACCGCGCCGTGCTGATGGTGAATCAGATGGACGCTGAGGGCTTTGGCGGCTGCACCAACATCGGCGAGTGTGAGGCCGTCTGCCCCAAGGAGATCAGCCTCGACTTCATCGCCATGATGAATCGTGACCTGCTGCGCGCCAATCTGATGGGCAAAGGCAAGCGGTAATCAGGGCGCGCTTGCCTGGCAATACAGAAAGCGAACAAGCAGAGACGTTTGCGCCATCTCTGCTTGTTTGCTTTCCGACATCTGCAACAACACCCCCCGCCCCTCTCTATGCATTTGAACAGCTTTTGATGTCCCCCACAAATGTGTTACAGTGACGTCGTCCGATCTACTTTCAATCCAGCAAGGAGACATACAATGCAAGTACATCGTCGTATCTTGTCTGCACTCCTGGCGTTAAGCCTGTTGGCGTCCTTGACAACGCCGGCATTGGCGCAAACGTCATGGCCGAGCGGTCGCGGTGGCGGCGCCCCTGGCGCAGCGACTGTGCAACCCCAAGCCCCCACAAGCGTCAGTGCGCGACCCTTTACGCGCATCTCACCAGAAGAAGCGGCGGCAATCGCAAACCAATTGCCCGCGCGCACTTGGTCGGCGCCGCGTGGGACAGCACTGCCATCTGGCCGTACACCAGCCGCAGCAGCAGCATTTGCTGCGCAGGGCGACCAGGTGATCAATGTGATTGCCCATCTGGAGATGCCTGCGCTGCTACAAGGTGTAAGCGCCAGCGCCGATGGCGCCGTGCGTGCTGCATATGCGGAAGCGTTGGCTGCTGAACAGGCGCGCGTCTCAGCTGATATTGAGGCGTTGGGCGGCAACGTTGTGTTTACCTTCAACACGCTCAGCAGCGGCATTGCCGTACAGATTCCAGCCAACCAGGCAGCCAGCCTGGCCAGCATTCGGGGCGTCAGTCATGTCTCGCAGGTGCATGATTACAGCCGCGACCTGGAAGAAACCGTTCCCATGATCGGCGCCCAGTTCCTGCAAGAAATCGGCGTCAAGGGCGCAGGTGTGAAGGTGGCCGTGCTTGATTCTGGCATCGACTTCACGCACCTGGCGTTTGGTGGCCCCGGCACGGTGGCGGCCTGGGAAGAAGCCTACTACGGCAACGACCCGGAATGCGATCAAAATGAGTGGAGCGATCCGGATTGCGCCTATGCTCGCCCCGCCAATCCGGCATTCTTTGGTCCGGCTGCGCCGCGCATCAAAGGTGGCTTCGACTGGTTGGGTGAGGAGTGGCCGAATGGTCAGGGCCGCATCCTGCCCGATCCAAACCCGATCGACATCGAAGGTCACGGCACACACGTCGCCGACATCATCGGTGGTCTGGCCTATCCGGCCGGCGTGAATGTGGACGGGCCGTACCCGGCCAAGGGCGCCGGCGTGGCGCCGGAAGCCGACATCTACGGCTTCAAGGTGTGCGCCTCCTTCAGCACATCCTGCAATGGTCTGGCGCTGCTCAAAGCGATGGACAACGCCGCCGACCTGGACGGCAACCCCACCACGGTTGACCCGGCGGATGTCATCAACATGTCGCTTGGTTCGCCTTACGGCCAGCCAGAAGACGATTTGACCTGGTTCACCAATCAGGCGGTCAGCCTGGGCATCATCGTGGTGGCGTCAGCAGGCAACTCCGCCAACAAGCCGTACATCGTCGGCAGCCCATCGATGGCTGATGGCGCCATCAGTGTGGCGCAGACCACCGTCCCGTCGGCGACGCGCTATCCGCTCTTCTATGCGTCTTCGGCGGTCTCCGGCACGATCAGCAACGCCGTCTGGCAGAACTGGTCGGTGCTGCCCGGCAACACGCTGGTGCAAGGCGCGGTGGCCTATGGCAATGCCGACGGTAGCAACAAGAATGGCTGCGCGGCGTACACCGACAACATGACCGGTAAAGTCGTGCTGGCCGACCGCGGCGGCTGCAACTTCACGCTCAAAGCCAAGAATGCGTCTGCTGCCGGTGCAATCCTTTCGTTGATCGGCCTGGTGGCTCCGGGCGATCCCTTCGAGGGCGGCGATGGCGGCGACCGGCCCATTGACATCCCCTCATTCATGATCAATCAGGCGACGGCGAACATCCTCAAGGCGCAAATAGCCAACGGCGTCGTCGCCGGCATCAACCCGGCGGACGCCATCAACCTGGCCTTTACGATGGTGGGCAGTTCGTCGCGCGGGCCACGCAACCATGACGGCGTCATCAAGCCAGATATCGGCGCGCCGGGCGCGTCGGTTTCGGCCATTGCAGCGGGCGGCGCAGCCAGTGGCCCCTTTGGCGGCACTTCTGGCGCAGCGCCGATGGTCTCCGGCGTAGCAGCGCTGCTCAAGAGCGTTTACGGCGACAGCCTGCTGCCGCAGCAATACAAAGCGCTGCTCATGAACACAGGCGACCCGATCTATAACGACGTGCCACGCAATGATCTGGCGCCTGTCACGCGCGTGGGCGGTGGTCAGGTGAACGCCCGCAGCGCCTACTACAGCAAGCTGATCGCCTGGGACAGCACCGACGCCGAGTCACCACTGTCATGGACGGGCAGCATGTCCTTTGGCTATGTGCCAGCCAGCAGCTATCAGGTGTACACGCGCACCCTGACGATCCAGAATTTGGGTCCGCTGGGGCAGGGCATCAAGCTGTCTTCTTGGTTCCGCTCCGGGGACGATGCAGCGCAGGGCATCTTTGTGACGCCGCAGGTGACCACAGCCTTCATCCCGGCGGGTGGCAGCATCGAGGTGCCCGTCGTGCTCGAAATCTATCCAGGCGGCGACGAGGCGCAGGGGCTTGGCCCACTGCATCCGTGGAGCGTCAATCGCGGCAGCCTGGGCGCCGATGGCAGCTCGCTGCAATTCCAGGAGTATGATGGCTACGTGCTGATCGAATCACAATCCAACGATCCGATCCATGTGGTCTGGCAGGTGCTGCCCAAAGCAGTGGCCGATATCGCTGTAAATGTCACCTCGCCGACAGCGGGCGCCCTCGTCAACCAGTCACTCAGCGTGGAAGGCGCAAGCGATATTTTCGGACTGATGGAAGTGGACGGCAACGACTATAACTACGTTGTGGGCGACTGCACCTCGCTTGGGCTGCCGCCCGGCTGCAACCTATCACCGGTCGATATTCATGAAGTGGGTGTCCGCGCCTACACCGATACGGTTCCCTATGACTTCCTGGAGTTCGCCGTCACCCTTTGGGACGAACCATACCGCGCCGGTCAATACCCACCCGAGTTCGACATCTACATTGACTCGAATGCCGACGGCACGGACGACTACCTGATCTTCAACGGCGACCTGACCCTGAACGCCAGCGACGGACGCAACGTCGTCTTCCTGGTCGATCTGTCGGTCTCGCCACCGGTGGCGCAACCGCAGTACTTCATTGACGCCACCTTCAACTCCCAGAATTTCATTCTGCCGATGGACGCGGCTTCAATCGGCGTGACGCCAGGGCAACCCTTCCGCTTCAGCGTCTTTGCCTATGACGCCTACTTCGCCAACGATCTGTGGGATTGCGCACCCAAGGTGAGCAATGTCTGTACGGGCGCCTACCAGTACACACCCGGCGTCGCCCGCTACGACGTGCCCGAAGCCCAGCTCTTCCCGACTGTGCCAGGGGGCGGCAGTGCAGCGTTCTCCTGGACGACCTCGGCAGCGGCGGCGGAAGCCTCGCCCGACCAAATCGGTCTGCTCTTCATGCACCGCAACGCACACGTCGGGCGCGAGTCCGATCATATCGTATTCACGGAGACCTATCTGCCGATCATCAAGAACTAGCCACTCCTGACCTCCAGGTTAGCTGTTAATCTTCCCGACAGTTTCAATGCTGCCGGGAAGATGGGCCAAATATGCAGAAGAGGAGCTAATAGATAGCACAATCAAACATCGTACATCCGATATCTTCCCGGAAGCTCAGAGCTTCCGGGAAGATGAGCAAAGTCTATTTGTATTGTCTATAAGACAAGTTCTCTTCTTTCTTTGACCGTCCCCGATGAAGCATCTACCAGAAATTGTGCCAATGTCGGTTCTAGTGCTACCCTTTCGACGATTCTCCTTCGCCATCCGTTGTTTTCGTGTTGCACAGGAGCATATATTCATGAAAAGCCGAATCGCACGTACAACCTTGACTACGTTGCTGTTGCTGGCATTTCTCCTGCCAGCCCAGGTCGCACCAGGAGTAGCGCACGCGTCCGCTTTGGAACAGGCGCCGCCCTCGCCGACAACGCCACCTCCTCCATTACGAGAGACGATTGGGAGCAAAGCAGGTGTGCAACCCAACCGAGCTACGCCGCGTGTCATTGGCGAGACAGACCCGGAGGGCGCCACTCCCGCCATCTACATTGTCCAGCTACGCGATCAACCGCTTGCCAGTTATCGCGGTGGCATTGCCAACCTGACGCCAACCAGCCCCGCCGTCACAGGCGCCAGTCTCGACGTTGCCAGCAGCGCGGCGCAAGCCTATCTCGGCTATCTGACCGCGCAGCAGCAGTCAACGCTGGCCGCCATCGAAGCGACGCTAGGACGCCCAGTCCCCGTAAAATTCACCTACCAGGTGGCCTTCAATGGCTTTGCACTGGAATTGACCCCACGCGAGGCTGCAACTGTAGCCCGGCTCGATGGCATCCGGCTGGTGCAGCGCGACTTCCTGGACCAGCCGCAGACCGATTACGGTCCGGCCTGGATCGGCGCTCCCGCCGTTTGGGGAGGCGCTCCCGGCGCCAGGGGCGAAGGGATTGTCGCCGGCATCATCGACACCGGCATCAACTTCACCAGCCCATCCTTTGCCCGCGCTGGCGGCGATGGCTATGTACACACCAACCCACGCGGCAAGTTCTACGGCGTCTGTGATCCGGCCAGCGCGGCTTATAATCCCAGCTTCACTTGTAACGACAAGCTGATCGGCGCCTGGGACTTTGCCGATGGCGCCGAAGCGCCGGACGGTCCCGCCGACAACGATGGTCACGGCAGTCATACGGCCAGCACGGTGGCGGGCAACTTTGTCAGTGCATCATTGGTGGCGCCGACGACGGTCTACGCCACCAACATCTCCGGCGTAGCGCCGCACGCCAACATCATCGCTTACGATGCCTGTGGCGAAGCAGGTTGTCCGGGCAGCGCATTGGTGGCCGCCATCAACCAGGCTGTCGCCGACGGCGTCGATGTGATCAACTACTCCATCGGCGGCGGCTCGCGCGACCCCTGGCAGAGCGCCGACGCCCTGGCTTTCCTGGCTGCGCTTGACGCTGGCATCTTTGTCGCCGTGTCAGCAGGCAATTCAGGCCCCAGCGCCGCCACGATGGGGTCGCCGGCCAACGCGCCCTGGGTGACAGCCGTCGCCGCCGCAACGCACAACCGGCTGTTGGCAAACGGCCTAATCTCTATGACCGGTGGTTTACAACCGCCACCGGCTGATATGGCCGGGAAGGGCATCACTGGGCCGTACGGCCCGGCGGAGATCGTCTACGCCGGCAACTACACTAGCACCCTGGGCAGCGCCGACCCCAAATGTCTGCAACCCTTCCCGCCCGGCGCCTTCAGCGGCCAGATCGTGGTCTGCGATCGCGGCACGAATGCGCGCGTGGCAAAAGCCGCCAATGTCCAGGCTGGCGGTGCGGGCGGCTTCGTACTTGCCAACGACGCCGCCAGTGGCGCCTCGCTTGCCGCTGACGCCTATGCCTTGCCTGGCGTCCACATCAGCTACGCCGATGGCGTCGCCCTCAAGAACTGGATCGCTGCTGGCGGCGTCACCACCGCCACGATTGCCGGCGTCACCCCCAACATCAACAGCGCCAATGGCGACATTCTGGCGGCCTTTAGCTCGCGCGGCCCCGACGCCACCTCGCCGAACGTCCTCAAGCCGGACGTGGCAGCGCCGGGCGTCGATATCTTTGCCGCAGTGGCGTCAGGCATCGAATACAACATCCTCAGCGGCACGTCGATGGCCAGCCCCCACACAGCGGGCGCGGGCGCGCTGCTCAGCCAGCTCTATCCAACCTGGTCGCCTGCCGCGATTCGCTCGGCGCTGATGCTGACTGCCAAAAGCGCGCTCCTCAAAGATGACGCCGCCACACCTGCCGACCCCTTCGACATTGGCGCCGGACGCGTCAATATCGAGGCTGCAGCGCAGGTCGGCTTTGTCCTCGACGAGACCGCGCGCGCCTTCTATACAGCGGCGCCAGCGTTGGGCGGCGATCCGCGCACACTCAACGTTGCCAGCCTGGCGGATGCGCAGTGCGTTGGCGTCTGCACCTGGACGCGCACCCTGACCAGCGTCGCCAGTGTAGCGCACAACTACACCGTCACCGTTGCGTCGCCGGTGAGCATGACGCTGAACGTGCAGCCCGCTGCCTTCACGCTGCCGCCGGGCGGCACACAGGTGCTGACAATCACGGCGGATGTCAGCGCGGCGGCGCTCGATGCCTGGATTTTCGGTCAGGTTACCATCACGCCGGACAGCAACCCACCGTCAACGGCGCACATGCCGGTGGCCGTTTACACGCGTGCAGGCGCCGCGCCCTTTGGCGTGAGCGAAATCACCATCAACACGCGGCGTAATCAAGGACAAACCACATTGGAGGGCATCCGCGCCATCAATACGATCTCCCTGACCAAAGCGCTCTATCTTGGCGCGGCGCAGGTGATCACCGGTTACGTGGCGCAAGACCCGACTAACAATGATCCCTACGACATCAACAACGGCGGCGTCTACACGACGATCGTATCGGTCAGCGATCCGACGACGGCGCGCCTCGGCGTTGCGGTCGATGACACCACCGCTGTCGATCTCGACCTCTTCGTTGGCAAGGACACCAATGGCAACGGTCAGCCAGACCCCGGCGAGGAACTCTGCCGCAGCGCCAGCGCGTCAGCCTTCGAGTTCTGCGCCATCGAGGAGCCGACGACCGGCAACTACTGGATTCTGCTGCAAAACTGGCAAGGCTCCGGCGCCCCGCTTGACTTCTTTGCCATGTCGGCGACGCAGGTCAGCCGCAACAACCAGTCAGCCAGCTTTACCGTGAGCGGGCCAAACAGCGCTGTCCTCAACACGCCCTTCGATCTCGTGCTGCAGTGGAACATAGATCCCTTTGCCGCGGGCAATGTACGGTTGGCGCTGCTCGAAGTTGGCACGGACCCCGGCAACCCGAACAACATCCTCTCGCTGCCGGTGACGCTGGCGCGCCAGACCGACGACGTGACCATCGATGTCGATGCCGGCGCGTATGTCCAACCCGGTGACCGCCTGACCTACACCGTCGGCATCAATCCTGAACCGACGGCGGCCAACCCGACCAACTACACCGTCACCGCTACACTGCCAGCCGGCCTGACCTACGTACCCGGTTCAGGCGTATTGGCAAGCAGCGCCCAGCACATCGCCGCCGATCCGGTGGTGAGTGGCAACCAGTTGATCTGGCAGGTCAACAACCTTGCCACGGCGCCGCGCTACGTGATGAGTGACAACAACCCGGCCAGCCCACACTACAGCCCGAACTGCACCACGCCCTTTGGCAATGGCTTCCTCCACCTGGCGGAGTTCGGCATTGAGGCGCGATCGGCCATCAGCGGCACTGGTAAGACGTGGAACGTGGACGCCTTCTTTGGCGGGGAGGAACCGTATGCATTCTACGGCGATACCTATCCTTCACTCTTCTTGACGGACGACGCCTTGCTCTCGGTGGTAGGCTATGATGGCGCACTCAACAGCGGCGTCAACGCCCCCATCCCAACAGCAGCGCTGCCCAACGCATTGCTGGCGCCGTACTGGGCCGACTTCAAGGTGGTCTACGATCAAGTGGAGGGCACGGGTGTGCGCATTGCTGGCGCGGGTGGCGGCGCGCTGATGGTCGTCGAGTATGACGGCTTGCAGCGCAATGACGGGCAACCCGGCAGCTTCGACGTGCAGGCATGGGTCATGCGCTCCGTCGACTTCGACTACCCGGAGATCGTCTTCGCCTATGACAACATCACCGGCACACTGCCCGCCGGCGTGATCGGCATCGAGGACAGGCTGGGCGCCACCGGCATCCCGTACACCGACACCATCTCCAATAACCTGCTGATCTGCTACAACTGGGCGCCAGAGCAGGTCGAACTGACCTACGCTGTCGATGTTAAGGCGGACGCACCTCTCAACGCTGCCCAGACGACGATGGTCGAGAGCACGCTCACATCGCCGAACACTGGCCCGGCGACAACGGAACACTCCGTCTTCGTCACCGGCGTGGTGCTGGAGATGAGCATCGCTGGCCCGGAGCGCATGTTGCCCGGCGTGCCCGTCACCTACACGCTCACGGTGACCAATAGCGGTGTCGCCGCTGCTCAGAATCTGACCGTGATGGCGGAACTGCCGCTCGGCTCACAGCATGTGGCCGGTGGCACGGCAGAGAACGGCATCGTCACCTTCCCGATCGCAACACTTGGCGCCGGCGCCGCCACGCAACTGCAATATAGCGTGCAACTGGCGGAAGCAACTGCGGCGGCGGCGGAAGTGACGGCAGGAGTGGCGGCGGCCACAATACAGGCGCCTGCGATCATTGGCGGCGCTCCCGCCGACCCCGGCGAGTATCCGTGGCAGGTGGCGTTGCTCTATGCCTCCGACGGCAGCTGGTGGGGATGTGGCGGTTCGTTGCTAACGCCGACCTGGGTCGCCACAGCGGCGCACTGCGTCACTAGCGGGCCGTTTGTGGCTTCACCGGCCGCGCTCAACGTGGCGGTGGGACGCTACAATATCAACAGCACCCAGGGCCAACGCATCCCTGTGGCGGAAGTCCTGGTGCACCCGGACTGGGACCCCTTCACCTTTGACAATGACGTGGCGTTGCTGCGGCTCGCCACACCGGCCGTGCTGACCACGACCGTCCAGACGATCCCGCTGGCGACGGTCTATGAAGGCTCGCTCTTTGCCGCTGGCACGCCGGCGATCGTCACCGGCTGGGGCACGCGCACAGCGGGCGCCGATGACTTCCCCGATGAACTTTACGAAGTGCAGGTGCCCATCGTCGAACAGAGCGCATGCCAGTTTGCCTATGGCACCGTCGGCGAAACGATTACAGACAACATGATCTGCGCTGGCCTGGTGCAAGGCGGCAAGGACTCATGTCAGGGCGACAGCGGCGGTCCGCTGGTCGTACCGGCGGGCAGCGGCTTCAAGCTGGCAGGCATCGTCAGTTGGGGACGGGACTGCGCGGCGCCTGGCTTCCCAGGCGTCTATACACGCGTCGCCGCCGTCGCTGACTGGATTGCCCAAGAGCAAGCCACGCTGCGCACAGGTCGCTACATGGTCACGGATGGCAGCGGGCTGCCCGGCCATAGCTTCGTCGGTGATGACATCGTGACGACGCTGGTGCAGGCGCTGAAGAACTGGCTGCCGATCATACCCAAACAGTAGAGCGTGCCGGCGCCGGATAGATCGGCTACTTCCAGAACTCCGATCTATCCGGCGGGCTACTTGTTGGCTGCTGGCTGCTGCTGACGCAGGTCACAACCGAAGCAGGCTTGAATGAGGGGCAGCGCTTTGCTGTCCCTCACTTCTCTGGTACGATTAGCTCATTCTCCAACCACGTCAGAATGGGAGCCAGAGCGATGACCACCCAGTATGCAGCAATACCGATTCTCCGCGCTGTCAACCCGACGCCGCTGCCCGATGGCGCCTCCCTGGATACGCCCGCCCTGTACTTCAACAAGGAGCTAAGCTGGGTCGATTTCAACTGGCGCGTACTGGCATTGGCGATGGATGAACGCACGCCGCTGTTGGAGCGCGTCAAGTTCGTGGCGATCACCGCCAGCAACCTCGATGAGTTCGTGCAGAAGCGCATCGGCGGTCTGCGCAGGCAAGAGGCGGCGGATGTCCGCCAACTCTCTGACGATGGACGCACGCCAACCGAACAATTGCGCCTATTGCACCACGCCACCACCCAAATTCACAGCCGAATGACCGCACTCTGGGAAAATGAGCTGAAGCCACGCCTGGCTGCCGAAGCTGACGTGCGCCTCCTGCGCTATGCGGACCTGAACGCCGGCCAGCGCGCCCACCTGCACGAACACTTTCATGCCGAAATCTATCAAGTCTTGACGCCACTGGCCGTCGATCCAGGGCACCCCTTTCCCTTTATCTCCAATTTGAGCCTGTCGCTGGCGGTGGTGCTGCGCAATCGCAAACAGCAGACCACCCACTTTGCCCGCATCAAGCTGCCACGCCCACGCCTGCTGACAGTGCCCGGCGACGCTGAGGGCGACAGCACGGGACAGACTCTTTTGCTGCCCATCGAGCAACTGGTCGCCGCGCATATCGACGAGCTTTTCCCCGGCATGGAGGTCGTCAGCGCGCACCCCTTTCGCGTAACGCGCAACGCCGATGTGCGCCGCGACGAGGAGGAGGCTGAAGACCTGTTGGAGATGATCTCTGCTGAATTGCGCGAGCGGCGTTTTGCGGCAGTCGTGCGGCTGGAAGTGGACAAAGCGATGCCCGAATACGACCGCCAACTCCTGGTGCGTGAGCTGAATTTGCGCCCGGAAGATGTCTATGAAGTCGATGGGCTACTCGATCTGACCTGCCTTTTCCAATTAGCAAACATCAACTGGCCCGCCCTCAAGTATGCGGCCTGGGAGCCAGTCATCCCGCTACGCCTGCAGCTGGAGGGCGAGAGCAAGGACACGCCCGACATCTTTGCCATCATCCGCCAGGGTGACCTACTGGTGCACCATCCCTACGATTCCTTCGCTGCCAGCACACAGCGGCTGATCGAAGAGGCCGCCGAAGACCCGCAGGTGCTGGCCATCAAACAGACGCTCTACCGCACTTCGGATGACTCACCGATTGTCAAGGCATTGATTCGTGCGGCAGAGAAGGGCAAGCAAGTAGCCGTGTTGGTGGAGGTCTCGGCGCGCTTCGACGAGGCGAACAACATCGAATGGGCGCAAATCCTGGAGAACGCCGGCGTACACGTCACCTATGGGCTGGTCGGGCTGAAGACGCACACCAAAGCAACGCTGATCGTGCGCAGCGAGCGCGAACGCATCCGCACCTACTGTCACATCGGCACGGGCAACTATAACCCAAAGACAGCGCGACTCTACACCGATCTCGGCCTGCTCACCTGCCGACCCGAACTGGGGCGCGATGTGGTCAACCTCTTCCACTTCCTCACCGGCTACGCGCCCGGCCAGCGCTACGAACAGGCGTTGGTGGCGCCGGAACACATGCGCACGCGCTTCGAGGCGCTGATCGACGCCGAGATCGCACACCAACAGCAGACAGGCGACGGGCGCATCATTGCCAAAATGAACGGGCTAGACGACAAACGCATGGTGCGTCGCCTCTACGAAGCATCGCAGGCGGGGGTGCAAATTGACCTGATCATTCGCGGCCACTGCACGTTGCGCCCTGGTCTCCCCGGCTACAGCGACAACATCCGCGTGATCAGCATCCTGGGGCGCTTTTTGGAGCATGACCGCATCTTCTATTTCCACAATCATGGCAAACCGATCACCATTATCGGCAGCGCAGATTGGCGCACGCGCAACCTCACCCGCCGCGTCGAGCTGGCCGTCCCTGTCACCGACCCCGCCCTTCAGCAGCAGCTGATCGACATCCTCCACACTGCACTGGCAGACAACCGCTCCGCCTGGGAGCTTGACGCCGAGGGCTACTATCGCCTGCGGCTGCCTGCGCCCGGCGAAGAGGTGCGCGAATTCCAACCGGAGATGATGGCAGCGGCGCGGCGCCGCACTGAGTGAGACCCACTGAGTGATGAGACCCGATGACTCTGCGCCCCGACACAGCGACAAAGAAGTTCTGGCGCTGAATTGGTCGCAGGCAGGGACTCAGTCGCCCTTCAGCTGTGCATAAAGCGCCTCAGTCTCAGGCGCTGGCGCAACGTCAAGCTCCTCACGCAGCGTCTGCACACAACGTTGATAGGCACGCGCAGTCTGGCCGCGATCACCCAGTTCGTGATAGGCGATCATCAGGTTGCGATAGGCGCGCTCCCAACAATTATCCTGGTCGAGAATGCGCTGGCAAAGGTCGATCGCCTCAGCGTAACGCCCATCAGCGATCAATTGCTCGCTCAATCGATCGGCGCTCTCCAGGAAGATGGCTGCCAATCGCTGGCGTTCGCCAGCCGCCCATGGTTCATAACGGGCGTCGGGCAGATATTCGCCTTGATAGTAGGTCAACGCCTGCAGCATCCTGTCAACCTCAGGTCGGGCATGCCTGCCAACGCGCACACTGTGAATGAAATGATCCGCGTCGATCCAGAGATCAGCCGCTGGTCGCAGACCGTAGGTAGCGCCTTCGCGGATCACAAAAGCCGACTCGGCGCCGGCCTTCCGTCCTGGCTCCAACACCGAATAGAGTGCGTTGAGCGCAATCTTGAAATTCTGTTGCGCAGTGACCGGGTCAGCTTCTGGCCAGAGCGCCTCACAAATCTGGTCGCGGTCTAGCAACTTGCGGCGAAAGGTCACCAGCAACTGCAAGAGCTGGCGCGCTGGCCTGCGCCGCCACCCATTGGCAGGGATCAGGTCATCTCCACGCCAAACCTGAAAACCACCCAGCGTATGGATGCGTAGCTGGTAACCAGGATGAAACTCTACACGCTCCAGGTGCAACAAATGAAGCAGATGCGCCACATAGTCTCCCTCCCATCCCTGGTGTCTGGCGAGCAGGAGCAGCGGCGTGAAGATGCGCTCGTCCGGTGCGCCGACGAGGGTGGGGCGCAGCCACAAGAAGTCGTACTGATGGGCGCGACAGGTCGCCAACACAGCCGGCAACCATTGCGCCAGGTACGCGGTCGATTGCTGGTGAAAGTGGCAGTAGACGAGCCACAATTGCGCTGCACTGCGCCCGAAGGGATCGCTGCATTCCTGGAAACCGGCCATCGCGCGTTGTAGCCACGTTGCGGCATTGGCAAAGTCGCGGCTAAGCGCATAGCTCGCGCCCAACGTCAGCCGCACCAACGCGGCGATCCACTCATCGCCCGCCTGACGTGCAATGCCGATTGCTTCTTCGGCGCAGGCGAGGGCGCTGGTCAGATCACCGGCGTAGCCAAAGGCGCGACATAATCCCCACCCTGCCTCCACACGCAGACGCGGCACCGACAGCATTTGACTGAACTCAATGCTGCGGGCATAGTGCTGCCGCGCCAACGCATAATGTTCACGGCGCGTGCGGTAGGTGCTCAACAACTGTGTGGCATGTCCTTGTCGTATGTAGCCAACAGCGGTGATATATGGTGAACTGAGCGCCAGCCCGCGCGCGGTGCCTTCCACTGCGCTTGCCTGCGCCACCTCAGCATCACCCTGGAGCGACGCAATCAGCGAGAGGAGCAGCAACGTTTCGCGATGGGCGCGCGGCGTCTGCACCGGCGCCTTGCGTTCGGCGTGCGCCCGCTCTTCCAGCGCAGTCCGCGCCTTTGTCAACTGACCGGTGCGCAGCAGGACGCGGAACCAGAGGCTATCGTTGCTCGGCCCGGTCAGACGCAGATTCTCGGCGCGCTGACGCAACTGTTCCGCTTCTGCGACGCGCCCCGCATTGAGCTTATTCTCGGCCAGCATCTCGAAGATGCGAATCTGCGTCTCCCGGTTGTCGAAGCCATCGGTAAGCCGGATCGCCTCCTCCAATAACTCTTCAGCCTTGCGGGGGTTGACCGTGTCCAAATAGACGCGCGCCTGGCCACGCAGCGCGCGGGCAACGCCATCTGGATGGTTGCCAGCGCGCCAGATCGCTTCGGCCTGTTTGTACCAATCCAACGCTGCATCAAAGCGGCTGCGTAGTCGGTCGAGCTTGCCCAGCGTCAGCAGCAACATCGGATGCTGATGCAGTAGTCCGGGCGGCAACGCATCGACATAGCTGCCGAGCGTGTCCAACCGTCCGGCCATTACCAGGCTGTCGGCGTAGTGATCGAGCAAGTCCGCGACATCATCCCACGCCTCCGCTTCGAGCAGATGGTAGATCGCCGCCTCCATATCCTGGCGCTGGATGAAGATCTGAGCAGCGGCGCGGTGCCATTGTTGACGCAGCGCTGGCGCAAGCTGTTGGCGCAGGAAGGTGTGAAAGATGTGATGATAGCGCAGCGCGCCGCCCGTCTCGACCACAAATAATTCATGTTGGCGAAGATAGGCTAACAGGTGCGCCGTATCATCAGCAGCGGTGTCAGCAAGCGTCGCGTCGATATCGCCAACAGCCACACGCAGCGCGGTGCAGAGATCGGACGCCAGCTCGCGCAGCGTCGCCGTCACCAACAGAAAACGCTGCACCGCTGCCGGCTGCCCGGCAAAAACCTCTTGCGCCAGCAGATCGAAGAGCACTTCCAGGGACGCACTATGCCATTGTGGCGGCAATTCGACCGTCTTCTGCGCGCGCACGCGCAACGTCTGCCAGATCAATTGCAGCGCAATCGCCCAGCCCTCGGTGTAGTTGAGCAGCGCATCGCTCTGCGCAGGCGCCAGCTCGATGCCATAATGTTCGGCAAAGAGCGCCTTGATCTCTGCCTGTGTGAACGCCAGCGCGTTGTGATCCAGCATCAGCAACTCGCCACGGTGGCGCAAACGCCGCAAGCCCGGCAGCGCGATTGTTGGACGTCCCGCCAGTAGGACATGCAGATGCGCTGGCGCCAGGCTCACCAAGCGATCCAGTAGTTCCGGCGCATCGCCGCCAACCAACGCCAGATGAACGTCGTCGATCACCAGCAGCGTCGGTGTGGTCAGGGCAAAGCTCAGCGCGTTGATCACCTGATCGAGCAGCCCGCGCCAGGGCAGCGGCCCCTGATCGCCGTCCCAAGCCTCGATCACGCCGATCGGCAGCCCCTCGATGGTAGGTAACCCTTGTTGGATGGCGTAGCAGAGGTGAAGCAGCAGCACGGCGGGGTCGCTGTCCTCGTCGCCAACCTGACACCAGATCAGCGGCGCAACTTCTTCTGTCAGGGCCGCCAGCGCCGTGCTCTTGCCATAGCCAGCGCCCGCCTGCACAAGCGTCAAGCGATACTCCAGCGCTTGCAAGAGTTGCTGGCTCACGCGCGGGCGCAGTAGCGTGCGCGCACGACGCGGCGGTGGCGTCACTTTGGTGCGGACGACATGGGGAGCCATTGACCGCATAAGGTTCTGTCTATCCACGCATAAACAGAGAGACCGTATAGACGATGTACAAGAGCAACAGCAATGCGCCCTGCCAGCGTTCGACCCGGTGGGGTCGATTCCACACCAGCGCATAGACCAGCAGCGTAAATGCCAGCATCACGACCAGATCGATCCACAACCCCGGCGGCGCCGTCAGTGGCTTGACCACCGCTGTCAACCCGGCGATGCCAAGAATGTTGAAAAGGTTGCTGCCGACGACATTGCCAATCGCCAGATCGCTCTGCCCACGAAACGTCGCCACCAGCGAAGTGGCGGCTTCAGGCAGGCTCGTGCCCACCGCCACCAACGTCAACCCGATGACCATCTCGCTCACGCCTAGCGCCAGCGCAATCGTACGCGCACCGGTCACCAACCAGTCAGCTCCCAACACCAACCCGCCCAGCCCCATGATCACCAGCAGCAGGTCGAACCAGGGCTGTTCGCTGGGACGGGTGATCTTGACGTCAACGGCTGCTGCAACCTCAAGAGTTTCCCTGGCAGCGTGCGCCATCTCGTATTGGCGACGCGCAGCGGCGACATTCCAGGCAATAAAAGCCACCAGCCCGACAAAGAGCAGCACACCTTGCCAGCGATAGAGCATGCCACCCAACAGCAACATGGCGCTGAAAACAAGCGTCACCCCGGTCAGCAGTGGGTATTCGATCGTGATGATGCGACGATTGACACGCAATGCGTAGATGCTGCCGCACAGCCCCAGGATCAACCCCAGGTTGGCAATGTTGCTGCCTACGATATTGCCCAAAGCCATGTCGCCGCCGCCACTGTTGCTAAGGTTAGCCGTGACACTGACCAGCAACTCTGGGGCGCTGGTGCCAAAGGCGACCACAGTCAGCCCCACCACGATCGGTTGGATGCCCAGACGCAGTGCAATCCGGCTGGCGCCGCGAATCAGCAGCTCGGCGCCGCCCACCAGCAAGACAAAACCAACAATAAATTGTGCAACTGCCCATACAATTTCCATACAGGCTTGCTTTCTTGTGGGCCTCTATCTTGCCGATGTGCAGATGCCGACGACGAGGCGTCAACCACCATTCAGAGCGATTGTAAATGTCGATCGGGGCGCGCTGATCTTGTCGGGCAGCGGCGATATATCGCGCACAAAGCGCCCCTGCATTGACCACGGCCCTGTCCACGTGATCTGCGCCTCGACCAGACGCCCACGCAGCGGCAGGTCGCTCTCGATAAAGACCAGCTTGTTTTGGCGGTTGCGTCCGCGCCACTTGCCCTTGTGTTTGTCCTCGACGAGCACTTCGACAATTTCACCCAGGAAGCGCTGGTTGATCTCGGCGCTGATCTGCTCTTGCAGCGTTTCGAGCAGTTTATGGCGGCGCACTTTTTCGGCTTCGGGCACATCGTCCGCCATGCGCCGTTCGCTCACGGTGCCAGGGCGCGGGCTATAGCGGGCCAGATGCACCTTGTCGAACTTGAGGTCACGCACGATTTCGACCGTGCGTTCGAACTGCTCCGCCGTCTCGCCACAGAAGCCAACAATGATGTCGGTGTTGATCGCCACCGCCGGCACAATGGCGCGGATGCGTTCAATCAGGGCGCGGTATTGCGCATTGGTGTAGCCGCGCTTCATGCGCTCCAGCACATCGTCATCGCCGGCCTGAATCGGCACTTCGATATGTGGGCAGACCTTCGGCAAGTCGCGCACTGTTTCCAAGATGCGGTCAGTCATGTAGTTGGGGTGGCTGGTCAGGAAACGGATGCGCCACAGGCCATCAATCTCGTGCACGGCGCGCAGGAGGTCGGCCAGGTCATATGAGGGGTGGCGTGTCGATGCGTCGGCGCCAGGCTCACCCTGAAATGCCTTGACAGTGGCGCTGTTGCCCAGCTCGCCGCGCCAGTCATAACCGTAGCGATCCACGATCTGGCCAAGCAGCGTCACTTCACGGACGCCCTGTGCAACCAACCCCCGCACCTCGTTGACGATCTCCTGCACGGGGCGGCTGCGTTCGACGCCGCGCCGGAAGGGAATGATGCAGAAGGTGCACGCATGGCTGCAGCCATAGACAATCGGCACATGGGCGGCAACCGGCGCCTCGCCGCTCAACGCCAGATGTTTGATCGATTGCGCCGTGCCGATCGGTTGCACTGCGTCCTGGAGCTGGTAACGCCGCTCCAGTTGCTGGCGTTCGATCTCGGCCATCTCAGCGTCGATCTCAGCCTGGCGTAGAAAATTGACCAGCGGCGTCGCCTCACTCGGCGGCATGAAGACATCGACAAAGGGGTAGCTTTCCAGCAACTGCGGGCTAGGCTTGACGCCGACCATGCAGCCCATTAGCGCCACCGTGCGGTCGGCTTTGGCGCGCTTCCACGGCTTGAGGCTGCCCAGCTTACCGATGGCCTTGTCCTCTGCGCTCTGGCGCACGACGCACGTGTTGAGTACGACCACATCAGCTTCATCCAGCCGATCGGTCGGGCCATAGCCGATCTTCTCTAGTTCAGCAGCGACATGGTTGGAGTCAGCCACGTTCATCTGGCAGCCGATGGTCCAGATGTGATATTTGCGTGCAGCATCAGAACGTTGGTCGGTCGTAAGTTCGTAGGTGGTGGTCTCGTGTGCGTCGTTGGGTGCACGTTCACCACGCGTGATGGTGGTCATGGATTTCCTCCTGTGATCCGGTGTGAGCCGGGCAGGCAAGTCTGAAATTGGTCAACACAACAAAAGTGAGGCGCAGTTCGCTGCACCCCGGTGTAAAGCCCTGTGATTGTAATAGTGGGTGTGACTGGTGTCAAACAAAGCGGGGATTGCGTCTGCTACTAGCGATGGGCGCTCAACCTGCGTGCAGCGCGGTTGCCATATACAGTAGACGCACGAACTTCTCGCCCACGCGCACCCGATCACTTTCGCCGGTGAGCGTAAACCCCTGCGCCGCCCAGAACTGGAGCGCCACGACGTTGAATTGCTCTACGCCCACGCGCGCGGTATGAATGCCCGCTGCATTCGCCAGCCAGGGCTTGAGCAACGACCATGCCTGTGCGCCAATGCCCTGCCGCTGTAGTGGCTCCGCCACCATCAACATGGCGATGTAGGCGACGCCCGCATCCGGCCAGTGCAGGCGGAAGTCAAGCACGCCGATCATCTCGGCGCCAGCCGCGGGGTTATCGCGCACCAGTGGCCGGACGATGGCGAGTAGGGCGCGCCCTGGCGTCGCCTGGGCGGCGGCCAACTCACGTTCGGCATGATCCGCCGGCGGACCGGGCAAATGATAGAGTCGCCAGTATCCTGGCGTTGCGGCGTAGACAGCTTGCAGCGCAGCGGTGTGCAATCCAGCGTCCACCGGCATCAACGTGATCATTTCGGACATGACATTGCCTGACAATCGACGAACCAATTATTATGTCAATTTTTAGTTTTATCGACAGCCTCGGAACTTCCGGGAAGATGAGCAGCTTGGCGGTCAGTCGTTCTGGGTGGGCAAGGCTTTGGCCGTGGCGGTGCGGATATCCACCAACTCACGGCGCAGCCGCTCCATCTCTTCGGTCACTCGCTCCAGCTTCTCCCGCTCCACGCGTACGAAGCGCGTGTAGGGTGCAATCGCCTCGCGCATCCGTTGCATGCCATCGGTCAGCTCACGCTCAAACTGGCGCGTCAGTGCGTCGTTCAACTGCTGGCGCAGAGCGTCAATGCCGCTGCGCAGCTCTTGCTTGAGGCGGTTACGCCGGTAGGGCAGCACGTAGAAGCCAAGCGCCGCCAACGCCCCTGCGCCTAGCAGCCCCGTCACATCGAGTAGGGTTGTGTGCAAGACAGCGACCAGGATTGCACCCAGCCCCAACGCCCCCGCCTCGACTGCAGCAGTCTGCACCAGTGCGTTCTGCACCTGTTGCGCCAGATTGAGCGATTCAGTTTCAGGGTCGTAGCTGTCGACGACGCGTTGCGCCTCACGCCCGACGCTGGCGATCAGACTCTGACGGTTGAACTCAAAGTCACTGTCAACCTTGCCCACGATCTGATGAGCGTGTTCTGTGGAACGTCGGTTGAGATAGTCCATCACATCACGCCATTGGCGATAGTCGCGCTGCACCAGCCAATCGATCAGGTCGCTCACCTGCGCCTCGACCTCACGCGAGGTGTCGGCGATCACGTTACGTTCGAACTCGGCGCGCACCTTCTCCCCATTGACCAGGTCGAAGACGCGTCCAATGCGCATCATGTCGTCGAAGAAGCGATCACCGCGTTCCGCCATGGCATAGAGGACATTGTCCACGTGGCTAAGATGGTATTTGAAGTCGCGGCGCATGTCGGCGTCGTAGGCGACAAGCTGCGCCTCGATGTTGTCGATGGCGATGAAATCGTCCTTGAGTATGTCGTTGCGACTTTCAATCAGCCGGCGGTAGTGGTTGATCAGGTTGTCGGCGACGCCTACCGGATTCTCCAACTTCAACCGCAAACGCTCCGCCGCGTCGAGTGCAGTCAAGATGTAGTGCTCCAACGCCTCAAAGTGGCTCTGCGTCCACAAGTCGCTCCGTTCGAGCGCGCTGCGATCGGCGCCTGCTTGCTGCTTGGCCATGAGCGCCAGCCGCGCGCTGACCGGAAAGATGCGCGGGATGACGCCCAGCAGTTGCCTGCCATTCTGCGCCACAAAATCGACGATACGCTGGCGATCGGCGGGGTCGTCGATCAGGTCAATCTTGTTGACGACCACGACAATCTTCTTGCCCCACGCGCGGATGCGTTGCAATAGCAGCCGCTCACTCTCGCTGAAGGGGCGGTCAGCGCTGGTGACAAAGAGCACCAGGTCGCTGCGCGGGATGAAGTGCTCGGTAATCTCCTGGTGGCGCTGGATCACGGCATTGGTGCCCGGTGTATCGACCAGGTTGATCTCGCGCAACCACATTACAGGCAGATGGATAACAAGCACGTCGTCGCCGATAAGGTCTTCGCGCCGCTGGTCGCCGTAGCGCAGCACTTGAATCTGGCTGGTCGTGGGCAAGACGCCCTCGGTGAGCAAGCGTTCGCCCAACAAGGCGTTGAGAAAAGCGCTCTTGCCGGCGTTGAATTCGCCGACGACAACGAGCAAGAAGAGTTCGTCGAGTTGTTGCAGCGCGCGTTTGAGCAGCGCCAAGTCGTCGTCAGGGGCGCCTAGCCGCACAAGTAGCACGCGCAAATCTTCCAATAGGCTACGTTCGCGGCGGATGAGCTGATCTTGTTCAGCGGTCAGAATACGTTGCAAAGTCAGTTCCTTTGGCGATTGTTTCTCTGGCGACTGCTTCCCCCGGCGACTGCTTCCCCCGGCGACTACAGCTCATCCACCAGCGGTACGCTGCAGCCGCGCTGCCGCAGCACCTCCGCAGCGCGCACCCGACGCTGCCGCCAATATTCTGCGTCACGGCTGCGCGCCGCCAACTCGGCGCGTTCGCTGGCGGTCAAGGCGTTGTCGGCGTTTTCCTCCAACAGCCACACCAGTCGCGTGACATCGCCCGCACTGAGTTGACTACGCACGATCGCCCATAGTGCATCATCGCTCAGTGCCTCCAACGTCGCCAAGTCGGCTGTGGCGTTATCGTTGCGATCATCGTGCGTCATACGTCAGTTTCGACTCCAGTTCTGTGCACTATGCACTGGGCGATCACACGGGGCGATCAAAAGCGCAGAAAGTGCGATGCTTCCAACACAAAGACCGTTGCTCCATACATCGGCATGCCGGCCTGCGGCGGGTTTGGCTCGGTGCGCGGGCGCACATTGGCCTGAATCAGGGTAAGCACCTCATCCACATCGTGCGCCCTGGCCCCGATCAGCAGTGTCGCGTTGCCGCGCCGCAGAAAACCACCGGCTGTATTCAGACGCGTCAACCGGTGACCGGCCGCCAACAGGGCGTCGACCACCAGGTTGGCATCGTCGCTGTGAACGATGGCGATCACCAGTTTGGTGGCTGCACCGGCGTCAGCAGCGGCTGGCAGGACGGCGCCAGACTGCGCCATTGGCTCTGAATCGGTCATCGGGACGCCCCTTTCACTATCGCCCGTCGCAGGCGTCGCTGGCAATTGTAAAAAGCGCTGGACAGGTAGGCCAAAGACTACTGCGCCGCCAACCAGTACTTCCATCGGCGCCAGCATCGTATCTGGCGCCATACCGACCGCCCCCAGCCACGGCGCAGCGTTGGCAAGCTCCGTCCGCGCCTGGCACATAGCGGCGATCGTATCCAGTGCGACCGGCGCATGCGCCTCGTCAACGCCCAACAACAGCACGACGCTGCCTGTCCCCAGCAAGCCGCCAAACGCGTTGATCTGCGTCAGCCGGAATCCCTGCGCCAACAGCCGCTGTGAAAGACGATAGACATCCTCGGACTGGACAACTGCAATCAGTAAGACCACAACAGGCCTACCTCCAGGCGTTGCCGTCTGCATAGAGCAGAGGCTATGCTCCGATGACGGCGCTGAAACCATCGGCATCTTAACAAGTCGGGCGGTTATTGTCAATCGACCAGGCAGCAATGGATGCGTGGTGCGTGTTACGGGTGCGTGTTACGTGGTGCGTATTACGGCTGTTGGTTACGCGCCACGCAGCTTTCAGCTTCCTCTATCCGGCGCGTCTGTTGCCTGCAGCGCGCGCAGCCCGGCCTCCAACACGCGCGTGATGCGTTCGACATCGTAGACACAGCCGCGCCAGACGCCGCCGCTCGCCTGTTGCAGTGCGGCCCACAACCGCGTGTCAGCAGGCAGGCCAGGATCGGGCGCCAGATCAGGATGCGGCGAACGCGCGGCCAGGACGGCGGCGCCCTGCTCCGGGTGATAACGCTGCCCTGCGTGACCGACCAGATCGATGCTGCCCGTCAGCTGCACGGTGTCGATGATGATCTGGATCGCGTCACCCTCGCGCACGCGCCCGATAGGGCCGCCCGCCAACGCCTCCGGGCCTACATGGCCGATGCACGCGCCGGTGCTCACTCCGCTGAAGCGCGCATCGGTGATCAGCGCCACTTCCTTACCCCATGGCAGATACTTGAGCGCCGAAGTGATTTGGTAGGTCTCCTCCATACCGCAGCCGAGTGGTCCGCGCCCAATCAAGACAATGATGTCGCCAGGGCGGACGGGAGCGTCGCTCTGTCCCTTGACCGCAGCGATGGCGGCGGCCTCACTGGTAAAGACACGCGCCGGCCCAACCTTGCGGTAGACGCCATCGGCATCTAGCACACTGCGGTCAATGGCAGTGCTTTTCACTACCGACCCTTCCGGCGCCAGGTTGCCGCGCGGGAAGGTGACCGTGCTCGTCAGCCCGCGCTGCCGCGCCCGCGCTGGCGCCATGATCACCTCGTCCGGATCGACGCCGTCGCTGGCGAGCAGATGTGCGCGCAGACGCTGGCGGCGTTCGCTGCGCTGCCAGTGCTCGAGCATCTCGCCCCAGCTTCGGCCATGCACGGTCAATGCATCAAGCCGTAGCAGGCCAAGATCACGTAAATGCAACATTACTTCCGGCACGCCGCCCGCCAGGAAGACGCGCACCGTCGGGTGACCAACCGGGCCATTCGGCAACACATCGACCAGGCGGGGCACGGCCGCGTTGATGCGTTGCCAGTCGGCCACCTCTGGGATGCGCAGCCCCGCTGCATGCGCCAACGCCGGAATATGGAGGAGCAGGTTCGTGCTGCCGCCAAATGCGGCGTGGACGACCATGGCGTTGTGTAGCGCGTCTTCGGTCACAATGTCGGCGGCGGTGATGCCGGCTGTCTCAAGTGCGACCAGCGCCTGCGCTGAACGCCGCGCCATGTCGCGCCAGAGCGGTTGGCCCGAAGGCGTCAGCGCCGAATGCACCAGCGACAGTCCTAATGCCTCTGCCACAACCTGGCTGGTCGCTGCCGTGCCAAGAAACTGACACCCCCCACCCGGCGAACCGCACGCCCGACACCCCAGATCGGCGGCTTCCTCCAGCGTGATTTCACCCTGCGCAAAGCGAACGCCCAACGTCTGCACCTTGCCGGCGTCCTCACCCGCCGTCGGCGGCAAGGTCACGCCGCCCGGCGCCAGGATCGACGGCAGGTTGGGCAAACCGGCCAGCGCCAGCAGCATGGCAGGCAGCCCCTTGTCACAGGTCGCTACGCCCATCACACCTGCGCGCGTCGGCAGTGAGCGGATCAGGCGCCGCAACACGATGGCGGCGTCGTTGCGATAGGGCAGGCTGTCCATCATGCCCGGCGTGCCCTGCGTGCGCCCGTCGCACGGGTCGGTGACAAAACCGGCAAAGGGAATGGCGCCCAACCGCCCGAACTCCTCGGCGGCGGCCTGCATCAACAAGCCGACCTCCCAGTGGCCGGTGTGATAGCCAAGCGCGGTCGGCGCACCATCGGCGTTGCGAATGCCGCCCTGCGTGCTCAAGATCAGAAACTCCTTACGCCGCAGCTGCGCCGGATTCCAGCCCATGCCGGCGTCCTGCGTCAACCCGAAGATGTGGCCGCTGGGCGCAGTGCGCAAAAACACCTCATCCAGCGGCAAGCTGCCGGCCGGCCCAGGCGCATGCGTCTGGACGGCGTATATATCGGGCGTTGACGCCTCAACCGATACAAAACCTTGTTCAGAAACTCTAGCGGTGCGTGTGTTGTTCATAGCAAGTCCTTTGTGTAAGAGAGTTTGCACCACATTCTATCACCCTGCACTGCGCTGTTTGCGCAATAGATAAGAATTTGCTATTGTTGCGCACTATGCGGAAGACAGGTGAACGCGGGTTAACAGCATCCGAGCGCTGGTTGCGCTGGCTGCATCTGCTATTCACAGCCATCTTTGGTCTGGTGTTGCCTTTCATCTGTTGGGGCGCCGAAGCTACACCCGGCCATATACATCCGCGCGCCCACTTTGTCTTCCTCCCGCCGCCGGCTTATAACGCCAACGTCATCGGTCAAGAGCTTGGGAATGCCCACGATCTCATTCACGCAACGGCCACGGCGTTAGCCAGTGGTCTGGGCGAATTGTGTGCGGCGCCGTTGCATGGTGCGCCGCCAGCGCCCACCACACCGGTAAGCCAATCCACGCCTCTGGTGTTGGCGGTCACCATTCTGCTGCTCATGGCGCTGGGCGCGTGGAGCACACCGATGCGGCGAGATGGCGGCGGCTTCCGTCAGTATGCGACGACGTTACATGCCTTTGCACCGCCGCTTGTCATCACCACACCACCTCCCCGCTGAATCAACTTTCCTTTATCGTAGCGCCGCGGCCGCGGCGCAGTCTATTCGATCTATCACAGAAGGTATGTTGCCTTGTGTGATAGGTCATGCACAACCAACCATCATCAAAGGAAAGTTGAGAACTATGCACAAGCAACTGCTCATCCTACTCGCCAGCCTGTCGCTCCTCGCGGCGCTTGTGGCTGGCTGCACAGCGCTGCCCATGCAACCCGGCGGCGCAATGAACGACATGAACGCAATGGCCACCGCAGCGCCCTTGCCCGAACCAGAAGCTGGCAAACTTACGATCGTGGATGTACGCGCTCGCCCGGCGCCACTGGCTGGCGGCACCGGCGCTGTCTACTTCACGGTGCTCAACGGGCTGGACACCGACGTACAGCTTGTCTCCGCCTCTAGCCCGGCTGCCAACGTCGTCGAGACGCACGAGACCATCTCCGAGAATGGCGTCATGAAAATGGTGCCGCTGCCCGATGGCTACACGGTGCCGGCGGGCGAAGCGTTGGAGCTGAAGCCCGGCGGCAAGCACATCATGTTGATCGATGTGGTCAAGCCACTGGCGCCCGGTGACAAACTGAGCCTGACCGTCAATTTCGACAACGGCGAGAGCATGGAACTCACGGTGCCGGTGCTCGACATGCAGATGAATATGCCGATGAATATGCAGATGCCCAGCCAGGCCGGGGCGATGGAAGGTCACGACATGCAGCCGGCAGCCGAGGCGACGCATGAGCACGACGCCATGGCGGAACACGGCGCCATGGACCACGGCGACATGATGCTGGCGCCCGAAATCAAAGCGGCGATCAAGGCGCTGCCCATCCTGGACGTCCACGCCATTGATGAGGCGATCAATGAAGGTGGTGCGCTTGACGCGGCTGCCGCTCTGGCGACGCTCGACGCCCTGCAAGAACAGGTGAACAGCACGACCTGGCCGATGGAGTTGGAAGAGATGATCAGACAGGTCAAGAGCAAGGCTGCAGACCTGCGCAGCGCGCTGCAGGCCGCCGATATGGCAACCGCCGGCCCGCTGGCGATGGAGCTGCACGATCTGCTGCACGAGCTGGAAGCGCACGCCAGCGAATGACGACGCGGCCTGCCTGACAGACGCGATTGACTCAAACTAGATCGACAAATCACGATGAATGGCGAGAGGGCGTCGGCGGGCTTGTATGCACCGCCGACGCCCTCTCGCCATTCATCCTGCCATGCACACCGCCACTCTCCCCAAAAGCGAGTCTCGGTTTGTTGCTTGCGCTTTTGACAGCAACCCGTCCTTGTGTTATTCGTACTCTATTGTGAAAAATCCAACGAAGGTACGCCGCGTCACGCTGCTGGGGGCGGACTTCGTGTACAATGGAAAGAAATGATCCGTAGGTGAATTGTCTAGGATGGGCAATGACGGCAAGGGTTGAGGGTATGGCGCAGCGTGAAGTGACTAGGCAGGCGGAAATTACACCGATCACAACACAAATCCACATGCTTTTCCACGCAGCAGTGCAAGCAGGGGCAGCGATAGCAGCGTGGCAACGTCCCGGAATGACGCAACCGCAGGCTGTGATTGACTTGAGCGCCACGCCAGCGCTGGCAACGGTTGACTTCGCTGCCCGCCAGCCGGCCTTTGTCTTTGCGCCCTTTGTTGCGACGCCTGCGGGCGCTGCTCTGCAGCTACGCGCCGATCTATGGTTCGATGGTCAGACGCTCCATTGCCTCAATAGCAATGGGAGCACGGCGCGTGCACAGCGCGCGCAGAGACTCCTCTCTGCTCTTCACGCCACAGCCGCCGGCGACCGCCCCCAATGGTACGTAGCGGAGAACATTCGCAACCACACCGCCACCGAAGGCGAGTTCACCAGCATCGTCCAGCACGCCATCGACTTTATTCGCAGCACGGGCATCGCCAAGGTGGTGGTCTCACGCACTGCAGCGCTGCCGCTACCCGCCGATTTTGACCCGGCTGTTGCATTTGCGACACTGTGCACGCGCTATCCACACGCGTTCGTCTCGCTGGTGGCGATCCCTGGCGTTGGCACCTGGCTGGGCGCCACCCCGGAAGTGCTGCTCACCCTGGATGATCAAGGATTGACCACGATGGCGCTGGCCGGTACGCAACGCCGCCCTACCGACCGCCCGCTGGAAGCGGTGCAGTGGGGGCGCAAGGAAACGATCGAGCAAGAGATGGTCGGCGCCTATATTCGCAACTTCTTTGCCAGCGCAGGCGCAGCCAACGTTCAGGAGAACGGCCCCCATACGGTGGCGGCTGGCTCAGTCGTCCATCTGCAGACGCTCTTTCGCGTCAACCTGCCGGAGCCAGAGCGGTTAATGCTGGCCAATCGCGTGCTCAACGAGCTACATCCAACATCGGCGGTATGTGGTATGCCCAAACACCAGGCGCTGGCTTTCATCCTGGCGCACGAAGGGTACGATCGCAGCTTCTACAGTGGTTTCCTCGGCCCCGTTCACATTCAGGGCGCCTCCAGCCTTTACGTCAACTTGCGTTGTATGCAATTGAGCGCGGCGCACGCCCATCTCTACGTCGGCGCAGGCATCACCGCCGACTCTGACCCGGCGGCAGAGTGGCGCGAGACAGCGCTCAAGGCAGAAACAATGCTGGCCGTCCTCGCGCCAGAAGTGGCATAAAGAGACAGGTCGTCACCATGCCAGACGGCGTCTTTCCCTATATCGAGCTTGCAGTGCAGGTCTGTGTAGCACGCGGCGTGCGCGAATTCGTGGTGGCACCCGGCTCCCGTTCAGCGCCGCTGACGATCGCCCTGGCGCGACACCCAGCCATCAAGATGAGCGTTGTGTATGATGAGCGTTCTGCAGCCTATACAGCGCTGGGTATGGCGCAGCAGCTGCATCGCCCGGTCGGGCTGGTCTGCACTTCCGGCACAGCCGCTGTGAACTTTGGTCCCGCAGTTGTAGAGGCATTCTATCAGCAGATTCCGCTGCTTGTCCTGACCGCCGACCGCCCGCCAGAATGGATCGATCAGCAGGACAATCAGGCGATCCACCAGGCCGGCCTTTATGCCCCCCACGTGCGCTACCAGGCCACGCTGCCGCAAGCCGATCACGCCGATGCTCCCTGGCACGTCGTCCGGTTGGTGAGCGAGGCGCTCGACGCTGCCGTGAGTCCGACGCCCGGCCCGGTGCACCTGAACGTCCCGCTGCGTGAACCGCTCTATCCGCCGCCTGGGTATCAACATGATTTCCAGCGTATGGTGCGCATACCGTTCACAGCAGCAACGCGGCCCACGCTGGTCGAAAGCGCCTGGCCGCCGCTGCTGGAAGCATGGCAGCAGGCGACGCGCAAGCTGATCGTGGTGGGGATGATGGCGCCAGACGCGGACCTACACGCAGCCCTGACACGCGTGCAGGCAGACCCCAGCGTGGCTGTTTTCGCCGACATCACCGCCAATTGCTGGCCGCACGCTGCGCCGCTGATGCAGGCCGACGTGGCGTTGGGCACGCGCGCGCCGGCAATGCTGTCAGCCCTGGCGCCCGACCTGGTAATCTATCTGGGCGGACAGGTAACCTCAAAATACCTAAAGCAACTGCTGCGCAGCCATCCACCACAACAGCTATGGCGAGTGCAGCCAGCGGGCGCAGCGCCAGACACCTATCAGGCGACGACTGCCCTGTTGCACATGGCGCCTGCCGACTTTTTGCACGCGCTGGTCGAGCGCGCCGCGTCCACGCCTACTTCTGACTACGCGCAAATTTGGCGACGACTTGACAACCAGGCGCGCCAACAGCTTTTTCGCCTGCTTGACGCGGCTCCCTTTAGCGAGTTCACAGCAATGCGGCAGGTGCTCGCTGCGCTGCCCGATCAAAGCTACCTCCAGATCGGCAACAGTATGCCCATTCGTTACGCCAACTTCATCGGCGTTGCCCCAGGGCATGTCCCGGCAGCAGTGAACGCCAACCGCGGCGTCAGCGGCATCGACGGTTGTGTGAGCACAGCAGTGGGCGCAGCGCGCGTCACGTCGGCGCTCACGACGCTGATCGTCGGCGACCTGGCGTTCTTTTATGATCGCAACGGTCTGTGGCAGCGCGACCTGCCGCCCAATTTGCGCATCGTGCTCCTCAACAATCACGGCGGCGGCATCTTTGACATCATCGACGGCCCACAACAGCTGGATGCCGCCACTCGCACCGACTATTTCCTCACGCCACAGCCGCTTTCGGCGCACAACACGGCGCAAGATCACAGCCTGCGGTATTTTCACGTCAGCAGCGCTGACGCGTTGCAGGCGGCGCTGCCGATATTTTTCGACGCAGCAGCTGGCCCCGCCCTGATCGAAGTTGAGACGACGATGGCGGTCAACCGCGCCGTTTTCCAGAGCTTCCGCGCCATGGTGAGCGATTTGCAGCTGTAGACGATCGATCTGTACGGCGCTTTGGCAATCTCTAGATCCACTGCTAATCTTCCAGAAGGCGATGGCGCTTCCTGATAGAACGCATGCAGGCATTCGATGCGTTGTCTTTGTGACCTGACGTTTCTGCACCCCAAAAAGGAATCTTCAGACAGCTTTTCGGACATCCCACACAAGGAGAAATCAAGATGGAGCAGGAAACTTTCATTTCCTCATTCGATGGCACGCAATTGTTTTTGCGGACTGATCTGCCTGTGGCGCCCAAAGCGATCGTCGTCATCGTGCATGGGCTGTGTGAACATCTGGGACGCTATGATTATGTCACCCAGAAGCTAACAGCAGCAAATTTTGGCGTCTACCGGTTTGACCATCGCGGTCATGGCCGCTCGCAGGGCGTCCCCATCTTCTACCACGACTTCCACGAGATGATCGACGATGTCAACGTCGTGGTCGAGCTGGCGCGAAAGACCCATACAAACCTGCCCATCTTTCTGATCGGTCACAGTATGGGCGGCTTTGCCGTGAGCACATTTGGCATGAAATATCCCACGAGCGTCAACGGCATCGTCACTTCGGGTGCGGTTACGCGCTTCAACCGCACCTTCCCGCTGCCGCCCGATATGCCGGTGGACGCCTACTTCCCCAATGAGCTGGCGGATGGCGTCTGCAGCGACCCAGCAGTGGTGGAAGCCTACGTCAATGATCCCCTGGTCGCCAAACAGATTTCGTTCGGCCTCTTCTACAGCCTCTTTGCGGGCGTGGAGTGGAACAAACAGAACTCACACAAGTTTGTTGCGCCGGCGCTGATCCTGCACGGCTGCCACGATGGACTGGTCAGCGAGAAAGATTCGCGCGACTTCTTTGGCGACATCGCCTCACAAGACAAGACGCTGAAGGTCTATGCGTTCCTCTTCCATGAAATTTTCAATGAGCCAAGCAAGGATGAAGTCATTGGCGATGTGATTGCATGGCTGGAGAAGCGGCTGTAGACTATCGAAGACGTAAGAATTGGCCTTCAACCTTCCACCAAAGGCGCCTTGCAGATGAGTATTATGATACGGACGGCAGTATTGGCGCTGCTGCGCTTTGTAGCTGTGTGGCTCATTGATGCACTGTCCTTGCTGCTGGCCGCCCTGGTGGTGCCAGGGATCACGCTGATTGCAACCGAAGAGACGCCCGCCGTCGCGATCGCTATCTCGGCGGCGTTGCTGCTGGCGCTTGTCAACCTGCTGATTCGCCCCGCCATCATGTTGCTGGCGCGGCCGTTGGGCTGGCTCGCGCTCTTTGTCATCGGCTTCTTCGTCAATGCCATTGCTCTCTGGATTACCGCCTGGTTACTCCCCGGTTTCGAAGTCACGCTGCTCGGCGGCATCCTCGGCGGTCTCGCCTTTGCCTTGTTCAACGCGCTCCTGACCGGTGTGCTTGAACTTGATGAAGAAGGCTCGTTCTACCAATATCGCATCGAACGCCGCGCCCGCGAGCAGCCTTTTTCCAGCGCTGCCGAACCCGGACGCGGCCTGATGATGCTGGAGATCGACGGCCTGAGCTACTGGCACATCAAGAAAGCGCTCGACGATGGCCTGCTGCCGACGCTGCGGCGGATGCTGGAGGAAGATGGCTATCAATTGTCGCGCTTCGACTGCGGGCTGCCGTCGATGACTTCCTCCTGCCAGGCAGGTATCATGTTCGGTGACAATTACGATATTCCCGCCTATCGCTGGTACGACAAGGCCAAGCAAAAGGTCTATGTTTCGGCGGCGGATGCGGCAGAACTGAATGCGCGCTATGCGCACGGCCACGGCTTGATGCGCCACGGCTCGAGCATCATGAATATGCTCAACGGTGACGCCGAGAAGTCGATGTTTACGATGTCCAACCTGTTTGAGACCGACCCTGTCGAGAAGCAGCGTCGCGCGGACGATGCTGCGTTGCTGATGCTCAACCCCTATTTCCTGACGCGCGAGCTTGCCATCTTCATCGCTGAAGTGGGACGCGAATTGTGGGAAGCCTGGCAGCAGAGGCGCAGGCGCGTCTGGCCACGCATCAATCGCCTGCAGCACGGCTATCCCTTCGTGCGCGCGGCGATGTGTACAATAATGCGCGACATCTCCGCGCAGATTGCCATCCTCGACATGATGCGCGGTGCAGCGTCGATCTACATGCTCTATCTGGGCTACGACGAAGTCGCCCATCATTCCGGCCCCTGGACGCGCGACGCCTTTGGCGACCTCAAGCGCCTCGACAAGACGCTGGCGCGCCTGCGCCGCGTTGCCAAAGAAAAGGCGCCGCGCCCCTACGATTTCATCATCCTGTCGGATCACGGCCAGTCCTTCGGTGCGACCTTCCTGCAACGCTACGGACTGACGATCAAGGAGTTCATCGAACAGCAGCTACCGCAGGGCACGACCGTTGGGCAATCCATTGGCGGCGACACGGGCGCGTTTGGGCTACAAGGCGTAGCCGGTGAGCTGGCAAACTTGCAGGACGCGCATACCACCCATGCTGTCAAGAACGCTGTTGCCCGACAAGGGCAGAAGCTGGCGCAAAAGGGCGCCGACGCAGGCGAGATACATGTCGCCGTCACCCCTGCGTCCGTGACGGCTTACGGCAGCGGCAACGCCGCCCAGGTCTACTTCGACCTCTACCCGCGTAAGATCAAGCTGAGCGAACTCAACGCCGCCTACCCCGGCATGGTCGACGCGCTGGTGCAACATGAAGGCATTGGCATGGTGTTGGGCTATGAAGACGATATGACGGTGGCGGTGCTGGGCAAACGTGGACGCCGCAATCTCCACACCGGCGAAGTCATTGGCGAGGACCCGGTGGCGCCCTATGCTCCCCCAGAAGGGCCGGGCGCCGCCAGCATCGAGAAGCGCATCTGGCAGTTGCAACGCGTCATGGAATTCCCAAGCGCTGGCGACTTGTGGGTGATCAGCACACTCTATCCCGATGGCACCGTGGCGGCGCTGGAAGAGTTGGTCGGCAACCATGGTGGGCTGGGCGGCGAACAGACCGATGCCTTCATCTTCCACCCGGCGGACATGGAAGTCACCGAGACGCGCTGCGCCACCGATGTCTACCATATTCTCAACAACCACCGCAACGCGCCGATCTTGCCCAAAGTAGAGCCTGAGCAGCCGATCGTCAACGCGTGGGCGCTGAGCACGCTCTGGCAGGGCATTGCCAATTGGCGCGTCTGGCTGACGCGCGCCCTCGATTGCCTGATCCTGGAACGTAGAGCCTATGAGCAAGTCGTTGCTGACCCCTACATGACGGGGCCAGCGCTCCTGATCGCGCTGGCGTCGCTCGTGCTGACAGCAGTGGTGACGCGCCAGCGCATTGACGCGATAGAGATCGGCGTCGAGCTGCTATTTTTCTGCCTTGGTGTGGGAGTGGTCTTTGCCGCCGGCTGGATGTTGACACGGCGCGGCAACTTTACGCGCACCTTCCGCGCCATGGGCTTTGCTCAGAGCGTCGGCATTCTGGCCTTGCTCGCTCCGCTGCTACCCTTTGCCGGGGTCATGAAGTCTCTCATGCTGGTTTTCGGCTTCCTGACGACCTGGCTGGGCGTCGCCACCGCGCATGAGGTGCGCGGCTGGCGCACCCTGCTTCTGCCTGTCCTGGCCCTGCTCGTCATTGTGATAGGTTCGGCGACAGTCATGATTTTGCTTGGCGGCGCCAGCTACACCGCGGATGCGCTCCTGACCGATCTCGGACTCAACAGGCGCTGACCGCAGCATTGGCTGCAACTGCCAGTCACCCCCTCGAGAAGAATACTTTCGCCATTCTGACATCCGGCATCCGTGTGCTAGAATTACGAGCGCCAACACATGGATATACAACACGTTGCCGCAGCTTCATGCCGAACGCGCAAGACGCTGTCGCAACGTGCAACCAGGACGATTCAGGCGCCCCAAGCATACACCTATGAAGATCAACAAAGCTGTCATTACAGCGGCAGGACGGCGACAGCGCACCCTGCCCTTGCAAACCTTGATTGACCGTGACGGCGTCGAGAAGTCGGTGCTCACTATCTTGATTGAGGAAGTGCTGGCCGCCGGCATCGATGAGATCGGCGTTGTCGTGCGGCCGGGCGACGAACAGGCGTATGCACAGGTGGCCGGACCACATGCACGTCGGCTGCATTTCGTCCCTCAGAGCGAGCCGCTTGGGCATGGTCACGCAGTGTACTGCGCCCGTGAATTCGTGGGACGCGACCCATTTCTACACCTGGTCGGTGACCATCTCTATGTGAGCACCAGCGCGCAACGCTGCGCTCAGGCGCTGGTGGCGGTGGCGGAGACCGAGGCGTGCGCCATCTCAGCTGTGCAGGCAACGCGGGAAAGCCTGCTACCCTATTATGGTGCGGTGGGCGGACGTCGTGTGCCCGGTGCGCCGGCGCTCTATGAGGTGGACACCGTCATCGAAAAACCAACGCCAACGCAAGCAGAGCAGCATCTGATCGTGCCAGGACTGCGCGCGGGCTATTACCTCTGCTTTTTTGGCATGCATGTGCTGACGCCCAGCGTAATGAGCATTCTTGGTGCACAGATTGCCACCGGCGCCGCAGGCGAGCATCCAGAGCGCGGCTATACCCTTTCAGCGGCATTAGTGGAGTTGGCGCACCGTGAAAAGTACCTGGCGCTGGAACAGGCTGGCGCTCGCTACGATGTCGGCGTCAAATATGGCTTGCTGACAGCGCAAATGGCGCTGGCGCTCACTGGTGACGACCGCGAGGAGGTGCTGGCGCGGTTGCTTGAATTGCTGGTGCAGCGGGAGGCAACACGACGATGACAGGAAGGGGACAAGCCAGCCGTCAGCGTCTCTTGCCATTACGCAAGAAAGAGCGGATTCGTGATTGCCAACAGCCCCCCATCCTCTGCACGCACCTCAGCGATCAACCAGTTGGCGTCGAGCGACGTCAGCTCGCACACAAAACTGCCGCTTGCGTCAACAGGCTGTTGGTGGAGCGATAGCCCATTGGCGAGCACACACAGCCTCGCCCCTGGCGGGCACTGCGCCCACTGGATAGCAACCGTCGCCGCCTGCATGACCGTGTCGCCCATCATGCGGTGCACACCATCCTGTTCGACAGCCGTCAATGTCAACCTGGGTCCGCTGCTCAGGTAAAGATGACCCGCTGCAATCGCCCGCAGCAGCGCCGCCTCTGAAAGCTCCTCAGCGTAGACGACATTGAAGCCCGGCCCCGCAAAGTAATCGGCGGTGCTATGCGTGTCGCTGCCGGCCGTCGCCACCAGGCGACGCCCCTGGTTGAGCCAGTCATAATAGAGCGCCAACGCCAACGCATTGTTGGAATCACCCGCCCACGGGCCGTTCCAGATTTCAACGATACGCGCAGCGCCCGGCATCATCTCGCCAAAACGCCAGGCGCAGCCAGTGCATCCAGGATCGCCCTCTGACCCTGGATGGGCGATCACGAACAACTCACCGCGACCATAGACCGCCTCCGCCAGCTGATTGATCACGCCGTCGCCAGGACGAAAACGCCAATCGATCCACTGACGCGTGCCCAAGACCAATGCATGTCCCCAAAAGGTCGTCAATTCCATACCACCGGCGGTCAGCAAGTCAGGGCTGGCAAGTGCGTCGCTCTCCGCCAGCGGCGAGATCGTGTTGTGGTCGGTCAGAAAGAGGAAGTCAAGCCCTACAGCCCTGGCCGCTGCAACCAGATCAATCACGGTGCGTTCGCCTGCGTCGGAGTGACTGGTGTGGCTGTGCAGGTCGCCGCGATACCAGCCAGCTCCCTTCCGCACCACAGCGCCAGGTCTGCCCTGCGGCGTGACCGACGCTTGCGCCAGCGTATCGTCTGCACCAATTTCAACGGCGAGCGTGTAATGCAGCGGCGCGCCGGGCAGAATGCGATGTGCGTCGATCTGCACGATCCAGTCGCCAGCCGGCAGTGGGCCGGGCAGATAACCAGGCGTTGCGCTGTGTGAGCTGATGACGACATCATGGCGCGCGCCGTCACGGTGGCGGGCGCCACGAAAGCCGTGCGGGTCAAACAGAGTGAGCGTCAGCATGTTGTCCAGTCCATGCGCCACAGCTGGGGTGCAGGCAAAGTGCAGCGTCAGTTGTGTGGCGCCTTCTGGCACAGTCAACACGTGCGGAATGTGGCGCTTGGCGTCGCGCACAGTCAACGTGCCTTCCCGGTGTAGCCGAAGAGGAAAACTTTGAGCGGGTGCAGGCATACCGTTTCATCCTGTCGTCAGTCTTGTATGTGATTGGTTGATGATCCTGGCGTCTTCAACGCGGCGACCAGGCGGCAAAGACGCCAGGCCCCATCGCCACCGGCGCCGCTTCAGGTGCAAGGGGTTGCACCCAGACGCCACTACGCCCATCCGCTAAAGTGCCTGTGAAGACAAAAGCGCTGCCATCGCTAGCCCACACCCGATGGCTTTGCGCGTACTGGTCGAAAAAGGGCAGGTAGTTCTCCAAAAAAGTGCGCGTCGGCAGGAAGTTGGCATAAGGCGTCGATGTCCGCCCATCCCACACATACCAACGCAAACCCAGTCGTCCGGCGACGAATTCCAGGCCAAGATAAGCCAGCTTGTCGCCCGCCGGGCTCCAGAAGAAAGCTAACACCGGGTTGGCGGTTATCTCTCGCGTGCGACGTGTTCCAACATCGACCACGTAGAGCGGCCCTAACGTGCTCAGCTGCGCCGTTGCCTCCGTGACAACATAAGCCAGTTGTGCATTGTCTGGGCTGAGCGAAAAGCTGATGCGCCCTGAAAAGTCTGTCAGTTCCGTGAGTTCCTGGCCAGTGGGGTCGGTGACGACTAGCCGCTGAGATGTGGGGTCTGCCACAGCATAGATCAGGCGCTTCCCATCTGGCGCCCATTGTGGAGCAGGGAACTGACCGCCAGAAATTAGCAACGACTGTGCGGCGCCATCGAGCGCCAGCAGTTCGACGCGCTCGCCGCCGATGTGCGCCAACAGTTGCTGACCGTCGGGCGCCCAGGAGAAGTAGAAGGGCTGCCCTTCCGCCAGCGTGCGGGCGCGCGTTTCCCCGGCAGCGTCGAACTCCACCATGCGCAGCGCCATCGACGGCTGGTCGAGCGTCATCCAGTTGCTGAGATAGGCCAGCCGCTCGCCGTCTGGACTCCAGTACATATAGAAGGGCAGGAAGGGCAAATTCAATTCACGGCGATCGGCGCCGTCGAAGCGGATTGTCTCTAGAAAGTTGCGCTGACCATCGCGCCGCGCCCAGGCGATCCGCTCGCCGTCCGGCGCCCAGGTTGGTTGCAGATATTGACGCTGGGGCGAGGCATCGGTGGTCAACGCAAAGCGCTTGCCACTCGTCGCATCCACCAGAAAGAGATTGCCATCAGCGCCGGCGACCAGCAACTGGTTTGCGGGGCTGGCCGGCGCTGAACCAGCCTCCGCCGCCAGGCGCGCCTGCTCAACCAACCGCCGCGCCTGACTCGGCAGCGCCTCTGCGGAACAGCCAGCAGACGCCAACACAAAGAGTAGAAATACAACGAAATATAGGAGTCGCTTCGCCATCGGTGCTGTGCCCTCCGCAGAATTGCCTGTCAGCACGTGGGGGTAAACGCATCGTAACGATCAGGCGGCGTTGCCACAGCAGCGTGGCTTACAAATCGAAATTTGTCGCGCGCATTGTGGGCAGCGGAGATGATGCATACACGCACGAGATTCATCACGGCGATGCGTGCGAACTGCTGCCGAAGATTGCCCCCAACAGCGTTGCCCTGAGCGTTTGGTCTACACCAGATGCACCTCAATCCCCTTCGCTCGTAGCGCTTCCACGAACGCTGGCGGCGCATCGCCATCCGTGATCAACACATCAACATCGGTTAGCGGCGCCACGCGCGCCAGCGAGCGCACGCCGAATTTGCTGCTATCCATCAAGAAGATCACACGGTCGGCGCTGGCGGACATGGCGCGCTTGACCTGGATTTCCAGGGGGTTGACATCAGTGATGCCTTCGGTGAGAGTGATACCCGTGGCGCTGAGAAAACAGGTGGTGGCGTTGATGTTGCGGAAGTACTCCTCCGCCTGTGGCCCAACAAAGGTGTAGGCGACCGGACGCAACATCCCGCCGCAGCAGTAGACATTGATCGCCGGGGTGAGCCGCGCCAGCTCGTTCATGGTGCCCAACCCGTTGCCAATCACGGTGAGATGTTGATAACTGGCGAGGTACTTGACCATCGCCGCCACCGTTGTGCCCGCTTCCAGAAAGAGGATGTCGCCATCTTTGACGAAGTGCTCGGCGGCGTAACGAGCAAGGCGCTCTTTTACCGTCAGGTTGATGATGCGCTTGCTATCATAGAGCGGTTCTGTATCGGCGGCGCGTTCCGGACGTGCGGCGCCCCCGCGCACGCGCCGGACGCGCCCGCTCTCCTCCAGCGTCGTCAGATCGCGCCAGATGGTCATCAGCGATACACCGAAACGCTCGCTCAGCGCGTCTGCACTGACGCTTGCCTGCTCCTGAACAAACGCGGCAATTTGATCTCTACGTAATTCAGCAGGAAGTCTTTGCACGTTTCGCTCCACTCTGCACTTGGTGTTCAATTTTTCAATGATTGTAACAAAATACAACAGATCATGCCACGTCTGCCAATCGTGCAGTCTACTACTGACCTCTAGGTTAGCTGATCGTCTTCCCAAAGGCTTTGGAGCTTCTAGGAAGATTGTGAACAATCTCTCCACCTGTTAGACTGAAGCGAGATCGACGCCAGATCAACGCCATGCGCGTACGGTGACTACATGCGATAACATTGTGTCACACGACCTGACCGGCGGCGACGCTGACAAAGGAGACCTTACCCATGTCCTTCCAACCCAACCAATCGATCGTTACCTGCACGCTGGTCAATCTACGCGCCGCCCCTGGCTATCTAGGTGATGCGCCGCCAGCTGTGCTGGCGCTGCTGGCCGCACACACACCATGCACCATCACCGGCGCGGCGACGACAGTCGATGGGCTGACATGGTGGCCGTTACGCGTGGCGACGACTGACAGTCACATCCTGGAGGGTTGGGCCGCCGAACGCGTGGGCGAGGAAGTGCTGCTCCGAGCGAACAACGCCGAATCCATACGGCCAGTGGCTCCCGTACGACCGATCACCCCGCTCACGCAACATGTGGCACGGAGCAATCGCCTGGGCTTCTACCTCCATTCGACAAACAATGACGCCGGTCTATGGGACGCCATCAGCCGCGTCCGGCCGCCTGTGATACTTATTCACGAAGACGCCGCCAACGACATTCTGCTGCGCGAGATTCGCGACTTCCGCGCGCCAGACGCCTTCGTGATCGGGCGTTTCTATACACCCAACGATGCGCAAACCGCTATGCTCGAAAGTGGCGACCCAGAAGGCGAAGGGCGACGTTTCGCAGAACGCATCCTCACCTACGATTTCGGCAAATTCACGCGACGCAGCAACAGCGGCCGTCTCTTCATCGACGCGTGGATGAGCCTCAATGAGTGTCTACCTGGGCCAGCTTCGGCCAGCTACCGCGATGATCCAGCGCACTTTCAACGGCTCTACGACGCCTATGATCGCTTCCAGGTCGCCTTCCGCGCACGGCTGCTGCAGGAAGGCATCGAGGCTGTCGCCTTCAATTTCGCTGCCGGCAACTTCAGCGAGCCTGCACACTATCTCGACTTCTTCCCGCGCACACTGGCGACCTATATTTACCTGGGTTTTCACGAATATGGCTGGCCTTCGTTGATGCCTGGCGCTGGGACGCACACGGGCGCCGGTCTCTATCGCAATGTACTCGCAGCGGCGCAACGTAGCGACGGCACGCGCCACCGCGCCATCATTACCGAGGCAGGTCTGACGCGCGCCTACGGCCATCCGCACAATCCCGATGAAGGCTGGCTCAACCATGACGAGTCCCTGGACGAGAACCGTTACTGGGAATCCCTGGCATGGTACAACGCACTCCTTGATCAAGATGATGTGGTTGGCGCCTGCCTCTACCAGGTCGGTCATCGCGGCGATTGGGCGACCTTCCGTCACCTTGGCGCCGACAACGCTGGGCGCACGCTCCATCTGATCGACCGTATCGCAGCGCTGCGTGAGAGCACCGAGCCGCAAGCCGCCGCGCCCGTCGCTGTGCCCGCCCTGCAATCGCAGGCCACTGGCCGTGCAACGCTGGCCGGTCAGATCACACATCACGGTAGACCCATCGCCAACGCCAGCGTACGGCTGATCGGCGATCGGAGCCTGCTCGGCAGCACGCGCGGCGCCGTGATCGACCTGCCTGGCGTTGTAACCTGGTCGCGACCAGTGACGGGCTTCACGGGCAGCCTGCGCACGGCCTGGGATCGCTTTGTTGCGGACGCAGTGGCGGCTCTGAGTTGGGCGGAATTCAAGCGCCAGGTGTTCATCGCCAATCCAGTGCTGGCGGCAAGCGACGGCCATTTTGTGGCGGAAGAGCACTATCACCTACCCGAAAATGTTGCAGTCACCCCGGCCTTCCTGTGGGATCGCACCGTGAGCGGCTATCGCGGGACGCTGCGCCAGGCATGGCGCACCTTTGTCCAGGGCAAAATCCTGGGTATGAACTATGCTGCGTTCCGTCGCCAGTTTGTTGCCTACAATCCGGCGCTGACGCTGAGTAAGGGAGAGCTACTGGCGGATACGCAATATCTGTTCCCACGCACAGTTGGCGCCGATCGCTATGCACTGACAACGACCACCTCGGCGCGTGGCCGCTTTCGCTTTGGGGAGCTTCCAGCTGGCCGTTACACGGTCGAAGTCACGGCGCCAGGACGCCCGCAGTTCACGCTCGCTATCACCATTGAGGGAGAGATGCGCGTTGCCTGGGAGATCGCACCGCCAGCGCCGTCCACAGCGCTGGCGCCGGACATTGCGGCTGCCGCCCCGCGTCCGCCAGGCTTCGTCGCTACGGCAGGGCGCGAGTTCGTCATCGATGGTCGCGTGCTCCGTTTTATTGGCGTCAACGTGCGCGGGTTGGTCTGGTATGGCAGTGGGCGCACGCTGCCCTTTACACAGCCAGGTCATCGCCAGGAAGTGCTTGACCAAGCGCGTGCGATGGGTGCGCGCGTCGTGCGCGTTTTCCTGCCGTGCGTCAATGCGTCAACCCAAGAGACCATCGACCGGCTAAGCGCGGCGCTGCAAATTGCAGGCGAACGCAATCTCTACATCTTGCCAGCGTTCGTCGACTTCTACAGCACAACCGACTTCCGCATCCCCGGCGACGATCATTTCTATGCGAAGCTCGACCCCAACTTCCCGATCCATCTGCTCAACGGCGCCTTCTATCGCGGCGGTTATCGGGAACGTTATTTACCTTTCGTGCGCGCGGTCGTCGCCGCCTTCCAGAACGACCCTCGCCTCTTTGCCTGGGAGATTGGCAATGAACTCAAATATGAGCCTGCCTTCCAGGACCCCGGGCGCGCCGCGTTTCTGAGCTTCATGCACACCGTCGCGCGCGAGATCAAAGCGATCGATCCCAATCACCTGGTCACCACTGGCATGATCAGCGCCAGCCATGCGTCGCTGGATGAAGGCGACCTTTGGCGCCGACTCTACGGCGGCCCCGAATTCGATTTTCTCACCATTCACTGCTACAACGCTCAGTACGCAGCCAAGCAGGATCACGACTATGCACGTGCGCTCGAGAAGCCCTTCATCATCGAAGAGGCGGGTTTTGGCCGAGAACGTCCCGGGGATCGCGTGGAGCAGATTCGCCGCGACATGGATCGTTGGTTCGGCTTTGGCGCTAGCGGCTACATGCAATGGGGGTTCATGCCTGTCAACGGCGATATCGGCGATGGCGACGACGATTCTGGCATGGATCGCAAATGGCATGGCGGCCACTTCGATGCCCTCTTCAACCTCTATCGGGAGCGCGCCGCTGCCCTGCAAACACAGGCTGACGCCATCACGCCAGCGCCGCCGCCCAAACCGGCGCCGCCCGACAACCCTATCGACTTTCGCCCCGGCGACATCGTCTTTGCGCAGGCGGCAGTGCGTGTGCGCCGCTCACCGGGCTTTGTTGACAAGGCAGAAAGCGACACCCTGACCGCGCTGACGCCAGGACAGGCGGCGACAGTCATCGGCACATCGGCGATACGCGACGGGCTGACATGGTGGCCCGTACGCGTGACAACGGCAGAGGGCGCGCTGATCGAGGGGTGGGCAGCGCAGGCAACCGCAGCCGTCGTATTGCTGGCGTCCGTTTTACCGGCTGCGCTGCCAGCCATGACGCCATTGACATGGCTGGGGTAACAAGCAACTACGCCGTCGGCTGCGCTGGCGTAGTTGCGCCATTTATGCCAGGTGCATAAAATGCACAACCACCAAATTGATTGACCAACTGCACGAGAAGATTGGTGCACATTCGATATGCTGCAACGACTGCATTGCCCCGCCTGCAATGCCCCACTCGAATATGACGGCAAGGCAACCTCGCTACATTGTCCATATTGCGATACACAGATCGTTGTCCCCCCAGGATGGCGTGAGGCGCCCGCAAGCGACACCCCCGCATTGCCTGCTGCAGAGGCGCCTGCTGCTCTTGATGTTGCGCAGGTGACGCAGCAGATGCTTGACTTGATCCGGCGCAACAACAAGATTGCCGCGATCAAACTCTACCACGAGAACTTTGGCGGCACTTTACAGGCGGCAAAGATGGCAGTCGAGACGCTCGAACGCGAGCACCTGCCGTCGAGTGGGCAAATGCAAGCAACTGCAGTTTCTCCAACACCGCCCTCTTATCGCGGCACCGTCTACGATCTACACCAGCCAACCCGCCGACGGACCGGCTGCCTATTCCTGGTCATGCTGCTCCTGGTGGCGGCGATCATCGGCAGCGTCCTCTTCGCTATATTCGGCGTACAGCAGACTACCCTCACTATCAGCGACTCCGGGCAAGCATCGCAACAGTTGTTTTCCGAATTATCGCAGCAGGCGCAAAACGCGGTCGCCAGCTTGAGCGACGCACCAGTGACGCAGCTGGCGCGTTTTGGCGCCGAAGGCATCGGACCAGGTAAGTTCGAAGATGCGCGTGCTATTGCACTCGACAACGCTGGCCATCTCTTCGTGGGCGAATACACTTCCGGACGCATTCAGGTCTTCGACATCACGGGCGTGCCCCAGGGTAAGCCGGGCACCTTCCTGACGCTGTGGCAGGTGGGGGAAGGAGATTTCTACACCGACCAATTTGCGGCCAACCGGAACAGCAGTCTCTATCTGCCCTATCGCGGCGATTTGCTGCAATATGACGGGCTGACCGGCGCCCGGCAGGCGGCGTTGCCACCGCCAACCGACGCCTTTGGCAGCTATCAGGACAGCGTCGCCGTGGGCGCCGACGGTGCGGTCTATGCAGTCTGGGGCGGCGACATCGTGCGCTTCGACGCTGACGGCGCCGTGACGTTGCGCATCGAGAACGCCATCGAAGCCAACATCGGTGGTCTGGAAACCACAACCGCCATTGCTGTGGATGGGCTGGGCAATATCTACGCGCTGGGCGAATCACAAGACGTACTGGTGAAGTTTGGCTCCGACGGGCGCTTCATCGACCGTATCGCCGGTCCCAGCCGAGGCGCCGATGAAGCGCCTGCCAGGTTGCGCGCCGCCGGCGCTGTCGCCGTCGACAGTCAGGGACGCGTCTACGTCGCCGACATCTTTGGCATCAAGGTCTACGACAGCGATGGTCAATTTCTGCACACCTTTGACACGCCGTCCTATCCTTTTGGGATCGTCATCAGTGACGAAGATATCCTCTACGTCGCCGCCCGCACCGAAATCCTGGCTTATCAGATCCGCCCGTAAACACCACAAAAGCCGAGGCGCCGTCTATGTTTTCCTGGTTCTCTGAAGTGTTCGATGTCACCCTGTTGGCAACAATTGGATTGGTCTTTTGCGCGACGTTGTTGGGTGCTTACATTCGGGCGCGGCGCCGCGATCCTTGTCTCAAATCCTTCATCGATTATGTCGTAACCGTAGAATGCACTGACGATAAGATCATCTGGGGCAAGCTGGAGCTGGCGTCTACAGGACTCGAACTACGCTATACTGACTCCGTCGCCGACGACAATCACGTCGAATCCAGCTATGTGCTCTACACGCAAGAGTTTGGCAGAATTCACGCCATCTACCGCTACATCGATGAACTCGACGCCAAGACGCGCGCACGCCGGCGCAAAGACCTAGAGCGCTCGCTGCATCCCCGTTTCCTCCGGCGAATGGCGCGCCACGCCCGCAACTTCATCTCGCTGGCCTCCGAATCACTGAGCGAAGTGATCGGGCTGATCATCGGTGGGCTGCGCAAGCCGGCCGGACGCTATATCACCGAACAGAGCGAAGTGCGGCTGCGCGAGCTGGGCACAACCTTCATCGGCAGCGTCGGCAGCGGCTATGATCCGTTACTGGAGCGCTTTATCGGCCAGAAGATGGTCTTCGAGATCATGGAAGATGACGACGAGGTGCACGAGCATGTAGGCATCTTCAAACAATATTCGCCCGACTTCTTTGAGATTCTCGATGTGCAAATGCCACAGAAACAGATGCTTTCTATTGAGCGCGAACAGGCAGTCGTTGCCGAACAGATCAAGGTCTCGTACAGCGGCGGGCGGCTAACGGTGGACAACCGCAGCGTACAGATGGTGTTGCTGAAAAGCATTACCTATGGCGACCGCGAGGAACCGGTCAACGCCATGATCGATTCTGGTGAGCATATCTTTCTTGATGTCGATGCCGAAGTCGAGAGCGCCGTGCTCACACTCCGTATTCTGCGTGAGGTGGACATGATCGTGCCCCGGACACGCTGCGTCGTACGTCACCGCGCTGACTATTACCGCCCCGAAGTCATGCCCTCAATCATCTTCGACCTGGGCGTCAAATTGCGAGGATCAGCCAAAGTCGATGTGCAAGAGATACGTCTGCGCCACCAACTTGAGGAGAATCCCCTCTCCGTCCTGGCCATGGCTAATCTGGGCGCGCTGCTGGCGCAGAAACAGCAATTCGAGGAAGCTGAACTGCTGTTGCGCCAGGCCTGGGAACTGCGCAACTCCTTACCCGACAACGGACGACGAACGCGACAGTTGTTGCAAGAAATTCAACGCAAACGCGCCGCCACGCCACAAAGCCGCGACGCGCTGCGCGTGGCGTCAACCGGCCAAACGACCGCTGCCAGTGACACGGTCGTGCTTCAATGAAAAGGCTAGCTAGATTGCACTTGAAGTCACATCAAGAGTGAAAAAATATGCTGACTGTGGTCCCCCGAAGGCTGGATTGGGGCCAGCCACCACAGTCAGCATATTTACTTTATAACACGCCTCCACACCGATGTCAAAATCGCAAAGGCATCGATCTCATACCATCAATGAAGGGACTCAGGCCACCAGCACCTGCTTCAACTGTTCCACCGATGGCACCTTGCCCACAACCTTAACCACGCCGTCGACCGCCAGTGCGGGCGTCACCATCACGCCAAAGCTCATGATCTGGTCGATGTCCGTCACCTTTTCCAGTTCGTACTCGATGCCGATTGCCTGCGCCGCCTTTTCGGTGTGCAGCGTCAACTGCTGACATTTGGCGCAGCCGGTGCCGAGAATCTGTAGCTTCTTCATTGATCTATCCTTTCCCAATTGCATGAAATCCAATGATGACCTGTGAACTGCAACCGATTAGCTTGCGAAGTAGACGCCCCTCGCAACTCGCCCCTCACCCCGCCTACGCAATCCAGGCGCCGTACATCCAGCCGGTGAGCGTGGCGAAGACGATGACCAGCGTCACGAAGACCACGGTCTTCTGGGTGCCGAGCACGCTGCGGATGACGAGCATGTTGGGCAGGCTCAAAGCCGGCCCCGCCAGCAGCAGCGCCAGCGCCGGCCCCTGCCCCATCCCCGCGCCGACCAGCCCCTGCACGATCGGCACTTCGGTCAGCGTGGCGAAGTACATGAACGCGCCGAGGAACGACGCCACGAAGTTCGACAACAACGTGTTGCCGCCCACCGCCGCCGCCACCCATTCAGAGGGAATCAAGCCCTCGTGGCCGGGGCGACCCAGCAGGAAACCGGAGATCAGCACGCCCATCAGCAGCAGCGGCAGAATCTGTTTGGCAAAGCCCCAACTCTGATCGAACCAGTCGCCCATCTCGTCCTGCGCTGTGCTCGTCAACACGGTCAGCCCGATCAGGCCGACGATGAACGGGACCTGCGGCTGCGTCGGGAAGAGCAGCGCCGCGCCAGCCGTAATCAGCACGATCGCCGCGACCTTCCACCAGAGCACGCCGAACCAGCGCCAGAGGGCAAAGGCCAGCAGCAAGCCAAAGCCTGCCGTAATCGCCCACTTGGCCGTGTAGATGGCGCCCCACAGCCCGCTGATCTCCTGTGGCTTGCCCCAGTTGGCAAAAACCAGGATGCCCACCATCGAGCCAAAGTAGACAGCATTTTGCCAGAGCGGCCGCGTCACTTCCGGCGCCGGCATCATGGCTTGCGCCTTGACCTTGGCCTGTTCTTCTCGGCGATAGAGCATCGCCATGATCAGCCCAATCACGACGCTGAAGGTGATGGCGCCCACTGCGCGGGCAATGCCCAACGACGGCCCCAGCACTGCCGCCGTCATCACGATTGCCAGCACGTTGATGGCCGGACCGGAGTAGAGGAAAGCAATTGCCGGACCCAACCCGGCGCCCATGCGATGAATGCCAGCAAACAGCGGCAGCACCGTACACGAGCAGACTGCCAGCACCGTGCCAGAAACCGAGGCGACGCCGTAAGAGAGCACCTTGTTGGCGCCCGCGCCCAGGTAGCGCATCACCGATCCCTGGCTCACAAAGACGGCGATGGCGCCGGCGATGTAGAAGGCTGGCAGCAGGCAAAGAATGACATGCTCTTGGGCGTACCACTTCGTCAGTTCCAGGGATTCAAAGAGCGCGTTGTCGAAGCGTGGCCAGCCCAGCGGCAGATAGTAGAAGGCCAGAAATACAGCCACCATCAGCGCCAGCGGCTTCCAGATCAGCGACCAGCGCTCGCGCCCCACCACCATCATCTCCTGCCAGGTTACGCGCCAGGATGGGCGTTGGTTCGATTCGTTTTCGACAAGCGGGCCAGCGGCGCCCAAGGGTTTTTCCACCGATTGCATGATATAACTCCTGTCTATGCAGCAAGCAACACTGTTGTGGGTGCACACTTGGGACAAGTGCACGCGACGATAAATTCACGTTGATTTGCGCCAAAGTCACTCTGATCGATGGGACCGAGCACCACGTCCAGCCAGGCGCTCACTTCGGCGTCGCTGAGGTGATAGAAGACATTTTGCCCCTGCTTCTCGTCGGTGATGACGCCAGCCTCGCGCAGGAGACGCAGCTGTTGCGAGATGTAGGGTTGCGGCTTGCCAAGCAGCGCCTCCAGATGGCAAACGCACTCCGGTTCACGGCGCAGCACGTCAAGAATCCGCAGTCGCTCCGGGTGCGCCAGTACCTTCAGTTTTGCGCTCAATAACTCGTAATCCGCTGTATTCATGAACACCCCTTCCTTTTACAAAAAATGCAGAAAATTGCATATCTATCTTTTTGCATATAATAAGCCCAAGAGACACCAGTTGTCAACCCCCGATTTGTCCCGATGTTTCCAGGACAGCCATATTGGGCATGGGTTTGATCGCTAGCGACAAGCCAGCAGGTGCTGGCGCACACTCTCGACAAAGGCGCGCGCGTCAATTAGGCCAGATCAACGATGCCGACGACGAGTTGAGCATGCACAGAGATTCCGGATACGCCAGAATATCAGCACGCTCACAGGCTCACGGGCAGCGAATCAATCCTTGCGCCCACAGGCACGTTCCGCAGACCGGCCCTTCATTGCCGAAGCAATCTTCGATATTGTCGACTGAGAGATCGCAGCCGCCGCAGAAGGTGCAGGGCGGAAAGGCGAACCCCTGCACGCGGGCGCGGTAGGCGACATAGGCGGGGTCGTTCCACAGGTCGAGCAGGCTGCGCTCGTGCACGTTGCCAACGATATGGCGGTAGGAGGTGTGCGGCTTGTCGTGGAGAAAGCTGCTATGCGTGTGCAGAAGCGGCCAGCACGGGGCGACGTCGCCGTTCCAGCCCACTGTCAGCGAGCCAGACTCGATGTAGTCGCACACGTCGTTGCTGCCGCCCCATTTGGCGCCAGCGTAATGCACGCTGAAGCCGCTCTGGAACGCCTCGAAGAGTGCATCTCGCGTCACTTCGTCGAAGTCCATCTTGGGCAGGCTGAGCTGCGGCATGTGTTCCGAGTCGAGATAGCTGATCGATCGCATCGACGTCGTGTAGAGCACTTCGTCCTTCAGGCTGGCGGTGACAGGCAGGACGTTGCTGACGGAAAAGTGCATGGCGCCTAGCTGACGGGCGATCTTCAGCACTTTGGGCAGGTCGGCGATGTTGCGCCGCATAGCAACAAAGGCCACGCCGATCTCCGGTTTGGCGCTCTTGTGACCCTTGCGCAAGGTGCGGAACCGCTGCAGGTTGGCCAGGACGTTGGGCAACTCGGCGCCCAGCCGCACATCGGCGTAACTCTCTGGCGATGCGCCGTCGATGGAGACCCACAGCAGGTCGAGACCGGCCTCGATCAGCTGGCGGCTGCGCTTTTCGGTCAACAGCGTGCCATTGGTGATCACCTCGACGCGCGCGCCCAGTTGTTTGACCTGTGCAATCCAGTCAACCGTGCGCTGATGAAACATTGGTTCGCCGATGCCGCCAAAGTAGACCGTGGGGAGCGGATCGATCTGCTTCAGCCCATCCAGCACGGCGGCGAATGTCTCCTCTGACATGCGGCCGATAGGCGTCTGCCAGGCGTTGCGAAAACAGGTCACACAGTCCAGATTGCAGGCGTCGGTCGGCTCGATGTAAACCTTGGCCAGGTGACTGAGCGGACGATGCAGGCGCAGGGTGTTGCCATCAGGTTCGATGCGCATACGCGCGCCCGGCTGCAACCCCATGCGGCGGCGCAACTCTGGCGATAACACCAGGCGGCCCTCATCGTCGACATAGCCCCACTCCACGCCTGGCGCGGGCGTTGTATTGGACGGACTTTGCGCGCCATTGAGTGCGCCGTGATCGGATGTTGCTTCTGCAAAGGTCAGAGGTGTTGGGCGGCTTGCCATAACGTCCTCGCTGTTGAGGGATGGGGCGAAGTAAAGCGACGACCGCGCGGCCGTCACTCTACCTCGTCCAGTCTGGTTACTTCAATAATTCGTTCGCCGGTGGACATGCCTCCTGCGCGGCGGCTGCCATCGCCGGGGCCGCTGTGAGTTCATGCCCAAAGTAACGGCGCTGGAAGAGCAACGCCACGTTGACCAGCCCGATCATCACCGGCACCTCGATCAGCGGGCCAATCACGGCGGCAAACGCCTGGCCGGAGTTGATGCCAAAGACCGCTACAGCCACGGCAATTGCCAGCTCAAAATTGTTGCTGGCGGCGGTGAAGGCCGCGGTCGTCGTCTTGGAGTAATCGGCGCCGATGCGATGCCCCATCCAGAAGCTGACCAGGAACATCAACACAAAGTAGAGCGTCAGTGGAATGGCAATGCGCACGACATCTAGCGGAATCTGGACAATCAGCTCGCCTTTGAGGCTGAACATCACCACAATCGTGAAGAGCAATGCGATCAGCGTGATCGGGCTGATGCGCGGCAGAAAGCGCGTCTCGTACCACTCACGCCCTTTGGCGCGCAACAAAAAGAAGCGTGTGGCAAAGCCAGCGATCATCGGGATGCCGAGGTAGATAAAGACGCTCTGCGCCAGCTCGCCGATGCTGATATGCACGACCGCGCTCTGCAAGCCCAACGCCTGTGGCAACACCGTGATGAAGATGTAGGCATAGACGCTGTAGAAAAGCACTTGAAAGACGCTGTTGAAAGCCACCAAACCGGCGGCGTACTCGGTGTCCCCCTTCGCCAGCTCATTCCAGACGATCACCATGGCGATGCAACGCGCCAACCCGATCAGGATCAGACCGATCATGTATTCGGGATAATTTTGCAGAAAGATCACCGCCAGCGCGAACATCAGGATCGGACCGACTATCCAATTCTGCACCAGTGAAAGCCCCAGAATCTTGACGTTGCGGAAAACTTCGCCCAGTTCCTCGTATTTGACTTTGGCAAAGGGCGGGTACATCATCAGGATCAAGCCGATGGCGATGGGGATGTTGGTCGTGCCGACTTGAAACTGATTGATGAATTGCTCGACGCCGGGAATGAAGTACCCCATTGCCACGCCGATCGCCATCGCCAGAAAAATCCACAAGGTCAGGAAACGATCCAAAGTCGAAAGTTTTTTGGGCGCTGGCTGCGCCTGCGCCGCCAAAACCGATGCCTGTTGCGCCATGAGTTTTGTCTCCTTGAACTTCAATGATCTGCTACCGATTTACACCTGACTCAACCCCAGGGCGGTCAAGCGTTTGCTTCAGTCTCCGTTGAACTAACCCTCAAAAAAATTCAGGCGGCGACCCCAATCTCATCAAGACGCACAAGGCTCCCCTGCGGGCCACACGCCGGGTGACGCTCTTTGATGCGCGCCGGGTCAAAGAAGGCGTCAAAGGCGCCAAGCAACGCCGCCAGCGCGTCTCGGTCGAGCGAATAGTAAATCCAGCGCGCATCGACCGCGTCGCGCTCGACTTCCACCAGCCCTACCTCGCGCAAGGTGCGCAAGTGGTGAGAGATGAGATTGGGCGCCATGCCCAGTGCGTCGCCCAGCTCGCAGTTGCATTGCACGCCTTCGCGCAACAACTGCACAATTCGCAACCGGTTGGGTTCGCCAAGCGCCTTGAGTTGTCGCGCCAGTTGCGCGATGGCGACGCCTTCCTGGGTGTCGATTTGATTCGTCTCTTGCGTCGTGGGTTGCATATCGGCGCCTCTTGATAGATCAATAGTTATTGAACTATTTTGAGATTCTAGTATGGATCAGCGAGCCTGTCAAACTCCGTTTATCGTCATCACTTGCATCATGACCTGCATGAGGGCGCCCGCGTTGACGCAGCGACGTAGAAGGCCACAGAGGAATCACAAAGCGGTGCGCAAGTGTTCTCTCTGTACTTCGATTTCTCGGCGCCACTGCACCTCTCTGCGTCAAAGCGGGCCGCCCGACAAACGAAGACTCAGTCGCCAGCGGGCTGCGGCGTCGGGGAGCGTTGGGCAATGCGCTCAGCACGCGCCACGTCGACCGTGCCCTCGAAGAGTGGCAAGTAGCGCCCGACCAATGTATAGACCAACACTGCGCCAGAAAGCACGCCCACCTGGATGGCGATTTCCTGCCAGCTCGGGAAGTAGAAGTAGCCATCGATCGGTTTGAGCGCCCACCACGTGACCGAGAAACGGTTGATGAAGACGCCCAGCAACACCAGAATCGCACCAAAGAGCGCCCAATTGCGATTGCGCCGCACGGCAGCAAAGCTGAAGAGAATCAGCGGCGCCACCACACCGATCGCCAGCTCAGCAAGGAACAGGAGGCTGTAATAGTTGTTAGCCGCCAGCAACCCTAGTTCGCCCGCCGCCAGCAACTCGCCGATCTTCATGATCAGATAGAAGCCAAGCACCCAGGGCAGGAACCAGCCAAGCTCCGCCACCAGGTTGCGCGAGAGCGTGCGCTTGAAGACCCAACGACTCACCGTTGCGCCGCCGATCACCATTGCCAGCCCCGCCGCCACCGAAGAGACAAAGAACATTACCGGAATGAAGGGCGTATACCACAACGGATGCAGCCGCTCCGACATCACCACAAAGAGCGACCCCAGCGACGATTGATGCAGCGTCGAGAGCGTCACACCGACAATCACCAACGGCAGCGCAATCTTCTTCATGAAGCAGCCTAGCCGCTCCCAGCCAAACTTCTGGCAGACCACCGGGCTAAATTCAGAGATCAACACCAGGGTGTACAGTAAAATGCACCAGCTGACCTCAAAGAGCGCCGAGTTGATGTTCGGGAAGAGGATGAAATGATAGAAGCGATCCCACCGCCCCAAATCCATCACCAGAATCACCAACACCGAACCGTAGCCCACCAGACCTGTCAGCACTGTCGGGCGCACGGCTGGGTGAAATTCGTGCATCTGCAAAACGTAAACTATCGCCGCCAGTGTGAACGCACCGCCAGAAAAAGCGACGACAAAGAGATCGAAGCCGATCCACAGACCCCACGGATAGCCGTCGTTCAGGTTGGTCGTTGTGCCCAGACCAGCAAACAGACGATAGAACGCTACGCTCAGCCCGAAGACCATCAGCGCCGCCAACGCCCACACGCCCCAGGGCATCGTGCGGATTTCTTTATCGATTCTTTGCCACATGCTCAGCCTCCTCCACTTCAAAGTCGATCGGATGACGATGCATCAATTCATTGCGCCGCTTTACCGTCCAGTAGACGCCTGTTAGCGCCAGCATCATACCGGCTGCCACCGTCGGCGTGGCGTGCATGACCTCTTCGTTGGCGTGCGCCAGCGATTCGTAGCCGACTTCCGGGAACCCCAACTCGGCAAAAGGCGTATCCGACAGATAGAGCACCGACGTACCGCCTGCCTCACGTTCACCATAGATGTAGTGAACATAGCGATCCGGCGCTTTGATAATGCGCTGACGCGCCTCTTCCAGCAGCGCATCGCGCTCGCCGAAAAGGATGGCGCCCGTCGGGCACGCGGCTGCACACGCCGGCTGCTCACCCGCTGCCAGACGATCGGCGCACATGTCACACTTGTTGATCAGACCCATCGGGCGATCCCACTGGAAGGCAGGCACCTGGAACGGACAGGCGTACATGCAGTAGCGGCAGCCAATACACTTTGCCGCATCGTAGACGACCGGTCCGTCGGCGGTTTTGCGCAACGCGCCGACCGTACACGCCGACGCGCACGCCGGTTTGACGCAGTGCATACATTGTTTGCGCCCCATCTCCTGGCTGAAGGCGTCATCTTCGCCGGTGAATTCGTTGAAACGCAGCGTCACCAACTGCGTGTCGGCAGGCAACCCTTTGTTGGCTTGGCATGCCGCTTCGCAGAAGTGGCAGCCGACGCACTGCGTCAGGTCAATCAAAATGGCATGTTTGGTCATGATTACACTCTCCCTGGAAGCATAGCGGCGGATTTCCATGTGGCAGCCAACGCCTGGTCGTGCGCCTCGGCGACGGCAATCTCTTCCGGCGTCGCGGCGCGCACGGTGACGATCACTTCGCTCATCATGGCGTGCCCGGCGATTGGTTCATTGGCGTAGGCCGTGAAGTCGTTGGGCGCCAGGCCGTAACCGTTGGCGATGGCAAGCTGCGGCGAGAAGCGACCGTAGGAACCCGGCAGGAAGACGCTCTCCGGGTGAATGCCGGCGGTCACGTGCGCTCGCACCGTACCCGACGCCAGCTCGTTGCTAACGACCACCCAGTCGCCATCGCGAATGCCGAGGGCGGCGGCGCGTGCATCGTTGATCCACAGCCGCTCCAGATGGTAGCGCCGCGTGAACGCCATCAACTGCACATTGTTGGCGGAGCTGGCATGCGTGTGCACCGCTTGATGGCCGTGGATCAGCCGGAAGGAAGCCGGATCGTCGGCCACCGGCATGGTGAGAGGTGGCTGCCAGTTGGGGAGCGGGTCATAGCCTGCCTTCTCAAACTTTGTCGAATAGAACTCCACCTTCTTCGAAGGCGTCTTCAGCTCAGCAGGCATCCCCTCTTCCCACTTATCACCGGCGGGCGCGACGCCCATCTCCTTGAGTTCAGCCAGCGTAATGCCCAATGGCGTGAGCCGGGCATTGTTATACTCCTCCAGCGTGAAGTTGAAGTACTCGCCGACGCCCAACGCCTGCGCCAGCTCGATCAAAATCTGCGCCGCCGGGCGCGTATCGAAGGCTGGCGCCACCACCTGCTGCCGCACCGCGACGACTGGTTCTTTGCTGCTGACGCCATCCACCATCTCGTCGCGCTCCAGATAGAGCGATTCCGGCAGGATATAGTGCGCCAGCAACGCCGTTTCCGACGGATAGGGATCGATGGCCACGAAGAGATCGAGTTTTTTCAGCGCTGCCACCGCGCGCTGGCGATCCGGGATCGAACGCGCCAGGTTCATGTGATACATGAAACCCACGTGCAGCTTGCCTTGCTCAATCAACTCCGGGATCGCCTGCACCAACCCTTTGTGCGCAATTGCCACCGGGTAGCCGCCCTTTTCACCTGCGCCATCGGCGCGCGGCAATTCTGGTTCTGGCGGCGCCGGATACTTTTCCGGGTCGAGGTTGCCCAGTTTGGCTGACTTGGGGAAGATCAACCCACCGGCGCGGTTGATATTGCCCAGCAACGCGTTGAGGATCGCCACCGCACGCGCCGTTTGTGTGCTGTTGATATACTGCGAGCCGAAGGCGCCATGCCACGACGGGTCGATGAAGACCGCCGGTCTGGCTGCAGCCATCTCCTGCGCAATGCGTTCGATCGTCTCCGCCGGGATGTCGGTGATCGCCGCCGCCCATTCTGGCGTGTACTGCTGGATCATCTCTGCAAACTGCTCGAAGCCCGACCCGTACTGCGCCACAAACTCGGCGTCATAGAGATTTTCGGTCACCAGCACATTCGCCCAGGCCAACAGCAGCGCCAGGTCAGTGCCGGCGCGAATTTTCAGCCAGTCGTCAGCGATCATGGCCGTGTTGTTATAGCGCGGATCGACCACAACGATCTTGGCGCCCTTGCTGCGCGCCTTAGCGATGCTGACGATCTGCCCCGGCACCAGCGCCTCGACCGGATTGCGCCCGACGAAAACCATATATTTGCTGGCGCCAAAATCCGAGCTTGGTAATTGCCCCAGCGTGGCGATGAAGCCAACGTCGCGTGCGGTGTAGCAGGCCGAGGAGTGGGTGAAGCTGTTCGGCGACCCCAGCGCCGCCAGCAGCCGATCCTCCCATGGCTGCGTGGGCTTGGGGTGCGTGACCCAGAAGACAGCGCCTGGCCCCGTCTGCGTCACGATTTCCCGGTACCGGGCGCCGATTTCGGCATACGCCTGCTCCCAGGAGATCGGCTCATATTGACCGTCGGCAACGCGCTTCATGGGCTGACGGATGCGGTCGGGGTTGGTCAATTCACGCAGCCCGGCGAGGCCCTTTGCACATACCTTGCCCTTGCTTTTGGGATGCTCCGGGTTGCCGGTGATGTAGGTCGGGCGACCATCTTTCATGGCCACCAGGATGCCGCAGCGGTTGCCACACATCTCACAGGTCGTTGCAACGATGCGATCTGGCGGCGCAGCCGGGGCAACGCCCCCGGCCGCGTGCGCGCTGTGCACCACAACCTGGCTGGCGGCGACGCCCGCCCCTACAACACCGGCGCCCTTGAGAAAAGTGCGTCGGTTCAGAGATTGTTTCAGCATGAATGTTTGCTCCTTTGCTGATTTATCGATAAAGACTGCGAAAAACTGTCAAAACCCGTGCTGCACGCAGTATGGTGGATGCGTGGCGGATTGATGAGAAACCGTCAACCGCACCCCTCCGCCGACAATCCACTAAATAGCCGACTGCCGGGCCAGCATCGCGCCCGAGCGGACGCCATTCCCCGCCAGGTCGCTCTGCACCAGGGCAGGCAGAAAAGCGCCTGCCGCCTGATAGAACTGGATAGTCGCCTGACGCTGCAGCCGATGAGCGGTCGCCTGTATGAGTGGACAGAGCGCTTCGGTGAGCAAGGCATGACGCTGCGCGTTGGCAGCCGGCTGCTCACCTGCCATCCGGCACAGATAGGCCATGAATGCCAATGCTGGCGCCAACCCCGGCTCACCTGGACATGTCAACCCATATCCCCACTGCTGCGCCGCGTCCTGCATGACAGGCAGCCGCATTACGTCGATTGGGCGTGGAGTGAACAACCGCCCATACTCCTGCACCAGGCGTGGCAGCCAACGCTGCTCATCATTCAGCGGCAGACTTTGCATCAGCGCCAGCAGCGGTCGGGCAAGTAACTCATCTTCGTTGTCCAGCCACAGATCGAGCTGGATGTCGCCCAGGCGCCACCGCCAGGTTTCCAGCCAGCGATAATCCGGCTGTGTGAGCGCTTGCGCCGCGATGCCATACAATGGTTCCAGCGTTCTGACATTCATAGATGGTTTCCTCCTTTACTTTCCGGTATTTTGTAGGTCAAGCAGCCTTCTTGAGACGGCGATGAGCATCAA
>CZCA01000360.1_pt1 | contig 100097 bp, 74 predicted proteins | sample 591981 | NCBI WGS metagenome assembly CZCA01 (sample SAMEA3556810, study PRJEB10932) | anaerobic digester metagenome | reverse complement strand
CTCTCCAAAACTCACTGCATGAGCGGCTTCCGCCTGGGTTGGGTTGTAGTGCCGGAAAAGCTCGTCGCCACCCTCACAAAAGCCAAGCAATACGTCTCTACCTGCGCCCCGGATCTGGCTCAGAGATTGGCTGTCTATGCCTTGGGTTCAGGTGGAAAAGCAGCTACCGATCAGATCTTCCTCCAGCTTTTGCAATCACGCGGCGCTGCCATGGCCTTCCTCAAGGCAAATTGGCCCGCCGATGCACTGCACATCCCGGATGCCACGCCTTACATCATGCTTCGTTGTGATAGAGACGACGTGGAGCTGGCTCAACATCTTGCTTCCATGCAGGTTATCACCACACCGGGGTCTGCATTTGGAACCAACACCGCCCAGATGTTGAGGATCAATTATGCGCTTGACCCTGAACAACTTATCCCTGCACTCGAGGTTATCACAAATGAGCTGTATCCTCACTAATGCCCACATCCTCAGTATGGCTGGCAATAGCCGCAACTTCGAAAGTGTGGATTCCATCCTCGTCGAGGCTGGGTTGATCAAGGCTTTGGGTTCTTTGGCAGATTGTAAGTTCGCCGCCAAAAGTAGTCCTGAGATCATAGACCTACAGGGGAAAGTGGCTCTGCCTGCACTCTGCGATGCTCACACGCATATCGTGGAACTCGCCAAAGGAAGATTCCAGCTCAAACTTAGAGACCTCACCAGCATCAAGGCCATCAGGGAAGCGGCTCATAACTACCGCAAAGCCAACCCAATCCTGCCTGATTGGATACTGGGAGATGGCTGGGATGTAAACGTTATAGACGAACCACAAGCCCTGAATCGACAGCTTTTGGATGAGCTTTTCCCGGATGTGCCCGTAGCCCTCTTTAGCAAAGATTACCACGCCAAGTGGTGCAATACCTTGGCATTAAAGATATCCGGGCTGCTGCAGCCGGACGCCTCGATGAAGCAACTGGTCAAACTGGATGATAAAGGCCTGGCCACAGGTATCATCTATGAAGATGCCACCCTGCACATCGAGAAGTTTTATACGCCGGCAAATCCCGTTCTGGTGCAAACTGCCCTGAAGAATGAGCTGCAAGAGCTTGCTGCGTTGGGCATTGGCTCATTCCACTCCATGGAGGGCAGCAATGCAGCTGAAGCCTTGCAAACCGCGCTGATAAATGGCGCTAACTTCAAATGCGTGTGGCACTTCCCACTGGATATTCTGGATGAGATGATAGCAAAAGGCATCAGAACCCACCAAGATCAAAGCGCCTTCACCATCGGAGGCGTTAAACTCTTTGCCGATGGAGCCTTAGGCTCACAGACTGCTGCTATGTTTGCGCCCTATTCCAATTCGGATGGCAACACAGGCATCCTGCGTCATAGCGAAGCGGAGCTGGACGAGATCGTGGCAAAGGCCGCAAAGGCCGGCATCTCCAGCACGGTTCACGCCATTGGAGACAGGGCTGTCCACACCGTGATCAAGGTCTTAAAAAGACATCAAGCCCCCCAACTCCGACATCGCATCGAACACCTGCAATGCATCAGCGATCAAGACCTTGACGAACTGAAAGATAGCTCTATCGCCCTCAGCGTGCAGCCGGTTCACCTGGCAAATGACATCACTATGATCCAGAATTATTGGCAAGACATCCAACATCAGGCTTATCGTTTTAAAGATATGATAGCGGTGGGCAATCCACTCGCCTTCGGCTCTGATGCACCAATCGAGACCATCAACCCCTTTGCGGGCATCTACGCAGCTACACAACGCAAGCTGCACAACGATCCCCATGCCGAATCCTGGACGCCCGGACAGATGATAGAGCCTTTTGATGCACTTCGTGCCTACACGCTGGGTGCGGCTCAGCTGTCCTTTAGCCAACACCTGAGAGGCTCTCTGGAGCCGGGCAAAGAGGCAGACATCTGCGTCATCGACGATTGGCGCAATCAGCCACCGGAATTCTGGCTTGCACAACGCTCATATTTAACTATGATAGATGGAAAGATAATACATAACAAAATAAACACTTACTAAGGAGTGAAACAATGAAAAAGTATGGCTTTGATATGCCCAAACAGCTACGCAATACCTTCTTGCGTGACCTCGAAGACAACTGGTACCTTCCCCTTTTGGCCAAACACAAAGGCCTCAAAGAAGGAAGCGTCAAGCGTAGCAATTTCGGCCAATATGATATGGCGGTAAACTACCTCACATCCGTGTTGGAAGAGGCAGCCGCTGTGAATAAAGTGGCCGTTTACAACATCGACCATATGGCCCAGGTGCGCTTTTGGGGAAAGGACTCTGCCGCCCTTTTGGATCGCACCCTTGCCGGCAATATGAGCCAGATGAAGATAGGCTCTTGCAAATATACCCTGCTCCTCAATGAACAGGGTGGCGTGGAAGATGATATGATCCTGATGCGTGCTTCCGAAGAAGAATTCATCATGGTGATCAATGCCGGACACGATATTACCGATACACTGGAAGACGGCACGGAATTGGTGGCAGATATAGACCAGATCATGCGTCATAAGAGAGACGATGAAGAGGTGTTTGCCGAAGACATCTCCGATGATTTGGTAAAAGTGGACATCCAAGGCCCACTTTCCTATAGAGTGATCAAGGAAGTGTTTGGTGTCGAAGTGCTCAAAAACCGCAATAAACCGGAGAAAAACATGAGCTTCTTCACCTTCAACGATATTACCAGGGACGGCCATCGCTACTTCTTCAGCCGCACCGGCTACACCAACCGTTGGGGCTGGGAATGTTACCTCCCCAAAGCAAAGGCAGCAGACCACTTTAAAGCCATTGTTACCAAAGCTTTGGAACTGGGCGGCCTCCTCGTGGGATTGGGTGGCAGAGATGAAAACCGCACCTCCGCAGGCGCAGTGGGACTCCCGCTCATGGGCAGCGAATATGACCCCCACCACACTCCCATCAACGCACCTCTCTTTGCTGCCGCAGTGGATATGGAAAAGGAAGACTTCGTCGGCAAAGAAGCCCTGGCCAGGGAATTGGCTACCGACCCTCAAAAAGGACTGATGATCTTCGTCTCTGAAGGCATCGCCACCGGACGCAAAGTATATTTGGATGGCAAGCGCCTGGGCACTGTTACCTCCAGCATCAACTCTCCAAACTTGAGCCTTGAGCAGCGTTTGGCCCTCAATTCAAGCCGCAAAAACGTGAACGATCCCGAAGGAAGCGCAGCCATAGGCCTGGTTTGGCTAAACTACATCCCGGAGCTCACTGAAGGCTTGGCTGAAGACGACGAAATCGGCCCCAGAATCACGGTGGAACTCTACCGTGAAGATGCTGAAGGCAACCCCAGTGGCAAGCCTCTCAAAGGCTATCTGAGCGCCAATGGTATAAACCCCGCCACCGCTCCCAGAGCACTCAAAAACATCGAAAACCTCTAAGAGTGGGATTTGCGTAAAGTTAAAACTGCGTTATAATATCAGTAGTTAGTCATGGATCGCGCTGGCACACCCGGCGCGATCTTAATATAAAACGGAGATACCTATGCTAAGATATTTAGACGCAGAGACTTTTGCCCAAGCCATCGCTTCCGGCACAGCCCTGATTTATTTCGGAGCCAGCTGGTGCACACCCTGCAAAAACATCTCACCCGTGATCGAAGAAATTGCCGCTGAAAACCCAGATATCACGGTGGGTAGAATAGACGTTGATGAACATGGCATCGTCGCCGCAGAATATGATATAATAAGCATCCCCACTCTGCTCTTTTTCAAAGACGGCAAGCTCATGGATAGCAGCATCGGAGTGGTGGGCAAAAACATCATTCAAACCAAGATAGACGCCCTCAAGTAAAAACTGTGGCCAAAAAGAAACGCAGTCCCCTGCAACGCAAACTGCAAAACTCAATCGAGTATGGCGCCCTGCGTGCCCTGCTTTTTATGCTGCGACTTCTGCCCTGGAAACTTTCCAGAAAGATCATTCAAGGCCTCTTTGTGGGTATAGGCTACCACTTGGGCGTCCGCCGCGACGTGGCTTACACCCAGATCAGCAAAGTGTATCCGGACTGGGATGAGAAGAAGAAAGCCCAGGTGCTGAAAGATATGTATCGCTATATGGGCCACAGCATTGCCTCCATTTACCTAATGAGTGAATCGCAGTTGTTTGACTCCTGCTCCATCACGGGCGCAGAACACATGAGAGGAGCCTACTCCTATGGCAAAGGCGTGATCCTCGCTACAGCACATATGGGAAACTGGGAAGCAGCCAGCATTTTCCCCGCCTTGGATATGCCCATGTCAGTCATCGTGCGCAAACAGCGCAATATCTACTTCGATAAGTTTCACAATGCCATCCGGGCCCGCCACGGAATGGGCATCATAGATATGAGGAAAGGCCTCAGAGACATCATCGCTGCCTTCAAAAAGAACCACATGGTAGCCATTCTCATGGATCAAAATGCAGGAAAAAGCGGCTTGGTCATGGATTTCTTGGGCTTTCCTGCCTCTCATTGGGTGGGTGTGGCCAAACTGTCCCTGCGCTATAAAGTCCCCATCCTCCCCGGTATTGCGCTGCTCACACCCGAAGGAAATACCATCTTCAGCTTTGAACCGGTAATCTACCACCCCGACTGGGAAGACAAGGAAGAGAACTACCCCATTCTACTAAAAGAAGTTAACGAGGTTATAGAACGCTATATACACCAATACCCCGCTCAGTGGTTTTGGGTGCATAAACGCTGGAAAAGCACCAAAGCGATGGTGGATTAAGACTTAGCTTTTGCCCCAGCGTATGATGGCCACATATACTTGGCCCAAGGATTCGTCTCCCTCTCGTCAGTGACCTCGAAGGGGAAATATAGGCTGGCAAAAAGGTGAGGCTTAGCAGCTAAAAACTTGCAACAAACATTTGCCAAACAACACTTGCCTCGTTCATGGATAAAGCCTCAGCCTAAGGGCCTAAATTTCTTTGCCAAAAACCGAGCCTCGCCTCAACCTTTGACTTTTCACCGGGTCTGTCCCGCCTTCGGGTTTCCCAGGTGCTCAAATGGGTAACTTGTGGAGTTCCTGTGGGTTACTTGTGGATCCCAAAGGAGACCCATAAGAGCCCCTAAGGGAGGCCGCATCAAATCGACGTTTTAACAGACGGTTTTGTTTTCGCAAAACCAGCTCGCAGGTCAAATATTTCAGAGAGACCGTCTGTCTCAGGTACCGGAGTGAGCCAAGGAATGGCTATCAAATCAGTAGGAGTTTCTCAGGTCTTTGTTTGCCATTTTTACACCCCTGAAATCTGGAGGTAAATTTAACCTACCTCCCCTCTGTATATTTGAATCAACGCTAATTGAACCATATCCTGCTAAAATACAGGATAAAAAGAGAGCCCGATTTGTGGATTACTGTGCCGATCCACAAATCAGGCTTTTGCTTAAATCAGTTGCGCATCACATTCCCCAGATGAGTGAACAATCCGGGAAATGAGTGCACTTTCTTGGCTTAGTCCACGGTAACGCTTTTGGCCAGGTTGCGGGGTTGATCCACGTTCAAGCCGCGCAGGTCTGCCACGTGGTAGGCCAAGAGTTGCAAGGGTACCACGTTTAGCAGGGGTTGCAGGTTTGAAAGCGTATCCGGAATACAGATCAGGTGTTCGGCTATTTCATCCAGCTCGGGCGTCTTTTCTGTAGTGACAATAAACAGCCTTGCGCCGCGTGCTTTGACTTCCTGGAGATTGGTGTAAACCTTGTCAAAGAGGGCATCATGCGTGGCTATTGCTACCACGGGCATACGTTCATCTATGAGGGCGATGGGGCCGTGTTTCACTTCTGCTGCAGGATAGCCTTCGGCGTGGATGTATGAGATTTCCTTGAGCTTCAGGGCTCCTTCCAGCGCCACGGGGTAGTTTATCCCTCTGCCCAGGTAGAGAGCATTGGTGCTATCTTTGATGCTGGCCGCGATTTGCCTGATCTCATCGTTCTTCTCCAGAATGGTCTCGATCTTCTCGGGTATCTGCTTAAGCTCAGTGATGTATTTATGACCATCTATAGGGTTCAGAGAGCGCTGCCTGGCCAACAGGATGGATAGCAGTGTCAGGATAGTGACCTGCGAGGTAAAGGCCTTGGTGGATGCAACGCCGATCTCGCTGCCGGCATGGATATAAGTACCGCCGTCAGTTTCTCTGGCGATGGTGCTTCCCACCACGTTGGTAATGCCCAACACGGTGGCGCCTTTGGCTTTAACTTCCCTGAGCGCAGCCAAAGTGTCTGCGGTTTCACCTGATTGGCTGATCACAAAGACGAGCGTGTCATCCGGGATGATGGGGTTGCGATAGCGATATTCAGAGGCGATCTCCGCATGAACAGGTATGCGTGCCATATCCTCAATCATGTATTTGCCGATCATAGCCGCATGATAAGAGGTTCCGCAGGCTACCAGGTGTATCTGCTTCACCTTGCGCAGTTCACTCATGGGCAGGTTCAAGCCACCCAAACGTGCGGTGGAGAGCTCTTCATTGATGCGGGTGCGGAAGCCATTGGCGATGGTGGTTGGTTGCTCGAATATCTCCTTGAGCATAAAGTGCTTATAATCACCCTTGTCGATAGCTGTGATATCCCAATCCACTGTGGAAATGAGGGGATCGACATGCGTCTTATCCATGGTGGTGATATCCATCCCGTCCTTGGAAATGACTGCCATTTCATGGTCTTGCAGATAGACGACGCGGCTGGTATGGCTCACGATGGCGTTTACATCGCTGGTGACGAACATCTCCTTGTCGCTCACGCCGATAATGATGGGGCTGCCTTTTCTCACGCAGAAGAGTCTGTCCGGCTCATCCTCCGAGATCACCACGAGGCCATAGGTGCCTTCGATAGCCTTAAGTGCCTCACGGATGGCATCTTCCATATTGTCTGTTGTCTTGCGGTATTGCTCAATCAGGTGAGCGATAACCTCAGTATCGGTATCGCTTTGGAAGGTGTGTCCCAGCTTTTCCAAGCGTTGTTTGAGCAGCTGGTAGTTATCTATGATGCCGTTGTGCACCACAGCCAAGGTACCCGTGCAATCGGCATGGGGGTGCGAGTTTATCTCGGTGGGGCCTCCGTGAGTAGCCCAGCGTGTGTGACCGATGGCCACATTTCCATTACAGGCATTGGGTTCCGGGAGTGAGCGTTCCAGCTCGATGATCCTGCCTGTCTTTTTGTAAATCTGCAGCTTTCCATCGTGGATAATTCCACAGCCGGAGCTGTCATAGCCCCTATATTCCAGACGCTTCAGGGCTTCAATCACTATAGGCAAAGCGTTGCGGTGTCCTACGTATCCGACGATTCCCATTGTTCTTCTCCTTTCGTTGACGTAACTTTATGAAATAATGTGATACTAACTACAAATATGATAGCCGCCGGGATGATAGGCCACCAATGAATCGTGTCAGAATCCTTAATAATATACTTAAACCAGGCGCTGGTGGCAAATGTAGAAATCACAAGAGCGAAGGCATTGTTGATAAAGTGTGACAGCATGCTGTTTACGATGCTGCCGGAGCGAAGGGTGAGATAGCCCAGCAGCAGGCCCAAGAGGAAGGTGGGCAGCAATCTGAAGGGATCCAGATGGAAGGCTGCAAAGAGCAGGGCGCTGATGATAACGGCAGCCTTTTTGCCGTAGCCTTCGTAGAAGCGGATGATGAAGCCTCTGAAGAGGACCTCTTCACAGATGCCGGGCAGTAAAGCGATGACGCCCAACTGTATCCAGAAGTTATCAGTCATTTCAAACATACCGGATAGATGCTCCAAATAGTGTTCAGGGAAGGGAAACAGTTTGTTGATGAGCTGCATGATCGAGATGACAATGACAGAGGCGGAAATGGCAATAAACGGTACCAGGGCCACTTCCTTGAGCTTTGGTGCTTTGATGCGGCAGATTTCCCTGGGTTTGAGCTTGAAAATCCGCAGAATCAGCAGTGGTGGCAGCAGGATTATCAGCACTTGGGTTTGGATCAGGCCATTGAGCAAATCTCCCTTCTGCAGGTATTGCCCCAGATAATAGAGCAAAGCCAGCAGGATGGCGTAGATAACGATGCCATTGAAGCCATTGAAGAGGTTACGCTTTTCCTTGCGCACATTCTTGAGCGAAGTATCGTCTTCGGTGCGGAACAGGACGGATTCCGTGTTGAAAAGCTTGATCGTCGCCCAGATGGCTATCACGTCCAAAATCAGGGTGGAGCCTATCGTCAGGAAGATGTGTAACCACTGGAATTCATTGGTGAGTACAGCTCTGAAGAGCAGGGCGATATTGACGATGGGAACCAGCGAAAGCAGGGTGTTGATCTCCACGGAAGGCAGGAAGGAGATCATGCCCATGAGCATGGAGATGATCATCACGGGTTGCTGATATGATCCCGCTTCTTTGAGGTTGCGCGAGAAGGTGGAAAGCGACAGCATCAGCGCTGCGAAGAACGTGGCCAAGGGGATCATGGCAGCGAGGAGAATCAAAAATCCCCAGATGGGGATGGAAGTAAAGTCTGCCAACTCCGCTGCATTGCCCAGGAGATACTGCATGGAAAAGCTCATACTGAAGAGGTTTACGACCACATTGACCATGGCAACAGTGATGACGGTGAGATATTTACCGATCACCAGCTCGTTTCGTCCGGCGGAAGAGACCAGGAGGGTCTCCAAGGTGTGTCTTTCTTTCTCGCCGGCTACCAGGTCTCCGGCTACCATCGCAGCTCCGGCCACCAACATCATGATCATAAGGTAGGGCAAAAACATACCCAAGAATGAGCCTACTATCTTCTGGCTGCTGGCGGTATCGACCTGCTCCACCTGAATCAGCTCCATAATGCCGGGATCGATGGCTTGGGTCTCCAAATAGGAGGCGATATTGCTTTCCTTACTTTGGTTTACAGAATCCTTAATCTTGTTGTATACGAGCTGGTTGCGTTCCTTGGAAGAGTCAAAGCTCACTCTCACTTTATAGACGCTTAAACCGCTGGTATTGGTGGAGTCCGTGATACTGACGACGGCCTGCAGCTCTCCCTCATCCAGCAAAGTTTTGGCTTCTTTTGTATAGGGTATCAGCACAAAGCCTTTGTTTTCCTGAATACTTTCAACGATAGATTGGGAGATACCCGTACGCACACTGTCCGCCACTGCGATCTGGGCTCCACGCTCTTCCAAGACCAACTCCTGGCGGCTCATAATAGAACCAAAGCCTATAAATAGAAGGGGATAGAGTATGAGCGGCAAAATGAAAGTGGTGAAGATGGTGCGCTTATCGCGTAGCATCTCCATCAGCTCTTTGCGATATACGATGAAGACTGTTTTAAAATTCATGTGCCTGTAACTCCTCTTCCAGATTGGATTTGTTTACATAATGTACGAAGATATCGTCCAGGTCTACCTGGCCAGTCTCAGCTCTCATATCCTCCAAGGTACCTATAGCCAAGACTTGTCCTCTGTGGATCAGCACGATGCGGTCTGCCAGGCGTTCTGCTTCCCTCATGATATGAGTACTGAAGAGGACGCATTTACCCTTTTCTTTGCAATCGCGGATGAAAGAGATGATATTGCGGGCGGTAAGGATATCCAAGCCGCTGGTGGGCTCGTCGAAGATCATCACAGGCGGATCGTGGATGATGGAGCGCACGATGGAGGTTTTTTGCTTCATGCCGCTGGAGAGAAACTCTATCTTGCGGTCGAGAAAGTCTTTCATATCCAAGAGTTCGGCCATTTCGTCCATGCGGCTTTTGATCTGTGCATCCGGAACGCCGTTCAAGCGGCCGAAATAGGTGATAAACTCATGTACTCTAAGGCGGTTATAGAGTCCGGTGTCGCCGGAGAGGAAACCGAGGTTTTCTCTCACCTTGGCGGGCTGAGTCACGATGTCATAGCCTTGGATTTTGGCAGTGCCGTAGGTGGGCTTAAACACTGTGGACAGCATACGCATGGTGGTGGTCTTCCCTGCACCATTCACGCCCAAGAGGCAGACGATCTCACCGTCATGAGCCTCAAAGCTCACCCTGTCCACAGCTTTAAAGCGAGTTCCGTCCTTCTTTGGGAACTCCTTTTCCAGCTCTAATACTTCTATCATTTGCTATCGTACTCCTTTGTTATTTATGCTTTAGTATGACGTTGGAGTCACGCTCTATGATATGGCAAAATGTGGCAACACTTTTATTGTTAGTTTTCAATAACATAGGCTTCAAATCTTGTAGACTATCTTGGCTTTCTTGACCTGCTCATTCATCCATTGGTCAAACCAATCAGCCGGCAGGCTCTTCTCAAAATAGAGGTAGAGGTTTGTGTTATCAACCTTTTGCTTCCGGTACTTAATGTTTTGAACCAAAGGGACAACGATAAGCCCATCCTTTTGATAGGCTTTAGGCTCCTCATTCCTGAGCTTGCCCAAGATGCTTTCAAAGAGCATATTCTTATCCAGCAGTTCGGCATCCATATGGTCAATGCTTTGAGCCGTGAGCAGTTGGCTCTTGGTTTCCACCTGGTTTTTGAGGCTGGTAAAGGAATTGTTCAGGATGGCATACTGCGCATCCTTGAGGGCATAATCATGTGCTTTCGCTTTGGTAATGATCCGGCGTATCTGATCGGCCACTTCGGCAACAGGCTTACGGGTAAGCGGCATCACATCAGTCACTTGCATGAGCAGCCAACCGGATTGTTCATAGGAAAAGACCGGCTCCGGCACATAGCCTTTGCGCAAGGTTTTGAGCATCTCCTCCTCGTTGGGCCTGTTATCCGGAGTGTCCAGCTGCCATTGGCTATTGAAGGGGATGTTTTTCTTGATGGTAAACTGCAGGTCCAGCTCATGCTCGGTAGCCTCATAGCCGATAGTCTCAAGCAGCATGGCACTTTGGAGTGCACGGGCTTTATCTCTATCCACCGTCTCGCTGCCGGGCAGATGCGGAATCTTCATAGTGCTATAGCTGATCATGCTTTTGGTCATCTGATCCAAGCGATGAATAGCGGTGGAGCCGGGTTGGGTATAAGGCGGCAGATATTGTCCGGCCTTGATCTGGCAAAGCTGGACGTACAGCTTTTGATCCATATCGGAAATCCTCATAAAGCCGCTCTGGGCCCAGCTTACCTGCCTGTCTTTATAGGTAGGCTTTTTGATTAACTCTGCCGGATCTGCCCCTTTTTGCAAGAGCTGGTAAAGCGTATCTGCGTGTGCTTGGCAGAGGCTGATATCCTCTTCGGAAGCATCCAGCCTCAGATATCCATAAGCCACGCTATATTTGGGCTCCAAGGCAAACTTGCCGGGGTTTGTATCATAGTAAAACTGTATGTCTTCATTCTTGATGCTCACTTCCTTGAGGCTGGGGTCAATGGAGATCAGCTCCAGGTCCACCACGGCATTCAAGACGTTTTTGATCAGCTTCTTATCTCTGGAAGTCATAAGTTCTTTGCGGATCAGCTTTTGCTTCAGCTTGGCGATAGGCACGTAGTAATCCCGATATTGCCTGATCACAGCTTGGATTTCCTCGCTCTGATCATATCTTAGAGCTTGCACAAACAGGGCCCGATCAAAGACCCCATCCTTTTGAAATCTGGGAGAAGATACGATATACACGGGGGGATTGATGTGCAAAGTGTCCAGCGCTTCCTGCAGGCTGGAAGTGATGTTAAAGCGTCTAAACTGTTGCTGCAGTATGACATGCTTGGTAATATCCTTCCAAGTTAGCTTGATTATTTCGTTCTTTTCCTCCATACTTGGGCCACGCTCATTGAGGATGTAAAAGTTTTCATAATGCCCTCGATGCGAGGAGGCAAATTGATCCATGGGAATGGCTTGTCCGTTGACAGTTCCGGCAATATGCTCCTGGGTTGAGGCACAGGAAAACAGGGTAAGTGCCAGAGCAATTGCGAAGAGATAATACACAGGTTTCATCTTTATATTCCTTGTTATTTTTCCAGTTTATCTTGCAGGTCTTTCAGTGTCTGCCAGGCTTGGATGGGGCTCAGTGCCTCCATCTGCAGGTTTTTGATCTCATCGATGACGGGGTCTGTTTCCTGAGCTTTATCCATCAGCACCTCAAAGAGTTCCACTTGAGGCGAGGTTTGCTCCACCTTCTTGAGTAGCGAAGCTGTCTTGCCGCGGGCGCTGATCTCGTGTTCTTCCAAGTTTTTCAGGATTTCCTTGGCACGACGGATCACTTTATCGGGGATGCCGGCCAAACGTGCCACCTGGATTCCATAGCTCTGGTCTGCCCCACCGCGCTCTATCTTGCGCAAAAAGACCATTTCATCGTTGTGTTCTCTCACCGCCACGTTGTAGTTTTTCACGTCCGGGTAGATGTTTTCCAGCTCAGTGAGTTCGTGATAGTGCGTGGCAAACAGCGTGAGGGAGTGATTGTGCTTTTTGATGTGTTCGATGATGGCCCAAGCGAGGCTGAGCCCATCAAAAGTGGATGTACCGCGCCCGATCTCATCCAGCAGGATCAGCGAATCCTTGCCGGCACAATTGAGGATATGGGCAGTTTCTATCATTTCCACCAGGAAGGTGCTTTGCCCCTGGGCGAGGTTGTCTGAAGCGCCCACTCTGGTAAAGACACGATCAAAGATGGGCAGTTGCATCCTTTTGGCAGGCACCCAAGCTCCCATTTGCGCCATGATCACCAGCAGGCCAACCTGGCGCAGATAGGTGGATTTACCGGCCATATTGGGCCCAGTGATGATGGCGATGGAGGTCTCCGGATAGTCGAAGTAGGTGGAATTGGGGATAAAGTCTTCGCTCTCCATCAGTTTCTCGATCACCGGATGCCTGCCGTCGTCGATGATGAGTTGACGGCTATCTATAAACTCCGGCCGCGAGTAGTGATTTTGCCAGGCGAGCCAAGCCAGCGCAGAATAGACATCCAACAGTGCGATGGCTTCGCTAAGCTCTTGCAGGGGCGTAAGATGCTCGGCCAGAATGGTACGCAGCTTCTTAAAAAGCTCGTATTCCAGGCTTTTCACCTTCTCTTCCGCACTGAGCACTTTGGCTTCAAACTCCTTGAGCCGCGGTGAGATATAGCGTTGGGAATTTACCAAAGTCTGCTTGGCCATATAGTAATCCGGCACCTTATGCTTGTGGGTATTGGTCACCTCGATATAATAGCCAAAAACTCTATTATAGCCCACTTTAAGGCTGCTGATACCCGTCTTTTGCCTTTCATCATCTTCCAGACGGGCGATGTGTGATTTACCATCGTGGATGAGGGTGAGCAGCTCGTCCAGGTCTTCATTGAAGCCTTTGGCAAAGATGCCACCTTCGGTGATGGTGGTGGGCGGGTCTTCATTGATGGCAGAGTCTATCAGCTCGGTTACTTCCTTGAAACCACTGAGTTTATCTTGAAAATAACCAATCTCAGGCAGCTCGAAGGTGTTCAGCTTCTCTTTGAGCTCATCTGCTATCGCCAGAAAGCTGCGCAGAGCCAGCACTTCACGGGGATTGATCCTCAAAGCTCCAATCCGCGAGACCAATCTGGCAATATCGCCGATATCCTTGAGGCTATCCCGAAAATCCCTCAAGTACGGCGTGCGATCCATGAAAGCGGCGATGTGCTCCTGCCGGGCCAGAATTTGTTTTTTATCCAGCAGCGGATGCAAGAGCCAATGCTGCAACATCCTGCTCCCCATCGGGGTGCGGGTTTCATCTATCACGCTGAGCAGGCTGCCGTGCTTGGTTCCATAACGGATGCTGCGCGTGAGCTCGAGATTACGCCTGGAAATCTCATCCAGCTGCATATAACTGCTGAGGGAATAATACCTTAGCGACGAGATATGGCTCAAAGGAACTTGGTAGAGTGACTGCACATAAGCCAAAGCCGCACCTGATGCCGTGGCACCCAAGGGATTGCCGTGTGCCCCAAATGCTTCCAGAGAGGTCACTTTGAAGTGGTCTTTGAGCACCTGCTTGGCCTCGGATGGCTTATACTGCCAGCTATCGAAGATAGTGATGGTGGGCTGATGGTCCAGCTTCAGATTCTTGATCACTCCTTCGGCTTCGAGATTGGGCACGATGATCTCGGCAGGTTTGATCCTGAGCAGCTCATTGGCCAGCTCATCAAAGGGCAATTGTGTAAAGGAAAAGTCACCCGTGGAAAGGTCCAGCATCGCCAAGCCCACATCCTGCTTGATGTTTTCATAATAGATGGCAACCAGGAAGATATTGGCGTTTCCATCTATCAGAGAACCATCCAGGACGGTTCCGGGCGTGATGATCTCCACCACTTCGCGCTTCACCAGTCCCACCGCCTTCTTGGGGTCTTCCATCTGCTCACAGATCACCACCTTGAGGCCTGCTTTCACCAGTTTATCCAGGTAGTTATCCAGGGCATGGAAGGGAAAACCGGCCATGGGTATGGGAGCGGGATCGTTCTTATTGCGTGTGGTGAGCGTGATATTGAGCACATCGGCGGCCACACGGGCGTCTTCAAAGAAGGTCTCATAAAAGTCACCCATGCGGAAAAGCACCAACTTATCCGGATGCTGTTTTTTGATACTCTGAAACTGCTTCAGCATCGGAGTGAGTTTTGGCTTTGGTGACGAGCTCATTTTAGTGTCTGATTTTAAAGCAATCTATTTGATTTTCTTTTAATATGTTAAGCGCCTGCTCCTGCTCGGCTGCAGTTTTGAAGGGGCCGCTAAAGGTGACCCAGGGCACATCTTTCCTGCTCCTGTCCTCATAATATCCTGAAGGGAGCTTGAGGCTGCGGATCCTGTGAGCAATGCTGCGGGCGTTGGCTTCCACGCCAAAGCGTCCCGTCTGCAAATACAAACCTCTGCCGGGCTTGCCGGTCAGCTTTAGAGGCGTATCCGCAGGCGGAGTTTCGATTTCCACCACCTGCTGCTCTGTTTCTTCTGGGGTCTCTTCCTCCAGGATTTCCAACTTTTGATAAGGATACAAAAAGCTGAGGTCCACCTTGGACCCATGCTTTGCTTTCAGCTCAAAGATTTGATCCTCAATCATATAGGCAACCTGGGAATAGCGGGTGATCTCCATGCCTTGCTGATAATTTGAGAGGGCTTCCTGCCAGTTTCCCGCCCGTTGATATGCCAAGCCCAAGAGGTAGTGAAAGTATTGGGCATCAGTGGGATAGCCCTTGATGGCAGCAAGCTTGCTGAGCGTGCTGATGGCGCTCTGAAACTTACCCTGCCCCATATAGGCATTTACGATCAGGTAATAGCTCTCCTCCAGATATTCGCCTCTGGATTGTAAACGCTGATAATTCTCGGCGTTGGAGATAACGGAGCTGGGCCTGTCCGCCATTTCTTCACACACTGCCAGCCAGTAGTAGCGCTCGGGTATCTGGCTGGAATTGATCTTATCCAGCATGGTTTTAGCCTCTTCTGCCCGGCGTTCCAGCACAAAGAGCTTGGCCTGCTGAAGCATGCACAATTGACCGTATTTGGTATTGGGATAACTACTTATAGCTTGTTGTAGATAGTTACTGGATACTTGGCTGCTCTTGTTTTCCACCATAGCGCGCAGAAAGAGCACAAAAGCCTTTTCCTCATTTGATGAGGGTTTCAGGGTAGAAATCTGCGAGGCGATCTCGTTGATCCTGCCCCGTTCATAACTGGTTTCCAAGGCTTTGAAGTTTTTGCGCATATTTGCATGCAATGAGGTGCTCACCAGAGCCAACAGCACGAATGCCAGTAGCACTTCACGATAGGCAAATTTGGTAGCCAGCATAATTTTCACTTATTTAACTGCTCATAGAGTTGAGCAAATCGGCATTGGTTTTGGAAGCCTGCATCCTCTGCCTGAGCATCTCAATGCTCTGTTGAGGACTGATGGTCTTCAGATATTTGCGCAGGACGTACATCCTGTTAATTTCATTTTGAGTGAGCAGCAGCTCTTCACGTCTGGTACCGCTGCGAACAAGGTCGATGGCGGGATAGAGGCGGAGATCTGAAATCGAGCGATCCAGCACCAGCTCCATGTTTCCTGTGCCTTTAAACTCCTCAAAGATCACCTGGTCCATCTTGGAGCCTGTGTCGATCAAAGCGGTAGCGATAATGGTGAGCGAACCCGCTTCTTCCGTCTTACGTGCAGAACCGAAGAACTTCTTGGGTTTGATCAGGCCATTGGCGTCGATACCACCACTCAGCACCTTACCGCTGGAGGGAGTGATATTGTTGTAAGCCCTGGCCAGACGCGTGATACTATCCAATACGATGACCACGTCCTGATTGAGCTCAACCATGCGCTTTGCCTTTTCCAACACCATTTCCGCCACGGCGGTATGGTTTTTGGGAGATTCGTCGAAGGTAGAGCTGATCACTTCTCTCTTTCCGGGTTTGAGGATTTTCTTCATTTCCGTCACTTCTTCCGGGCGTTCATCCACCAGGAGCACGATCAGATATACTTCCGGGTGGTTGGAGAGAATAGCGTTGGCAGTATCTTGCAGCAGCGTGGTCTTACCCGTCCTGGGCGCCGCCACGATCAGCCCGCGCTGCCCCTTGCCTATGGGTGTGAACAGGTTGATCAGACGCGTGGAATAGTTGTCCGGATCATGCTCCAGGTTGAGCCGTTCTGTGGGATAGTAGGGCGTCAGCTCGTCAAAGGGACGCAGGTCTGTGAGCGAGGTTGGCTCCATGTGGTTGACCGCATCCACTCTCAAGAGGGCATAGTACTTTTCGCCTTCTTTTGGTGCACGCACAGGACCGGAAACCATATGCCCGGTCTGCAGGCCAAAGCGTTTCACCTGCGTTTGGGACACATAGACGTCGTCGCGTCCGGGATTGTAGTTGTTTCTGGGAAACCTCAAAAAGCCAAAGCCTTCTTCGCCCACTTCCAGGCAACCTGTCGCAAAGGACAAGCCTTCCTGAGAAGCCTGGAAACTCAAGACTTCCAGCACGAGATCCGTACCTTTATATTTGTCATAATCAGGCATGCCAATCTTTTTGGCGACCTTGATCACATCTGCCTGATCCATCTGAAAGAGATTGTCTTCAACTGTCATTTTATCACTCCTTAATTAATTCTCTTATAATGGTTTAGTACCCAAGATCAAGACCCTGCTCGCGGGAGCACAGCCATGTTCATGGATACGCTCTTGGACCCTCTCTCCTTCTACTATCAGAGCTTGAGAATCCTCCAAACTTTCTATACGTTTCAGGATACCGGCGTAATTGCGCTTCAGATTTTCGCAATTTTGGGCATCCTTGGGGTTGGTTACAGGAATATTGTAATCTTTTATCTGCAAATCGGTTAGCTCCAAAGCTTGGATTTTGTCTATGATCTGCTGTCTCAAGTAAGTTTCAAAGTGGTCGTTGCCAAAGCGTTGATCCACCTTGGCCACCAAGTGATGCATCATGATATGGGTGCGCTGCGCCTCGGTTTGAGAGCCGTCCTGATACATTTCGCTCACCAAGAGATGACCTCCCGGCTTGAGCACGCGCATCATTTCAGCAAGGACAAGATCCACATCCGCAAGATGATGCAGAGCATTGCTGATGCTCACGAGATCGAAAGCACTATCCCTGAAACTCAGCTGCTCCAGATTCATCTGATAGATCTCCACCTCATCTTCCGGAAATATATTTTGAGCATACTCCACCGTCTTGGGGTTTGAATCCACGCCCACGATACGTACAAAATGCCCCAGCCTCTGCTTTAGGATGTGGATAAAATCCCCTCTGCCTGTGGCAGCATCTAAGACTTGGGGAGCTTTGATATTGTTTAGGATGTCAAATACATCTCGCACAAAAATAACCTCTCTTGACGGTGTTTTTGGATGATCTGCCTCGACGGCAGCATAGGTAAAGATTCTAATCGTTTTGCCATGTAAATGAATCAATATCCATTGTGGTCTCACCTTCTAAATAAAGCCCTTTTTCGTCAAGTCATTTTTTATCCATAGCGGGATAAGGATGTAGATTCAGCTCTACAAAACTGCAAATAGACCTCGAGACCTGCCACCCATGGAATGCCGGACACCTCCACCCGGATGTACTGATAGAAAACCAAGGCTATGAAGAGGGTTTTTGAGCCACCTGATTTCACTGCCGGAAGACCTCATTTTCAGGATGAAAATCGTGACGTTTTGGGCCCTTAATTTGTTTGCAATTTTCAGATATTTGCGAAATAATTGACTTTTCGCATGGGTCGACCACCCCTCCGATCACCCTGGCTCCCGTTTGCGTAACTCTTGGGTTTTCTGTGGGTTACTTGTGGATCCCAAAGGAGGCCCACAGGAGCCCCTAAGGGAGGCCGCATCAAATCGACGTTTTAGAGGGCGGTTTTGTTTTCGCAAAACCGGCGCTGAAGTCAAAATTTTCAAAATGCTACGCCATTTCAGCTGCCGGCTCCCGGAAAGTAATGCCTACCATTTTAGTAGGAGTTCAGCGGTTCTATTTTCATCTCATCACAGAGAAGCTCAGACCGGATATTTGAAACTGGTGAAGAGTTTATAACTTGACAAGTCTCTGCTCTTCTATTTTAGTGGAAATTGGAACAGTCCTTGCATCTTGAAAAGGGCCAAAAGTAACATATAAAGAGCAGGTTTTAAATGAAACGTTTTTTTGTAACAGCATTGATGTTGTCGTGCCTGTGCTTCGCACTGCTGGCGACTTCTTACACGATTGACCTGGATTTGCCCACGCTCAAATCCAACGATCATTACACTCAGGTAACTCTTGAGGGCGGGCATATTTATGCTCAACCGGGTGAGCCTGCATTGCCCTGGCTGGGCTCCAAATTGCTGCTCCCTTTGGGCGAAGAAGCAGGCAAAATAACCGTAACTCTTTCCAAACCCCGTAGATATAAACTGGATAAACCCATTCAACCCGCAGATGCAAACTATCCTTTTTCCATCAAGGATATTCCGCCCCCCTGCGGCCCGGACGAAGCGATCTACGCTTCCGAGGATGCTTGGCCCAGGGAAAACAACAACGGTGTAAATACGCAGTTTCTGGCCGGACACCCCATCAACTTTACCGCTTACTGCCCCTTTGAATACTATCCTGCCGCAGGCGAACTCGTCTTTTACCAAAGCATATCCATCACGGTGGAAAGTCACAGCTCCAGCCGGGCCCAGGCAGCTTTGGCCCTGCTCAAGCAGGACGCTTACATCCGTGAGCGCCTCAGCACCTCGGTGGATAATATCGACCAGCTGCCCCACTATCGAAGCCGTCAGAGCGGTGTGGACTACCTGATCATTCACGCTGCAGATAAGACCGATCAGTGGACAGCTCTCAAGGATCTTTACAATAGCCGTGGCCTGGTGGTGGCGATGCAGACGGTGGAAAATATCCAAACTCAAGTTGCAGGCGCAGATTTGCAGGAAAAGATTCGCAACTACATCATCGGCGTGTATCAAAGCAACCCCCTGAAGTATGTGCTTTTGGCCGGAGATACAGATGTGATCCCGCATCGGGGCTTTTATGTGAATATGAGCCAATCCGACCAAATTGACGACGACATCCCTGCAGATATGTATTATTCCTGCCTGGACGGCAATTGGAACACAAATGGAAACAACCTGTGGGGCGAGCCTTTGGAGGCGGACCTGGTTCCGGAACTGGCCTTGGGCCGCATCTGTTATAACGATGACATCGAGATTGCCAATCAGATCACCAAGATCATGCTCTATAAAATAGCACCGGTGGAGAGCGAGGTCAAAACTGCTTTCTTTGCCGGGGAATGGCTATGGGAAGGCCCCACTTGGGGTGGCGACTACATGGACCAAATGATAGGCGGCTCCAGTGCAAATGGCTATACCACCGTGGGCGTGCCCAACAGTTGGGACATCACCACGCTTTACGACCGCACTTACGGCTATGCAGATGCCTGGAATGCCAATACGGTGCGTCCCATACTCAGCCAGGGGGCAAACCTGGTAAACCACTTGGGTCACTCTTTCACAAACTATGCCATCAGATTGTCAAATAACCAGGTTAGCGATACAACCATCACCAACAACGGCAGCAATCACAACTACTCCATCTATTTCACCCAAGGCTGCTATGCGGGCGCCTTTGACAACCGTACTACCAACGTGGGTGAATATGTGGCAGATTGCATCACGGAAAAGCTGACCTCCATCAGCACTGCAGCCGTCTCCATGATCGCTCACTCCAGATATGGATGGGGCGTGCAGGGCTCTACGGATGGCGCTTCGCAACGCTTTCACCGGCAGTATATCGACGCCCTTTTTGGGGAGAATATCAACGATTTGGGCTGGGCTTTGGCAGACTCCAAGATAGACAATATTCCCTTTACAACCAGTAATCCCGTAATGTATTGGGTTGCATATGAAACCAATCTGATAGGCGATCCTGCTCTGAGCGTTTGGACTGATACGCCACAGCTGATCACGGCGCAGATGCCGCCCGCGTGGAGAATGCCGATTTTAAACTATCAAGTGATTACCAATGCACCTTTTGCCATCTTGAGAATCATGGATAATGGCACCACTCTCTGCGAAGCACAAGCCAATGAAACGGGCCTGATCAACATCAACCTCTTCCAGGGTTTGCCTCCGGGGAACTATCAGCTATATATCAATGCGCCAAACTTTTATGCATTCAATGCGCCCATCACGGTCGAGGCAAGCGATATGCCCTATGTGGTGGCTACAAACATCCGGGTGCAAGATGATGACGGACTTTTCCACACCGGAGAAGAGCTGACGCTGGGATTCACACTCAAGAACGTGGGCACCATAAACCAGGCGAATGCGGGCACCGTGAGCTTGCACAGCAATTCGCCCAATATCCAAATCCTCAGTGAACCCATCAGCTTTGCAGCCATTGCTGAAGGGGACTCTCTGGTATTTGAAGATGCCTTCCAGATCAAAATCACGGGCAACTTTAATGATGGTCAGACAGCCAACCTTACTGTCAGAACCAGCTTCGATGGCTATAACGCCTACAGCAGCAAGATGCTGACGCTCAACGCACCGAATCTGAAGCTCGTATCCTACACCATCAGCAATGTAAATCCTATCATCAACCCCGGTGAAACACCTCTGATCAATCTTACCCTGGAAAACACGGGCAGCGGCAACGCCTATCTGCCAACCATGGTTTTATTCTGCGATAATCCTGCAGTAAATGTATCGCATTATGAGGTGAACTTCCCTCCACTTAACGGCGGCGAACAACACACTCAATATGCGGCATTTTACGTGAGCATCCCTCCCGATATGCAGGAGGATGCCATCATCAATATCGGCTATATCCTCTATGCTGAAAATGGCGATGCCAAAGACGGCCAAATCATTATCCATATGGGCTTCCCCGTCTATAGCTTTGAAAGCGATATGATGGGCTGGACTACCTATAGCCTCGGCGACAACTTTATCAATCAATGGCATCGCAGCAACTATAGAAACCACACTCCCTCAGGAACTTACAGCATGAAGTTTGGCGGTGAAGGCGCCACAAACTATGCCAACCGCGCCTATGGAGCTTTGGAGAGTCCGGAGTTTACCCTGGGCAAAAATAGTGTGCTGACCTTTTATCATCGCATGAATGTAGAACATCATGCCAGTAACCCGCAATATGCCTGGGATGGCGGCTTTATGCAGATGAGACACAACGGAGGCGCCTGGACGCAAATCACGCCCGAGGGTGGCTATCCATATAGAATCTACAACAATCCCGCCTCGCCCCTGAGCGCAAACACCTATTGCTGGAGCGGAGTGTTCGATTGGACTCTGGTGACCTTTGACCTCTCCGATTACAGTGGCAAAGCGTCTTTTAGATTTGTATTCGGCTCGGACAGCGCTGCAAACGACGAAGGATGGTATATAGACGATGTGCGTCTCGAATATGAGTATGAAGTAAGTGCGGACGACGCCGTAGCCAGCCCTGTTTTGAGCCTCAAACCAAACTACCCAAACCCCTTCAATCCCAGCACTACCATCTCCTTTTACCTGCCCCAAAATGGAGAGGTAAAGCTGGACGTCTTTAATCTCAAAGGCCAGCGTGTAAGACGCCTCATTGACTCAAGCCTGACCTTAGGAGAACATAGCATCAACTTCGACGGTCTGGATGATCACGGCCGCCCCGTTGCCAGCGGAATCTATTTCTATAGACTCCAACATCATGGCAAGACTATCACCCGCAAAATGATGCTAATGAAGTGAAGATGAAAACGATAAAAGAAACAGACCGAATTTTGGTGCTCACTGGTGCTGGAATCAGCGCCGAAAGCGGCATCCGCACCTTTAGAGCTTCCGATGGACTCTGGGAAGAACACCGCGTGGAAGATGTGGCTTCTCCCCAGGGCTTTGCCCGTGACCCCCTTTTGGTGTGGAGATTTTATAAAGAACGCTACAAACAAGCTCTCTCAGTGGAGCCAAACCCCGCTCACTATGCCCTGAAAAAGATGGAAGATGCGCTGGGCGACAGGTTTTGGCTCGTCACGCAGAACGTTGATGGCCTGCACACCAGAGCCGGAAACAAAAACGTGATCGAAATGCACGGCACGCTCAATACCGCCTGGTGCACACACTGCTCCAAACGCTTTCCCACCGAGGAAATCAACCTCGAGGCTGATTTGCCACCCTGCCCAAATTGTGGCAAGATGCTGAGGCCGGACATCGTGTGGTTTGGAGAAATCCCCTATCAACTGGACAGGATACAATCACTTTTGGACAGGACGACTGTGCTCATCGTGATCGGTACCAGCGGAAACGTGTATCCCGCAGCGGGATTTGTGATGCAGGCCAGATATCTGGGTGCACGCACCTTGAGCGTAAACCTCGATGCTCCTGAAAATAAGGGCTTCTTCAACGAGTTTTACCAGGGCAAAGCCGGAGAAATCCTGCCGCGCCTGGTGGATGAATGGCTTAAGTAGCAGCAATCTAAAGAAGATTTTAGGAGTTTGTAAAAGCAGAAGCAGCTTCTGCGGGGCACCCTGTATCCAAATATAGATAGCGGGTGTGCCCAAGCCTCTTCCAAATAATAATTTCCTCTTGCTTTCGGCTCAAAATTCCATGCAGTTCTCGGGGAATTTTTCCATTTATTATTGAAAAAGTCTTGACGAAAAACGCCGATTCCTCATCATAGGGAATCTTTGCTAAAAAGTATATTGGTAAAGTGTTTGCAGGTTTGACCCTCCCACGCTTTGCCGGATCCGTTACTTATCGACATACAATAAAAATAATAATAGAGGAGTAACTATATGGAAACATTGATGTTACTTGGCGACGAAGCATTGGCGCAAGGTGCGCTCGATGCCGGAATCTCCGGATTCTACGCCTATCCCGGCACTCCATCCACGGAGATCGTGGAGTATGCTCAGATGAGCAAACAAGCAAAAGAAAATAAGGTCCACACCTTATGGAGTTCCAACGAAAAGACTGCTATGGAAAGCGCCATCGGTATGAGCTATGCCGGCAAACGTGCCATGGTTACCATGAAGCATGTGGGCCTGAACGTATCTGCTGATCCCTTTATGAACTCGGCTTTTACGGGAGCCAACGGCGGCCTGATCGTCACCGTTGCAGACGACCCCTCCATGCACTCATCCCAAAATGAGCAGGATTCCCGTTTTTATGGCAAATTTGCCATGATTCCCATCTTGGAGCCTTCAAATCAACAGGAATGCTACGATATGGCTTTCTGGGGATTTGAGCTTTCTGAGAAGTATAATATCCCGGTGCTGCTCAGGCTCACCACCAGGCTGTCCCACTCCCGTAGCGGCGTGAAGAGACGCAACCCCCTGCCTCAAAACAGCCTGAATAAGCCGGACGATCTGTTCCAGTTTATGCTGCTGCCCGCAATCGCCAGAAAGAAGTATAAACACCTGATCGGCCTGCAGGAGAAGTTTGTAGAGGAATCCGTGAATTCTCCTTACAATATCTTTGATCTCGATGCCAAGGATACCAGCCTGGGTATCATCGCCACCGGCTTGGCTTACAACTATCTCAAGGAAGTGTATGGGAATCAGCCCATCCCGCATCCTGTGATCAAAATTGGCCAATACCCGCTCCCCAGAGAGCAGATCACACAGCTTTATGATATGTGCGACAGCATTCTGGTGCTGGAAGAAGGTATGCCCTTGGTGGAAGAGCTGATCATTGGCCTGAAACACAAAGGTGCAAAGCCCGTAAAAGGCAGACTGGACGGCACTATCGACCGTGATGGCGAACTGAATCCCAACAAAGTGGCGCGTGCCCTGGGCATGAAAGACACCTTCGGTAAAGCAATGCCGGAAGTGGTGGCTCCCAGACCGCCCGCACTGTGTATGGGTTGCCCTCATACGGATAGCTTCAAAGCTCTCACCGAAGCGATGGAGCCCTACGGCAGAGGCCATGTTTTCGGCGATATCGGCTGCTACACGCTCGGCTTCATGCCGCCTCACAACGCAATCAACGCCTGCGTGGATATGGGCGCCAGCATCACCATGGCCAAAGGAGCCGCTGATGCGGGCTTGTTCCCCTCCATCGCCGTGATCGGAGACTCTACCTTCAACCACTCCGGTATGACAGGGCTCGCCGATTGCGTGTATGAAAACACCAATATAGTGATCGTTATTTTGGACAACCGTACCACCGGTATGACCGGCGGTCAGGACTATACAGTTTTTGGCAAGCTGGAAGAAATCTGCAAAGGCTTGGGAGTGCATCCGGACCACATCCGCACCTTTGTGCCGCTACCCAAAAACTATGATGAAATGGTGAAAATCTACAAAGAAGAGATCGCCTATGAAGGCGTTTCTGTGATCATTCCCGTGCGTGAATGTATACAAACTCTCAAAAAGAAAAACAAGAAGGAGGCAGCAAAATGAAGAAAGACATAATTCTTGCCGGCGTGGGAGGACAAGGGATCCTCACCATCGCAGCCATCCTGGGCAACGCTGCCATCAGTCGCGGCTGGTATCTCAAACAAGCAGAAGTGCACGGAATGAGCCAACGCGGTGGCGACGTCCAAAGCCATCTGCGCCTCTCTGAGAAGCCCATCTGGAGCGACCTCATCCCCTTTGGCCAAGCAGACATGATCCTCAGCGTGGAGCCCATGGAAGCACTGCGCTACCTGCCCTTCCTCTCAGATGATGGCTGGATCATCACCAATAAAACACCCTTCAAAAACATCCCCAATTACCCGGATGTGGACGCTATCTACAAAGAAATAACCGGTTACGAAAAACACGTTCTTATCGATGGAGACGCAATTGCCAAGGAAATCAATGCCCCCAGAAGCATGAACGTTGTGATCCTGGGCGCCGCTATCGATAAAATCGGCTTTAGCCAGCAAGAGATCGAAGCAGCTATCAAAACCACCTTTGCGGGCAGAGGTGACAAGATAGTGGAAGATAACTTCCGGGCCTTGCAAGCCGGTATAAACGCAAAATAGATCTAAGCTAAGATACCTCTAAATGGAATGAGCCTGTTTTGGGGCTCATTCCTTTTTTGTGTACAAAAGCATTGACAGGTAGAGGCATCTACATTTCTTTGAAATTCATGGCTAAAATTGTAATGAAATTTGGTGGTTCTTCCGTGGGAAGCATCGATCTCATCAAGAGCATTGCCGCCAAGATCGCCGCCTCAAAGGCTGAAGATGACCGTCTGATCCTGGTGGTGAGCGCTATGGCAAAGACTACTGATGAGCTGTGGAATATGGCTCATATGGTCTCCGAGCGCCCAAGTAGACGCGAGATGGATATGCTGCTCACCGCTGGAGAACGTATCACAATGAGTTTGATGAGCTTTGCGTTGCAGGAGCATGGGCTGAGCTCTATCTCCTTTACGGGCTCGCAAAGCGGCATCATCACAGATAACCAACACGGCAATGCGCGCATCCAAAACGTGAATGCCTTCCGCATCGAAGAAGAGCTGGATAAAGGTAAGATCGTGATAGTGGCAGGCTTCCAGGGTGTTTCTGGAGAAAAGGAAATCACCACCCTGGGACGTGGAGGCTCGGATACATCAGCGGTGGCTTTGGCTTGTTTTACCAAGGCAGACCGCTGCGAAATCTACACAAACGTAGACGGCATCTATAGCGCCGATCCATCAGTGGTGCCGGATGCCATACTGCTTTCTGAAATAGATTATGACAGTATGCTCGCCCTGGCCTATGGAGGCTCCAAGGTCATGCATCCCAGAGCGGTGGAATTTGCACTCAAATACGAGATTCCGGTGAGCATAAAATCTTCCTTCAGCTTCAATGAAGGCACTTTGATGACAAAATTGAGGGGAAAAACAATGGAAAATAGAGTGATAGACGCAATCGCCCATAAAGAGGGCTTGATCCGCTATATCCTTTCTACAAAGGATAAGCTGAATGAGCTGCTGGATATAGGCAGCATCGAGATTTTCAGGTATTATATGGAGGGCGGCAGCTTGGAACTGATCATAGAAGCCAAGTATGAAAGCGAGATGGATTACCTCCTGCAGGATAGCGGGATAAAGCCACTTTCCAAGGAAGCAAATTGGGGATTTGTCATCCCCGTGGGACTGGGCATCAACCTCGACCCCGTCTTTCTGGCACGTATACTCAAGCTCTGCGAAGGCAAGGCAATCCAGCGAATCAGCCACACGGAGCGCAGCATCGAGATCATGCTTCCCAGCGATCAGGTGAAAGATTGCGTTGCCCTCTTGCATAAAGAACTTTTGGGAGACAGCAAATGAAGTATTTAGTTACCAGCGCCCTTCCCTATGCCAATGGAAGACTGCACGTAGGCCATGTGGCGGGGGCTTACCTGCCGGCGGATATCTTTGTGAGATGGCTGCGCCTGCACAATGAAGATGTAATCTATATCTGCGGTACAGACGAGCATGGCACGCCCATCTCCATCAGCGCAGATAAGGAAGGCGTGAGCCCCGAGGTGATCGTGGAGCGCTTTCATAAAAAGATCAAAGACGCCTTTGACGCTCTGGACATCCGCTTCGATAACTTCTCAGGAACCGCAAGAGCACCACATCACAAGACCTCCCAGGCCTTCTTCCTGGCTCTTCACGAGAAAGGACACATCAAGGTGAGGCACACACAACAGTTTTATTGCGAGCATGATAAGCGCTATTTGCCGGATAGATACGTGGAGGGCGTCTGCCCCAGCTGCGGTGCCAGTGGAGCACGTGGCGATCAGTGTGACTCCTGTGGTGCGGCTTACGACACCATCACCCTCAAAGAGCCCAAGTGCAAGATTTGCGGCAATATGCCCATCGTCAAAGATACAAAGCACTGGTTTCTGCAGCTGAATGACTTCAAAGACCAGCTTGCAGCCTGGATTTCCACCAAGGACTATTGGAAAGAAAACGTGCGCAACTTCATGCTCAATCTCCTGGAGCAAGGGCTGATAGAGCGCAGCATCACCCGAGACCTCAGCTGGGGAGTTCCCGTTCCCCTCGAAGATGCTGAAGGTAAGGTGCTTTACGTGTGGTTTGATGCGCCTATCGGCTATATCTCATCCACGGTGGAATGGGCTGAACGTATCGGCAATCCGGAGCGCTGGAAAGACTATTGGCTCTCCCAAGATACGCGCATGATCCACTTTATCGGCAAAGATAACATCATCTTTCATGCCCTCATCTGGCCCGCAATGCTGATGGGGCAAGACCTGAATTACTGCCTGCCGCACGATATTCCCGCCAATGAATTCATGAATCTGGAAGGACAAAAGATCTCCACCAGCCGCAATTGGGCCATCTGGGTAGACGAGTTTACGGCCGACTTCCCGGGCGATTATCTGCGCTATTATCTCGCCGTCAATGCCCCGGAAAAGGGAGATAGTGACTTCTCACTCAAGGACTTCCAGGCAAGGATCAACAACGAGCTCAACAACGTTTTGGGCAACCTCGCCAATAGAGTCTTTGCCTTCACGATGAAGAACTTTGAGGGCGTGATCCCTGCCGTGAGCCTCAGCGAAAGCTCTGCCGCTGTGATGCAGGAAGCGCGTGAGCTGATGCAGCAGATAGATGACGGCTACCGTGAGTATCAGGTGAAGAAGAATACCCGCCTGATCATGGATATAGCCCGCTTGGGAAACCGCTATTTTGATGAGCGCAAGCCCTGGGCCATGATCAAAGAAGACCGGGCGCACGTGGCGGAAACGCTGAGGGTATGCGCCGATCTGCTTGCTTATATCAGCATTGCCATGACGCCTATCATGCCCTCCAGTATGCAGACACTCAGAGCTATGCTTGGTTTGGATGCCGGGCTCAGCTGGGATAGCGCACTGATCGACAGCAACCAGAGCTACAACCTCAAGGATACCCGCGCCCTCTTTAGAAAGGTAAGTGATGAGGAGATAGAGGCACAACTGCAGAAACTGGGCAGCCCGGAAGAGGAAAAGGTGCAGACCGAGCCCTTGAAGGACCTTGTTTCCTATGACGATTTTGCCAAGCTGGACATCCGTGTGGCTACCATCCTGGAAGCGAAAAGGGTGCCCAAGACGGATAAGCTCCTGCATCTCAAGGTAGATATCGGCAGTGAGCAAAGAGAGCTCGTAGCTGGCATTGCCGTGGTGTATGAGCCGGAATCCCTGATCGGCAAACAAGTGGCCATGCTCGTGAATCTGGAACCCAAGAAGATCAGAGGCGTACAATCTCAAGGTATGATCCTTGCGGTAAACACAGCGGATTCCCTGAGCCTGCTCAGCCCTGAGAAGCCCTGCCCTCCTGGCTCCACCATCAGATAGATATGCAGAAGAAACTCTTGCTTTGGCTGTTGCTTGCCCTGCTTCTATTGCCCTTAACTGCCGCAGAGATAAAGGATAACACCCTCTACCTGGAGGTGCTGCTATCCGAGGGAAAGAGCCTCAATATCAAAAGCAGGGATTCCAATCCCGCCCTGCTTACCATCAAGGAGGTAAATTCCCCTATAGAGCGGCAGATTCAAGGCAACAGCTTCAGCATCTCCTTCATGAATAGGGACAAGCTGCCCTTTTGGGGCTTTCTAAACTGTATCGAGCCCATTGGAATACACACCATGGACGAGGAGAATGTGATCCGGCAAACCATTGTGTGGGAAGACGGTAAGCTCAGGCTGAAGAACGAGAGGATGGTCTTTGAGCCTATTTCCTTTGGAAACCGGGATGAAGCCCTGCTCTATGCCTCAGAAACGGGCATCCCTGCCCAGCAGATCCGCGCCATTCCCATGATCAACGCCACGGTGAAAATTTGCACCGGAGCTGATGACTACTACTTTGAGACGCCGCTGCACATCAAGAGCGAAAAGGACATCCAGGTGGGAGGCCTCAACCTGGGCTTTTGCGGCGAATTCATCCTCAAAGCCATGGGCGAAAAGCTGGTTCTTACCCAATACTTGAGCCTCGAAGACTATGTGGGAGGCGTGATCCAAAACGAGATCGGCTCCTCTGCCCCACTGGAAGCGCTCAAAACACAAGCGGTTGCCGCACGCACCCACGCCATCAAGCTGCTGCTCTACAACCGCCATACTCCCGATGGCTACGACCTCTGCAACGGCACTCACTGCCAAGTGTATAAGGGGCAATATCTTTCCAACGCCAACATCCGCACCGCGGTAAGCGAGACTGCCGGAGAAGTGCTGACCTTGGATGGTCTGATCGCAGACGCCACCTACCACAGCTCCTGTGGCGGCAAGACTGACTCTAGTGCCAACATCTGGAGAAGCACTCCCCTGGATCATCTGATGGGCGTGACCTGCATCTCGGATTGCGATAGCCTGGACCTCAGCACAGCCTCGGGTGCAAAAGCCTGGCTGAATACCTCTTTGAGCGACCCTGAAGCCTCCAGCTGGGAAAGAGCCACCCTAAACTGGAGCAGGCAGATTTCCCGCAGCAAGCTGGCCAAGAACTTAGGCTTGAAGAGCATCAGCAAGATCGAGGTCCTCAAGCGTGGCAATTCCGGACGCGTCATCCTGATGAAAATCACCGGCAATAAAACCGTCACTTTAAACAGCGAATACAAGATCCGCCAAGTCTTTGGCAACCTTCCCTCCTCCTTCTTTTACATCACGTCCTTTGGCTCCACCATCAGCCTCAAAGGCAAAGGCTCAGGACACGGAGTGGGTATGTGCCAAGTGGGCGCACTCAGATTGGCCAGAAACGGCTGGCAATACCCTCAAATCTTAGAGAAATACTACCCCGGCACCACGATCAGCCGGGATTGGATAGAGCAATGACAGACACACTTTATCGAGGCACAGCCTTATCGGACAGCTTCCGCATCTTCGCCGTGGATGCCACTCAAACTGCACAAAAAGCCCGCGACATCCACGACCTCTCCCCTGTCGCCACCATCTTGATGGGCAAGATGATCTCCGCTGCTGCCATCCTCAGCATGGACATCAAAAACCAAGACAGCGAGATCACCCTCAGGATAGACGGTGACGGCGAATTGAAGGGCGGCATGGTGATCTGCAATGAAAAAGGCCATATACGCGGCTACCTCAAAAACCCCAAATTATTCTTAGAGGATGCTGAGGACAACTTCCATCCGGGCAGATTCCTGGGAGAAGGAACCCTGAGCGTGATCCGGCAAAGCCCTCATGCGCAGCCCTGGATAGGCTCCACCGAGCTGATCACCGGCGAGATTGCAGAAGACCTGGCACACTTCTACCTGCAGAGCGAACAAATCCCTTCTGCAGTGGCCCTGGGTATCTTGATAGACCCCGAAGCAAGGATCAGAGCCTGCGCCGGCTTCATGATCCAGCAGCTCCCCTTCGCAGCAGCAGACAAGGCCCAAAAGCTTATCCACAACCTGCAGAACACACCCAACCTGTCAGACCTGATGGATATGGGACTAAGCGTGGTGGAAGTACTGGAGCGATTTGTCTTCAAAGAGATGGACCTCAATCTATCGGAGTTTCGCCAGATTGAATACCGCTGCAACTGCACCAAAGAGGCATTTGCCCGCTCGCTCATCACCTTGGGCCTTGAAGAGCTGGAATCCATGAGCGAGGGTATCACACCCATCTGCCACTACTGCAATGCCGAGTATCACTTTTCCACTGCAGACATAGCCGCTTTGATCCAAGTCCTCAAGGAAGGCGAGAAGAATGCCTAAATATCTCCTGGTATTGGCTCTTATCTGTGCACATCTATCTTTGGCAGCCCTCTCTGTCCAGGATATAGACTTTCTTTTGCAGCACGCGGATGAGGGCCTGCTTCAGCGATATGCGCCTCAAGTGGAACAGCATCTGCATACGAGGCAGATATCAGAGCCTCTATTGAAAGACATCGTTACCTACGCCCGAAAAGGCAATTCTCAAGCCATGCTGTCCCGGGCACTCTACCGTCTGGCTCTCAAAGCCCAAGACCTTGAAGCCGCCCTGGCCTGGATGGAACTGAACGCCGATGACACCGCCACCATCCCCTACCTGCAGCGCTTGATCTTGACCTCAAGCTTCACCAATCCCGCCGATGCCCTCTGCATAAAGCACGGCACCGGCGAAATATCCGACAGCCTCTTTGCCTCGCAGATACTTGGTTTGGAGGCTTACAACGACCGCATCGAAGCCCTGGCCAAGGCAAAGGTAAATGAGTTTGCCGTCGAGCGATCAGACTCCCTGGCCTTGCCCATGATAGATGCCTTCGAGGCTGAATTCCCTCTCTCCAAGCATCTCTACTATGGCTATTTCTACCGCCTCTACCACCTCTTGACCCGCCAAGACTATGAGGCCGCCTACGATCTGCTGGTGAATCTGCCCAAGGCTGACCTGCCCCACTATGTAACAGCCATCAGAATCCTGCTCAGTGAGCGCTGGCTGAACCTGGAACAGACCTCACTGCTTGAGACCCTGAGCATCGCCCAGGTGTATCTGGACTTAGCCCGCAAGATGACGCCTCAAGCAGAGGAATGGGATTATCTCTTCGCCTCCTACAACCCCGATTCATGGGCTTACTACTTGGACACCCTGCAGCTGAGAATACACTACCTGCAGCTCAAGGAACACTTTGATACAGCTGAGTTTGAGCGCGTGCTCGACTTTGCCCGGAGCATGAACCCGCTCAACAACGATTTTGGCCAGGAAGCTGAACTGGCCTACATGAAGGGACGTATCTTGAGCCTCTCAGATGATACTGCCCACGCCCTCCCCGCCGCCAGAGCCTACCTGGAATGCCTCATCAAAGGCGCTCCCCGCAAGGCTTATGACGTCGAGGCGGAAGAAGCCCTGCGCCAGATTTACCTCACCCAGGAGACCGAGCTGGACTTTGACGCCTGGTGCAGAGATTTGGCAGGCTACGAAGGCCTTATCTTCAAAGACATGACCGCCGAGCTGGGCCTGGAAGGCAAACGCTTCAGCCGCATCGCCATCGCAGATTATGACAACGACGGCTGGCTGGACTTGCTTTTCGACGGCAAACACCTCTTCCGCAACCTCCAAGGCCAATCCTTTGAACCGGTCACAAACGTCGGCCTGGACCAGCTCAACTCCTCAGGCGGACTCTGGGCAGACTTCAACAAAGACGGTCTTTTGGATTTCGCAGCCCTTTCCCATGCCTCAGAAGGCAATGGCGACGCCCTGATGAAGCAGCAGCCTGACGGACGCTTTGTGAAGGTGAACGAAAGAGCCGGCGAGATTGACGACGCCCTTCCCAGCGAAGCCGCCGCCTGGATAGACGTGGAGATGAACGGCTACCCCTCGCTCTACGTGGCAAACTACGAGCAAGGCAGCTTGGGCGCAGGCACACCGGATATGTTTTGGCTCAATGAAGAGGGCTACTTCTTCGACAGAAGCGAGCAGCTGGGCTTCAGAACCGCACAGGATATGCAAGGCCTTTCCGGCAGAGGCGTAGCCCCCGCAGACTTCAACGATGATGGCCGCACCGACATCCTGGTGACAAACTACCGCCTGCAGCGCAACTTCCTCTTCGTCAACACCCCCGATGGTTTCATCGATCAAGCCTTCCAAAACCAGGTGGCAGGACACTTTACCAAAGGTTACTACGGCCACAGCATCGGCGCTGATTGGGGAGATTACGACAACGACGGCGACCTCGACCTGATCATCTGCAACCTCGCTCACCCCCGCTTCATAGACTTTTCAGATATCACCATGCTGCTCCGCAACGACGGCCCGGCAGAGTATGAAATAGATGGCGACGTCATTCGCTATCATAAGTTTACAGACGTCACACAGGCAGCCGGAATCACCTATGATGAGCTGCACAGCGACCCAACCTGGCTGGATGTGGACAACGACGGCTACCTCGACCTCTACATCACCTCCATCTATGAAAACGACCGCAGCTATCTCTATCACAACAATAAAGATGGCACTTTCACGGACGTAACCTGGCTCAGCGGCTCCAGGGTCTACAATGGCTGGGGCAACGCCTATGGAGACCTCAATCGCGATGGGCTCATAGACCTCGTGGTAGCCAGCTCCCGCGGCATCAAGGTCTTTTACAACGAGACGCCCACCACAAACCAGGCGCTTTTCCTCAAACCCGTCTGGGCAAAGGACGAGATACTGCTTTTGGAGCAGCCTCGGCAACACTCATCCCAGCCAAATTCACCTGCTTTCGGCACACGTGTGATCGTGAACTTAGATGGAAACAAGAGCCTTATGAGAGAGCTCAATTCCGCCAAAGGAACCTGCTCGCAAAACGCACCCGAGCTCCACTTCGGCATAGGCAAATCCCGAATTACAAAGTACAACAGAGCAAGCCATAAATGATTAAGATTAGAACCAACTTGATCAACCCCATCAGCCCGGATGAAGTGCAACTGTTCAAGGACTACGTCCTGGGCTACGACGACGGCATCATCAAGCTCATCCGCCCCTATGATCCCGAGCGGGATAAGGACAGCGAACCTGCCCTGGATTCCGTGATCATCCCCGGGTTGGTTGATCTTCACACCCACCTGAGCCAATACCGGGCGCGAGCCAGCTATCAACCCTCACTTTTACCCTGGCTATATGAGCACATCTTCCCCGCCGAAGCCAGATCCAAAGACCCAGACTATGCCCGCGCCACCTCCGCAGCCTTCTTCAAGGCCCTTTTTGCCGCCGGAACCACCACCGCGGTGATCTACACAGCCCCTTTCAAACAAGCCTGCGAGATTGCCCTGGATACAGCTCTGCAACTGGGCGCCAGAGTTCTGATCGGCATGACCATGATGGACGCCAACTCGCCCGATTACCTCATTCAGAAAACAGCGCAGGCCCTCGATGACAGCTTTGACCTTTTTGAGCGATACAATGCCAAAGACAGCCGCATAGGCTACATCTTTTCTCCCCGCTTTGCCCTATCCTGCTCCGCTGACCTGATGAAGCAGACGGCGGATTTTGCCCACCGGCACGACGCCTACATCCAAAGCCATCTCTCCGAAAACGAGGACGAGGTCGCTCAGGTGAAGGAGATATTTGGCAAGCCCACTTACACTCAGGTGTATGAGGATTTCGGCCTCTTGGGGCCCAAGACCATCCTCGGCCACGCTATCCACCTCTCAGAGACAGAGATGGACATTCTGGCGCACACCAATACCGCCATTGCGCACTGTCCGGAATCCAACTTCTTCCTCAAGAGTGGCGAATTCCCCTTTGCCGCCCTGCTGGATATGTCCCTGCGCATAGGTTTGGCCAGCGATGTTGCAGCCGGCAATTCGCTCAGTATGCTGCAGCAGGCCAAGTTTGCCAGCTACAGGCAAAGCTCCCTTTCTCTCACCCCGCAACGTCTCTTCTGGCATCTCACCCTCGGTGCCGCGAAAGCTTTGGGTTGGCAGGATCGCATCGGCAGCCTGCAAATCGGCAAAGAGGCAGACCTCTGCCAGATAAAGCTGAAAGCTCCTCATGAGGTTAACGAACAGCTCCTCTCAGCCCTGATCTACTTGAACGAAGAATTCCCAATTTCAAGGACTATTATCCATGGAAATACGGTTTTCCAAAGCTAAATCCGTTTTTGGAAGGATTCTTGCATCCTATATTGTAAAGACCCATTATAACTATAGAAATAAACAAGATATAAGGAGGAATACGTGAGAAGACTCGCGTTGATATTGACTCTTTTAGCCCTAAGCATGGCTATTTCGGCAAACCTGCTTTGGGATGAAGAAATAGCCATTCGCCAAGGTGTGAACATTGAATGGTTCCGCACCGGTATTGATACACATGATGGTTGTGCCATTTACGTGTGGAGTGACACCAAGCTGGGAGAACGTGATCTCTGGGCTCAAAAGGTGGACGCTCAAGGAAACTTGGTCTGGGGAGAGCCAGTCCTCATCGACGGCAAGCCAGACCGCCAAGAAGACCCCACCATCACCCGCACCAGCGACAACAACTATGTTATCGCCTGGATAGACTTTTTTGATGATCCGGACGGCAACGTATATGCCCAAAAGATCAATGCACAAGGACAGCGTTTATGGCAAGAAGGCGGTGTGCCGGTTTGTACAGCCCCGGCCGTGCAGCTTTCCATCAATATGGAGCCCGACCAGGATGGCGGCGTATTCATGGTCTGGATGGACGCCCGCAACCCCAGCAAAGACATCTATGGCCAGCGTTTGAATGCCAACGGTGATGCCGTGTGGGCCCCCAACGGTATCCCCATTGCAGACGACATCGGAGACGAAGTCCAAAACACCATGCTTCCCGATGGAACCGGTGGTATGATGATTGGCTATACCGTTGATTATGGCGGCGATGAAGACATTTATGTAAAGCGCTTCCTGGGTGATGGAACCATGGCTTGGGACAACGCTTTACCACTGGCCGTCGGCGCTGAAAGCCAAGGCAAGGTGCGTATGGCAGCTATCGGCAATGGTGAATTCATCTTCACCTGGCAAGATCAAGCCGGAAACGACCCCAACATCATGGCTCAAAAGGTAAACCTCGCAGGTCAAGCCGTATGGCCCCAAACTGTAGCAGTTTACAGCGATCTCGATGCAGACGATTCTTATCCTCAGGAAAACCCCCGCATCGTGGGAACCAGCGACAACGCTGCCATCATCGTCTGGGAAGATAAACGCTTGGATACTCAAGATCCAGACCTCTTTGCCCAAAAGATAAATGCATCCGGGCAGCTGCTTTGGGATGTAAACGGAGTTGCCCTTTCCACTGCTCCTTTTGCCCAATTTGGCCCTCGCATGGCATCTGATGGAGCCGGGGGCTGCTACGTGGTCTGGGACGACAGGCGCAACGGCAACACACCCAACGAAGACGTCTATGCCCAACACCTCAGCGCCACCGGTGAAGCCCTTTGGGGAGCAGGCGGCAAGCCCATCTGCACCGCCGCAAACACGCAGGAAGGCAGCTTGGTAAAAGTGGCTGGAGACAATATCTTCATCAACTGGATGGATATGCGCAACGGCAGCATCGGCCTCTACTATCAAGTGCTCAACTCCAGTGGAAACGTTCTCCTCGAGGCAGACGGCAAGGAAGTATTTTGGGGCTTAAGCGGCGACGCTCCCCTCAACAACTACCTCGTCCTTCCCAGAGCCAATGACATCGCCATCATCTGGCAGGATACCCGCTTTGCAAACATCGGTTATCAGATCTTCTTCCAATATTTAAACCCCGATGGCACCATAGCTTTGGAAACCAATGGACGCAGCGCCACCACTTCCACAGGCTACGACCAGTCAGACCCCCAAGCGGTAGTCACGCCGGACGGACATATCTACCTGGCCTGGATTGACAACCGTCACGAGCACCCCAGAATCTATATGCAACTCCTATCCCCCACCGGCGAAAGGCTTTGGGGCGATACCGGTGTGCCGCTCACAGAAATGGCTCCCATCGACCAAAAAGACCCCAAGCTCTACTATGATGCCTCCATTGATGGCCTCTACGTGGGCTGGTCAAACAGCGATGATGTGGGCGAGGACAGATACCCTCTTCACACCTGGGGACAATTTTTCCAAAATGGACAGAAGATGTGGGGGCCCAATGGCAAGCTCATCTCTGTGTTGGACGACGCAACCATGCACCACGAATGCTCCCTGAGTGATCTGGTGGATGGTTACTACCTCTGGAGCAACAATAGCCCGGAAACCTACAATGGATTTGTCTATGTAAACCGCATCGACCCAAGCGGCAACCCCTACCCCGGCTGGCCTGAAGAGGGAATAGCTGTTCACACCAGGGACGACTATGGAATCACCCAGGACGCAGCCAGATTGGCCAGAACCGATTCCGGCATCTTTGTAATGTACAGAGACAAACTGGGTAGCGGCGGCACGGTTCACTATCGTGGCCAGCATTTTTCTGAAAGCGGTGAAAGGCTGTGGGATGAAACACCAATGATGCTCTCCTTTAATGGCCTGGAGCAGGATAAAGCTGCCCTGGTCAAGGATGGCAGAACCGATTGCATCACCTTTGTCTGGGATGAAAACCTGTTTGAAGACCTCGATATTCACATCCAAAGGATTGGCCTCGATGGCTCTTTCTTCTGGCAACCTCAGGGGAAACCGGTAGTCCAAAAACCCGGCAACCAAACCGAAGCATCTGTCGTCTCATTTGATGCCAATAATGGTCTCTTGGTCGCCTGGGCGGATTATTCTTCCACCGAAGAATCAGACATCTATTACAAATACATCCACCCCAGCGGAAACTTCCTCACCGGAAGTAGTGAAGGCGGCGATGTGATGTGTGACGCACTGAAAAAGCAGTATCAGCCAAAGCTCGTCACCGTGGGTGATTATGCTTACGCAGTTTGGGCGGACGGACGCTCCAGCGGTAAGACAGAAATCCTGGGCTTGTACGCTCAGAAACTGGGCAATCCCACCACGCCAAACGACGACTACACCCTGCCCGCACCCATGGGATTCAGGCTGATGCAAAACCACCCCAACCCCTTCAACCCCAGCACCACTATCGCCTTTGAAATCACGGATGCAACCAAAGACTATCGCCTGGACATCTACAACATCAAAGGACAACTGGTGAAAACCCTGCATAATGGCAAACTTATCCCGGGACGCCACAGCGTTGTATGGAATGGCCAGGATAAAAACGATAAAGAAGTGGCCTCCGGCGTGTACTTCTACCGTTTGGACGACGGACAGAAAGCCAAAACCCGCAAGATGCTACTAATGAAATAATCATCAACTCCTGTTAAGAGAAGAGCTTGTGGTCATAGACTGCAGGCTCTTTTTTATATCTCTGAGCCGGGTGATGCCAGATCCCCCGCTTGTTATGTGCTCCAGCCATCATCAGTTTTGGTCTTGATTTGCATAGACAGTGTGTGCATCTTTGGGCATCCTGCAGCCACTCACTACTCCCGGCTGTCAGCCTTTTCTCTCTGGAACACTCATTCCATTTCCATTTGCCAATGGCTTTGGCCACGTAGCTGTTTATCCACGGAAAGAATCTCCCTCTTAACACCCATATTTTATTTGCAAAAAACCGATGCTTGACTCAAATTTTGACTTTATGCAATGGCTGACCGCCCCTCCGATCTCCCTGGCGCTCGTTTGCGTAACTCTTGGGTTTTCTTTGGGTTACTTGTGGATCCCAAAGGAGACCCATAGGAGCCCCTAAGGGAGGCCGCATCAAATCGACGTTTTAGAGGGCGGATTTGTTTGCAAAATACAAGGGCTGAGGTCAAATATTTCAGAGAGACCCACCATTTCGAGTGCCCGTTCTTGAGGTGGAATTCCTACTAAAACAGTATGAGATACTGTGGTTGAATCTCAACTGATCGGCGAGGCTGGTTTAAACCACACCCGCCCTGATCAGATCGTGCATGTGCAGCATCCCCACCGTGACGTTGTCTTCATTGACGATGGGCAGCATGGTGATGGAGTGTTCTTCCATCAGCTTGAGTGCCGCTACGGCCAAGTCTTCCGGGTGCAAGCTTTTGGGGTTTGCACTCATGCACCGGAGTACGGGCAGGGTGAGTAGTGAATTTGGGTGCGCCTGGATCTGGCGGCGCAAGTCTCCATCTGTGATGATGCCCAGCAGTTTGTTATCTTCGTCCACCACGGCGGTACAGCCCAGTTTGCCCGAAGTCATCTTCAGGATGGCGTCTTTCATGCTGGCATCTTGTGTTACCAGAGGCAGTTCCTCGCCTTGGTGCATCAGGTCTTTGATCCTGAGAATGAGTTTTTTGCCTATGCTGCCTCCGGGATGGAAGCGGGCAAAATCGTTGAGAGAAAAGTTGCGGCTTTTGAGCAGGGCCACGGCAAAAGCATCTCCCAGAGCCAAGGCGACGGTAGTGCTGGCGGTGGGGATCATGCCCAGGGGCTCGGCATCTTTGGCCACGCTGCAATCCAGCGCCACGTCTGCCGCTTCAGCCAGAGCGGACTGCATATTGCCCGTGAAAGCGATGATAGGCGTGCCGATAAACTTCAAAAATGGGATAATGGAAATCAGCTCGCTGCCCGCACCACTATTGGAAACGGCGATCACCAGATCACTCTTTTGGATCATGCCCAGGTCTCCATGTATGCCTTCGGCGGCATGGAGAAAGATGGACGCCGTGCCTGTGCTGGCCAAGGTGGCGGATATCTTTCTGGCGATGATACCGCTTTTGCCCACACCCGTGAGCACCACCTTGCCCTCACAATTTCTTATCAGCTCAAACGCTTTTTCCACGGCTTCTTCGTCCAGGCGGTCTGCCATCTTGAGAATGGCATCAGAAGCCGTTTTGAGCGAGCTGATGATCTGTGCTTTGATGTTCACGCCTAAGCCTGTTCCCTGATCAGCTTCACCGCCTCGTCAAAGTTCATCACGCCGAGATCGCCCTTGACGTGCTGCCGAAGCGTCAGCGTGCCGTCAGCTTCTTCTTTCTTACCGATCACGCACATGAAGGGTATTTTCTGCAGCTCTGCTTCACGGATCTTGTAGCCCACCTTCTCATTGCGCGAGTCCACATCCACTCTGAAGCCCAGCTCTTTCAGCTTGGTTTGCAGCTGGTTGGCATAGTCATTTTGGGCGTCGGTGATAGGCAGAATGCGGATCTGCTCGGGAGCTAACCACAGTGGCAGCCTGCCGCCATGATATTCCAGAAGCGTGGCAAAGAAGCGCTCCACCGAACCCAGGATAGCCCTGTGGATCATGTAAGGGCGGTGCGGCGTGTTGTCCGAGCCAATATATTGCATATCAAAGAGTTCTGGCAGGTTAAAGTCAAATTGGATGGTGGTGCATTGCCAGGCTCTGCCGATGGCGTCTTTGATCTTGATATCTATCTTGGGGCCGTAAAAAGCACCGCCGCCTTCGTCCAGCTCATAGTGTAAGCCCAGCTTTTGCAGGCTCTTGGCCAAGGCTTGCGTGGCGTTTTCCCAGTCCTCGTTTTTGCCCACGCTGTCCTGCGGCTTGGTGCTCACGTAGATGAGGAAATCCTCAAAGCCGAAGTGTTTGAGCATATCCAGCGAAAAAACGATGAGCTTTTCCACTTCCTCGTCCAGCTGTTCGGGCATACAGATGATATGCGCATCATCCTGAGTGAAGCCTCTCACGCGCATCAGGCCATGCAAAACGCCGGAGCGTTCGTAGCGATACACGGTTCCCAGCTCGGCCATGCGGATGGGCAATTCGCGGTAGCTGTGCAAGTCTGAATTGTAGATGGAGATGTGGAAGGGGCAGTTCATGGGCTTGATGTAATAATCCTGGTCTTCCACTTCCACTGCAGCATACATATTTTCTTTGTAGTGTCCGAGGTGGCCGCTGGTCTCCCAAAGCGTGCTGCGTCCCAGATGCGGCGTATAAACGAGGTCATAGCCGCGGCGCAGATGCTCTTCGGTCCAATAGCTTTCGATCAGGTAGCGGATCATGGCTCCACGTGGATGCCAAAGAACCAGCCCCGGCCCCACTTCCTCGTTGATGGAAAAGAGGTCAAGGTCCTTGCCCAGCTTGCGGTGATCACGCAATGCGGCTTCCTTGAGGAACTCCATATATTGGTTCAGCTCTTTATTTGAGGGGAAGCTGATGCCATAGATGCGTCTGAGCATCTTGTTCTTCTCGTCTCCACGCCAGTAAGCGCCGGAGGTTTTGAGCAGCTTGATGGCTTTGATCTTGCTGGTGTCCATGATATGCGGCCCGCGGCAGAGGTCGATAAAATCACCCTGCTGATAGGTGCTGATCGTTTCATCATCCGGAATCTCGGCCAATATTTCCAGCTTGTAGTCCTCTTTCATATCGGCGAAAATCTGCACTGCTTCGGTCTTGCTCAGCTCTTTGCGCTCATATTGCAAGCCGGCTTTGCTCAGCTCTTTCATCCGCTCTTCGATCTGCACAAGGTCGTCCTCCGTGAAGGGAGTTTCCTTGTCAAAATCGTAGTAAAAGCCTTGCTCGATGGCGGGGCCGATTGTCACTTGCACCTTGGGGAAAAGCTGCTTGACCGCTTGCGCCATCAGGTGAGCCGTGCTGTGCCAATAAACTTCCTTGCCGATATCGCTCTCAAAGGTGTGGAGCATCATCGCTGCATCGTGGTCTATCACGTGATTCATATCCACAAGCTTGCCTTCCACTTCTGCGCAGATGGCGGCGTCGGCAAGACGCTTGGAAATGTCCTGAGCTACTTGGTAGACGGTTACCGCATTTTCATATTCTCGGTGCGAACCATCCGGTAAACTGATCTTTATCATTTTAACTTCCTTATCATTCATTTGAATATGCCCTCAAGCCGGGGCTTATTTAAGCCTCGCTCAAAAGATATTCCTTCAAGTGACACTTGTTTATGGATTGGGGATTTTTGTCAAGTGCGGCTTTTGCCAAAACCGAAACGACCCGCATTCAGAACGGCTAAAAGCGTCACTCCCACGTCTGCGATAATGGCCTCCCAGAGCCCGCTTACGCCACTCAAACCCAATACCATAACCAATACTTTCACGCCCAAAGCAAGGCTGATATTTTGCACCACGCTCTTGTGAGTGTTTTCGGCAACTTCCAAGGCTTTGAGCAGCTGCTCGGGTCTGTCGTTAAGCAAAACTATGTCCGCTGTTTCGATGGAGGCGGGGTTGCCGATCTTGCCCATCGCTATGCCCACATCCGCTCTGGCTAAAGCGGGAGCGTCGTTCATCCCCTCGCCCACGTAGGCGGTGAAACCACTGGAGACCTGCATCAGCCTCTCCAGATGCTCTATCTTCTGATCTGGCAAAAGCTCCGCTTCCCAAAAGTCTAACCCGAGCTCCCGGCTCAAGGCCTGCACCTTGAGCTTCCTGTCACCGCTCAAAACGCCCAAGTGCTCTATGCCTTTGCTCCTGAGCTGGGCAATTGTGTCCCTCATCCCGGGGCGCAATTCGTCAGCAAAAGTGATGGCGCCTAAGTAGATGCCGTTTTTGCCCGCATGCACGCAGCTCTCGTCTTCGACATCTATCAGGTCATCGTAGCCGTGTTCTTGCAAGTATTTTGCGCTGCCTATCACCAACTTGCCCGCATCGTATTCCATGGTAATGCCCTTGCCGGGATGCTCCGAGAATGCGGAAACCTTGGCTGCCTCATAATCTGCACTGTAGGCAGCTTTGATCGCTTTGGCAAAGGGATGGTGCGAGGTGTATTCGCATCTATAAACTGTGCTCTTAAGCTCTTCTGCATCGCCGCCTTTGGGAGTGAGCAGGTTCTTGATCTTCAGCTCGCCCGTGGTGAGTGTGCCGGTTTTGTCAAAGACCATGTTTTTTACCTGGCGCAGGATGTCCAAGTAGATGGAACCTTTCACGATGATGCCCTGCCTGGCTGCCTTGCCGATGCCCACGTAGTAGGAAAGCGGAACTGAGATCACCAAGGCGCAGGGACAGCTCACGATCAGGAAAACGAGAGCGCGCTTGAGCCATACCGCCGCTTCAAAGCCGAGCAGCGTGGGAATCAGGAAAACCAGGATGGCGGCTATCACTACCGCGGGGGTATAGACGCCGGCAAAGCGCGTGATAAAGCGCTCGCTGGTGGATTTGCGGCTGCCTGCATCCTCGATCAGTTTCAGGACGCGGCTCACCGTGCTCTCTGCATCTATGGAAATGACCTCTATCTCCAAAAGACCTTGGATATTGAGCGTGCCGGAAATCACCTTGTCGCCCTCAGAAACTGCCAGGGGAGCGGCTTCACCTGTGAGCGTGGAGGTATCCAAACTGGAGCTGCCTTTGCTCACTACTCCATCCAGGGGGATGCGCTCGGAGGGATAGACGATTACCCTCTGCCCCACCTGCACCTGGCTCAGAGCTACGTCCTTTGTGCCTTCTGCAGTGATCAGATGTGCCTTGTCCGGCTTGATGGAAAGTATGCCCTGGATGGATTTGTAAGAGCGTTTCACCGCAAGGCTTTCCAGCCATTCGCCGATTTCATACAAAAACATCACCGCCACCGCTTCGGTAAATTCACCCAACACAAGGGCGCCGCTGGTGGCGATCGTCATCAGAAACTGCTCGCCGAATACTTTGCCCTTTATCAAAGAGCGTAGAGCCGACCAGATCACCCTGTGCCCCACGAGTAGCCAAGCGATGATGCCCAAGCAGGTCTTGAGTGCGGGCGCAACCGGCAAAGCCAGGGAAACTATCAAAACCAGCACACACAGCACCAAAGGCAACCAAAACATGACGCTGGCCCGCTTGTCCGCTACTTCTATATTGGTGTCTGTGATGCTCACGCCCGGCTCGATGGAGTCTGCCAAGTGATTGAGCCGCTCCAAGGCATCCACCACCTCCTCGCTGTAGCTCACCACCAATTTCCGATTCACAAAATCCAGCCTCGCTTCCGCTATGCCGGGCATTTTACAGATACCCGCCTCGATCTCATTGGCACAATGCGCACAATCCAGGTTGTGGACCTCATATTCCTGCGTTGTCATTACCTTTGCTCCTCGTTGATGTGTTCCAAAGCAACCTCAAAGATGCTCTGCACGTGTTCGTCATCCAAAGAATAATAGCTGGTGGTGCCCTCTTTGCGCACTTTTACCAGGCGGTTGAGCCTGAGATTCCGCAGCTGATGTGAGACGGCGGACTGCCCCATCTGCACCAGGCTGGCCAAATCCGCCACGCAAAGCTCATGGCGTGAGAGATAATATAGTATCTTGAGCCGCGTACCGTCACCGAACACGCTAAAAAAGGTACTCAGCCGCTCTATGGTTTCAGCGTCCGGTTGCTCGGCGACCGTGCGCTCCAATTCCTTCTTGTCTATATTTTTACACTTGCATATTGCATCCATGTGTAGCTCCTTATATGAATATCTGTTCATATAATAACCAATCCGGGGCAGAGGCAAAGGGGAAAATGAGAATTTCACCTACCGGACAAGAAAAATCATCGTCATTGAGCAGGCGGAGGTGCGCGGACATCCTAAAAGCTCGATATTGCAAATCGTGCTTTCATCGCACTTTCAGGGACACTGCTTCCCTTTTCACTTGACAAAGAAGAGCCTTTCAAAATCAGAGTATACGATGTGTTAGTATGTTTATAACGAGGTAATATATGAGATATGATGTAGTGATAATTGGAGGCGGGCCAGCGGGTTTGAGCGCTGCGATCTACGCTGCCAGAGGTGGCTTGAAGACTGCGGTTTTTGAGCGAGCCTTCATCGGCGGGCAGATCACCGTCACGGAAGACGTGGAAAACTATCCCGGTTTTGAGGAGAGCTTGAGTGGCTTTGAGCTCACAGGAAAGATGCATGCTCAGGCGGAGCGTTTCGGCGCCGAGTTTTTTGATGAAGAGATCACGGCTTTGCACCTCGAAGGTGCCTGCAAGACTGTGGAAACCTCCGAAGATAACAAGTATGAAGCCAAGGTGATCATCCTTTGCACAGGTGCGCATCCCCGCAGTTTGGGTGTGCCCGGCGAAGAAGAGTTTACCGGTCGTGGCGTATCCTATTGTGCCACCTGCGATGGTGCTCTATATAGGGATAAGGTCGTGGCCATGGTGGGTGGCGGTGATTCCGCTGTCCAAGAGGCGATCTTTCTCACCCGTTTTGCCTCCAAGGTCTATATCATCCACCGTCGTGATGAGCTGCGGGCACAGAAGATCATCCAAGACCGTGCTCTCAGCAATCCCAAGATAGAGATGGTTTGGGATAGCGTGGTGCACGAGATTCAGGGCGAGGCTGCCGTGCAAAAGCTGAAGGTCTTCAACCGCAAGACCGAAGAGGTAAGCTATCTCGATGTGGATGGAGTGTTTATCTACGTGGGCATCTTGCCCAATAACGAGCTGATGGGCCCTGAAATCAAGCTGGATGAAGCTGGCTTTGTGATTACTGATGAGAATATGCAGACCAGCGTCCCGGGTGTCTATGCAGCCGGAGATATACGTAACACGGTGTTGAGGCAGGTGGTTACCGCTGCTTCCGATGGAGCGATTGCCGCTTGGTGTGCCGAAAAGTGGCTGATCGAGAACTTTGACGACTCTTCATGCGACAAGGAATAAGCAAGTGTTAAGCAGTAAAGAGATTCGCAGTAGCTTCATCGACTTCTTCCGCAGCAAAGAGCATCAGTTTGTGCACAGCTCGCCCGTGGTTCCGGAAGCTGACCCCACCCTGCTCTTTACCAATGCGGGTATGAACCAGTTTAAGGACATCTTTTTGGGTCTCAGAGAGCGGGACTTCCCGCGGGTCGTCAACAGCCAAAAGTGCATCCGCGCCGGCGGCAAACACAACGACCTCGAAGAAGTGGGCCAGGACGGCTATCATCACACCTTCTTTGAGATGCTGGGCAATTGGTCTTTTGCAGATTATTACAAAAAGGAAGCCATTGCCTGGGCCTGGGAACTGCTCACCGAAGTGTGGAAGCTTCCCAAAGATAAGCTCTATGCCACTGTGCATGACAGCGATCAGGAGGCTTATGACATCTGGAAGAGCGAGACCGATATCAACCCTGCACACATCAGCTTTCATGGTGATGAAGACAACTTCTGGGAGATGGGCGAGACCGGTCCCTGCGGCCCCTGCAGCGAGATTCATATAGACAGGGGTGAAGGCACTTGTGACCGGGCTCACGATCCCGAGCATATCTGCGGCGTCAATACCAATTGCGCCCGCTATATAGAGCTGTGGAACCTGGTTTTCATCCAATATAAAAGAGAGGCGGATCGCAGCCTTACGCCGCTTAAAGACCGCTTTGTGGATACCGGCGCCGGTCTGGAAAGAGTGGCCCAGGTGCTGCAAGACAAGCACAGCAACTACGAAACCGACCTCTTTATGCCCATCATAGAAAAGCTGGCTCAGCTGAGCGGCAAAGCCTATGACATCAAGACGGGAGTGAGCCACAGGGTAATCGCAGACCACGTACGCTGTCTCTGCTTTGCGCTGGCGGATGGAGGCTTCCCCTCCAATGAAGGGCGTGGCTATGTGCTCAGACGCATACTCAGGCGCGCTGCCCGACACGGAAGACTGCTGGGCTTCACCGAGCCCTTCCTGTATCTCTTGGTCAACACCGTAGTCGAGATCATGGGCCATCACTTCACCGAGCTGAAAGGCAAGGAAGAGTATATCCGCACAATAATCAAGGCCGAAGAAGAGCGCTTCAACCACACTTTGGACATCGGGCTGCAGCGCTTTGAAGAGATTGTAGGCAAGCTGGAAGGCAAGACTATCGCCGGTAAGGACGCCTTTATGCTTTATGATACATACGGCTTCCCGCTGGACCTGACTCAGATCATGGCCGCGGAGCATGGACTGGATGTGGATTTGCCAGGCTTTGATGCCGAGATGGAGGCGCAAAGAGAGCGTGCCCGCTCCAGCTCCAAGTTCTCTTATTCCGCTGAGGATGTGGAGTGGATCGCGCTTCATGAACCCTCCCCTACCGAGTTTGTGGGCTACACTCAAAATGAAGCCAAGGTTCGCATCCAGAGCTACTACTTTGATGAAGAAGGACTCATCCACCTGCGTTTGGATAAGACTCCCTTCTATGCCGAATCCGGTGGACAAGTGGCAGATACGGGCGTGATCTTTGACGCCGACTTTGAAGTACAGATCAGTGATGTGCAAAAGCACGCGGACTACTATATCCACACAGGAAAGGTCTTGAAAGGGACGCCGCATACAGGCGAGCTTACAGCCAAGATTGACGCAGAGCGCAGGCTGGATATCGCTCGTAATCACACGCTTACGCACCTCATACACAAGGCTCTCAAGGAGTTGCTGGGCGATCATGTTCAGCAAAAGGGCTCCTTAGTGGCGCCGGATTATGCACGCTTTGATTTCACCCATCAAGCCGCATTGGATAAGGCTCAGCTCCACGCCCTGGAGAGAGCTGTCAACGAGGTAATCCTGCAAAACCGTGAGGTGAGCACCGAGATATTGCCCATCGAAGAGGCCAAGAAGCAGGGCGCCATCGCTTTGTTTGGTGAGAAGTACGCCGATGACGTGAGAGTGGTGAGCGTAGAGGGCTATTCCAAAGAGCTTTGCGGAGGCACGCACGTGCAGGCTACGGGCCAGATCGGACTCTCTAAGATCATCTCAGAGAGCTCCTCAGCAGCAGGAATCAGAAGGCTGGAAGTGTTGAGCGGACGCGCAGCCATGGAGCACGTGAACCATCTGCAAGAGAGGCTGCACGACCTTGCCAACAAGCTTAAATCCCCGGAAAAGCAACTGGAGGAAAAGCTGGATGCACTGATCCAGAAGAACAAAGACTTGGAAGAAGAACTCAGGGCACAGGCTGCCAAACACGGTAGAGACCAGCTGGGCGGCATCATGCAGCAAGCTGAGCAGCTGGATGGCTTCAGGTTTTTGGCTGCCGAAGTACAGGCAGAGAGCGCTGATCAGCTCAGGGCTATGGGCGACGACATCAAGTCGCAAGCCGCAGACATGATCGCCTTCCTCTTTGCTCCCAGCGCGGATAAGGTCTCCATCCTCTGCGTGGTGGGTTCCGAGCTCAAAGACCGTTTCCATGCCGGCAAACTTATCGGCCAGGTGGCGGCTGTTTTGGGTGGCAAGGGCGGAGGCAGACCGGATTCCGCCATGGCGGGCGGCAGAGATGCCAGCATGATCCCTAAAGCAATCGACAAAGCCAGGAGCTTGGTGAGCCAAGCATGAACTTCCTCATTATTCGCCTGAGCAGCTTGGGTGATATCATCCTCACCCAGGCCGTGGTGGCGTCACTTCGGCGTCACTTTCCCAATTGCCGCATCACCTTCGTCTGCAAAGAAGCTTTCGCAGATATTGTCCGAATAATGGGCAGCAACATTGAGGTGCTTATCTGGCGAGAAAAGCTCAGCTTCTTCAAAGAGCTCCGAGAGCAGGAATATGATGTGGCGATTGATCTGCATGGAAAGCTGGCTTCGCATCTGATCACACTTTTGGCCAAAGCGCCCCGGAAGTACAGATACCAAAAACAGCGCAAGCTGCGCCAGCAAATCGTGAAGCATAAGACCGAAGAGCGCATCAGCTCCACGGTTGACCTCTACTTTTCGGCACTGACGGAACTGCTGCCGGATGAGCGAGGCGAGCAGCCCAAGCTTTACCCGCACTTGTTAGTGAAGGAAGAGCCCGCATTGCCAGAGGCTTGGGAAGGCAAGAAGGTGATAGCCATCTTCGCCGGAGCGGCACACTTTACCAAGACCTATCCCCTGACTCAGTACAGAGACTTTCTGCGCTTGGCCAAGGATGATTGGCGCTTCATCTTCCTGGGCAGCGAAGCAGAAAAGGAGCTCTCGGAGGCGATCCGCAGCTCTTTTGAGGCAATCAGCATCAACCAATGCGGTACCCATGATCTGGCCTCCCTGGCGGGACTATTGCAAAAGGCAGACCTGGTGATCTCTTCAGACAGTGGCCCCATGCATATGGCTGCGGCTCTGGGATGCAGGCAAATTGCCATCTTCGGCAGCACGCATCCGAGGCTGGGCTTTGCGCCCCTAAACCCCAAAGCCGAAGTACTTTGTGCTGATTTGCCCTGTCAGCCCTGTACCTTGCACGGCAGGGAGAGCTGTCCTTTGGGACACTGGGATTGCATGACGCAGATTACACCGCAGATGCTGTTTGAGACCGTAGAGCAGTCATTATCGGATTAGAGCGGCTTCAACGTCCCGCCCATCATCTCGGCAATCCTGTCCCTTAGCTCAGCAGCCTTTTCAAATTCCAGATTGGCAGCCGCTTTCTGCATCTCCTTTTTCAGCAGCTCGATCAGCCTGTCTTTGTTGTCAATCTCCAGGTATTCAAAGAAATCAGCCTTGGATGGCTTGGCATCCTTCTCTTCATCGAAAGCAGCATAACCCTCTGCAATGGCAGTGGATTGCATAATCTGCTCGATGCTTTTCTGAATGCTTTGCGGCGTGATATTGTGCTCCTCGTTGTAGGCTATCTGTTTGGCTCGCCTGCGCCTTGTCTCACTGAGGGTTTGAGCGATGGCGTCGGTGATGGTATCTGCATACAGCACCACCTTTCCCTCCACGTTACGAGCCGCTCTGCCTGAGATCTGTATCAGCGAGCGGGCAGAGCGCAGGAAGCCGGTCTTATCCGCATCCAAAATGGCCACCAGTGACACTTCCGGCAGGTCCAGTCCCTCACGCAGCAGGTTCACCCCCACGATCACGTCAAATTCTCCCAAGCGCAGGTCTCTGATGATCTGAGCTCTTTGGATGGAGTCGATCTCGCTATGCAGGTATTTGGCGCGGATACCGGCGTTGCCCAGGTAGATGCTGAGGTCTTCGCTCATCCGCTTGGTAAGCGTCATCACCAGCGCTTTATGCCCTTTGGCGACGCGTTCCTTAATCTGTGCGATGAGGTCATCCACCTGGTTTTTCACCGGCTTGATCTCCACCTCGGGGTCCAGCAAACCGGTAGGGCGAATCACCTGCTCCACCACCACGCCCTTAGTCAATTCCAGCTCATAATCCGCAGGCGTGGCAGAAACAAAGATCACGGTGTTTAGATACTGCTCAAATTCCTCAAAACGCAAGGGCCGGTTATCGAAGGCAGAAGGCAGCCTGAAGCCATATTCCACCAGGTTTTGCTTGCGGGTATAGTCGCCTCCATACATGCCGTGCACCTGCGGGATGGTGACGTGCGATTCATCTATAATGAAGATGAAGTCCTCCGGAAAGTAGTCCAGGAGGCAGTAGGGTGGCTGTCCGGCAGGTGTTCCGGTGAGGTGTCTGGAATAGTTTTCCACACCGGAGCAATAGCCCAGTTCATTGAGCATCTCGATATCAAACATGGTGCGCTGCTTCAGCCTTTCCGCCTCCAGATAGCGGTTGTTTTCCAGGTAAAATTGCAGCCGCTCCTCCAATTCTTTGCGGATATTGGCGGTGGCTTTACGCATCCTTTCCGGACTCATCACAAAGTGGATGGCAGGATAAACGGGATAAGAATCCACATCCTCAAGCACCTGATAGGAAATGGGTTGCAGCTTTTGCAGCCTCACGATTTCGGGGCCGAAGAACTCCACCCTGAGGCAATGTTCCAAATAGGCAGGATAGATATCCACCACATCGCCGCGCACGCGGAAAGCGCCACGCTCAAAAGCGATGTCGTTGCGCGCATAATGTGCCGCCACCAGCTTCTTTATCAGCTCGTCTCTATCCATTTGCGCCCCCACTTCCAGGCGGATCAGCGCTTCACGATACTCTTCCGGCACGCCCAAGCCATAAATGCAGGAAACCGAAGCCACTATGATCACATCCCGCCGCTCCATCAGGCTCATGGTCGCCCTCAGCCTCAGCTTCTCGATTTGCTCGTTGATGTCGCTATCTTTCTCGATATAGATGTCTTTTCCGGGGATGTAGGCTTCCGGCTGATAATAGTCGTAATAAGAGATGAAATACTCCACCGCATTATGCGGGAAGAGCTGTTTGAGCTCTCCATAAAGCTGTGCAGCGAGGGTTTTATTGTGAGAAAGCACCAGGACGGGGCGGTCAAACTGGGCGATCACATTGGCGATGGTGAAGGTTTTGCCGCTGCCCGTTACACCCAAAAGCACCTGATGCGCCTTCCCCGCCTCAATTCCTGCCGCGAGTTCTGCGATGGCCTGAGGCTGATCCCCCGAAGGGCTGTACTCGCTTTCCAATTTGAATAATGACATCTTATTTCCCCTTGGCTTATTGTTTTGTTATCAATGAGTTATACAACTCACGAAAACGATATTGCAAATTAGGACTTGACGCAATAGCAGATTTATTAATTCTTGGATGCATTGACTCTGAACTACGGTTTTTTGTCCATAGAATAATATGCTTGGAGACATAAATGAACAATCTAAACGAACTACAGATCAACTACGACAACCTGCTCAAGCTCGGCTACGCCGTTCTTGACATCCGCTTCAAGGACTATGACTTCTGTCCCGACAGCTACAAATTGGTGATCGCCAGAGTGGATGTGGACAGGGATGAGTTTTATCAGGAAATGCTCAAAAAGTACACCTCGCAAGAGTTTAAGGCCAACGAAGTGAGCGAAATTTGGACGGATATCCTCAAACACAAAGTGAAGATGAGCTCCGTTCTCAACCGTGACATTGCCATCAAAGTGGCAGCTTTGGACTATATCGAGACTGTATACACCCGCAAATGACAGAACAATCCCTCCTGCTGATTAAACCTGATGCGGTGAAGAAAAACCACGTGGGACACATCATCACCATCACGGAACAGCACGGCTTTACCCTCAAAAACATCAAGGTGCTGCAATTTGATCGCAAAAGTGCAGCCGAGTTTTACATGATGCATGAAGGCAAAGAGTTCTACGAGCAGCTGCTGGACTTTATGTGTTCCGGCACCACGGTGGCGCTTCATTTGGAGCGGGTTGATGCGGTGGCCAAATTGCTTGAGTTGGTGGGAGATACAGACCCGGAAAAGAGAAGCCCAAACACCATCCGCGCCATGTTTGCCGATGGCGTCACCAAAAACGCCGTCCACGCCTCGGATTCTCCCCTATCCGCCAAGCGCGAATTGGGTCTCATCTTCAAAGGTGCATTTTGAGATAGTTTTTTTTAGGACTCGACGTAAAAAGCCCGTGGATTTCTCCTTTTTTCCACGGGCTTTGTTTATATCAGCACAATATTAATATGCTTTAAGTGTTTACGTCCTCTTCGGTTGCGTCTTTCATCACAGCCTCATCGGATTTTACTTCTTTATACTCCACTTCTTCTTCCTCAGGAGCCTTAGCCTCCGATCTGATAACTCTTTGCTGCGCCTGGGGATGATCTTTGGGCAAAGTCATGATCATGTTGTGATTTTCCACTTTCGGTTTCATTCTGGAACCCGGGACGGGCAGGGTCTCAATCCTGAGTGAGAAGCTCACGATCAGGCCTGCGAACACGATGGAAACCATGCTCATCAGCTTGATCAGGATGTTGATGCAGGGACCGGCGGTGTCTTTGAAGGGATCACCCACCGTGTCTCCCACGATGGTGGCCTTATGCGCGATCGAGTGTTTGCCGCCATATTCGCCGGTTTCTATATACTTTTTGGCGTTGTCCCAGGCCCCACCGGCGTTGTTCAGCATCACGGCCAAGACGAAGCCGGCAGCCAAAGATCCGGAAAGCACTCCCAGCACTCCCGCCACGCCCAAAAGCATACCCACGATCACGGGGACAGAGATACCAATGATAGCCGGCAACACCATTTCCCGTTGCGCAGCGACGGTGGAAATCCTCACGCAGGAGTTGTAGTCCGGATTGGTGCTGCCATCCAAAATGCCGGGGATGGTGGTAAATTGACGGCGCACCTCATCCACCATTTTACCGGCGGCGCGGCCCACAGCTTTGATGGTGAGCGAAGAGAAGAAGAAGGGCACCATGGCTCCGATAAACACTCCCATCAGGTATTGAGGATTGAGGGCACTGATCTGATAATAATTGATAAAGTCTTGAATAGAGGCGTTTTTGATATTGATCGCCTCATAATAACCAGGGCTGTAATTGACCTTCAGGAATACGGCTTGATTGAGCTTGTCGCCCAATAGTATCAGGCCGGCGCGCACTTCTTCCAGATAGGCAGCCAATAGCGCCATGGCAGTAAGCGCTGCAGAGCCGATCGCAAATCCCTTTCCGGTGGCGGCAGTGGTATTCCCCACGCTGTCCAGACTGTCGGTGAGTTCACGCACATATTCCGGCATATGGGACATCTGAGCGTTTCCGCCGGCGTTATCTGCAATGGGCCCAAAGGCATCCATAGCAAGGGTTACGCCCAAGGTGGCAAGCATACCCACGGCACCAAAACCAATGCCATAAAGCCCCATTTCCAGCGAAGTGAAGCCATGACTGAAGATGAAGGCCAGAATGATGCCAACCACGACCGTGATCACAGGAGCAGCTGTTGAGCGCATTCCCACGGCTATTCCCTCCAAAATCACCGTCGCAGGCCCAAACTTGCCCTGCTCGGCAATCGCCCGTGTAGGCTTGTAACTATGCGATGTATCCAGTTCGGTAAACCAGCCAATCAGCACACCGGTTGCCAGTCCGATGAGAATACTGATGAAAACACCAAAATAATACTGCGGTGGCAGCAGCAGTTTGGTGATGAAAAAGGCTGCTATTCCGATGGTTGCAGAGGTGAAATAAACGCTTTTGTTGAGGGCAAACATCAGCTCTTTGGTATCTGCATTTTCATGTGTACGCACCATATAGATGCCGATGATGGAAAGCAAAGCTCCAATGCCGGCCAAAACCATGGGTGCAATCACAAAATTGATGCTGTAGCTGGCAAACTTTGGCCCCAACATGGACACTGCGCTCATGCCCAAAGCCGCTGTAGCCAGGATGCTGCCTGCATAGCTTTCATAGAGGTCAGCCCCCATGCCGGCGACATCGCCCACGTTGTCTCCCACGTTGTCTGCGATGGTGGCCGGGTTGCGAGCGTCATCTTCGGGTATACCCGCTTCCACTTTGCCCACCAGGTCTGCTCCCACGTCTGCCGCTTTGGTAAAGATTCCACCGCCCAAGCGCGCAAAAAGCGCCTGAGTGGATGCGCCCATACCAAAAGAGAGCATGATCACCGTGATCTGCTGCAATGGGATTCCAACGCGGTTGAGGATGTAAAACCAGGCAGAGATGTCTATCAAGGCAAGACCAACCACCGTGAGCCCGGTGACGCTGCCCGCTCTGAATGCTACCTTCAGCCCCTTGTTGAGGCTCTCAGAACAGGCTTGAGCAGTGCGGTTGGAGGCCAATGTAGCGGTATTCATGCCGACAAAACCGGCCAAACCGCTGAAGAAGCCGCCAGTCAGAAAAGCCCAGGGAACCAGGGGGTGCAACACCTTCATCACCAAAGCCATAAACTGAAAAATCAGAAAAGCAACGCTGAAGAAGATGGTCACACCTTTATATTGTTGTTTCAGGTAGGCAAAAGCTCCTTCTCTCACAAATCCGGCGATCTCCACCATGCGCGGCGTGCCCGGATCCTGCGCCTTAACCTGATAGAAAAAGACTGCTGCAAAGGCCAAAGCCATTATAGCTCCCAAGGGAGCAAGATACCAAAGAATTGGGATAACTTCCATAAAAACCTCGAAATAGATCTAAGAATTAACAGCATCTCCTGAGACATTCTCATGAGATTTGGCAAGTCTCTGTATACGGCTCAGATTGTCAATGAAAATTTTCGTTTATTCCGTCAGTAAGCTTATTTTTGCAGGCTTTGCCTGATCGCTTTCAGCTCTTCCAGTATGGATTGCATCACGTCGACAGATTCAGGGTTTGTCTCATTTGCAGTCGTCTGAATACCGGCAGGCTCCTTGATGCAAGCCATGATCTCGGCCTTGAGCGCATCCGGATCAGTAACACCACGCATGACCAGCTCCGCGTGAGTATTCTCTCCACCGCTCAAACCGGCAGTCTGAATGTGGATTTTGCTGAGGCCAAAAGAGCGCTCCACCGGCCCTTGCGTGATGTCGATATTGGTGATCATATTATAAGGAACCGTGGTACGCCGCTTCCAAAAGACACCTTTATTCAAGAGCACGGCATCGCCATCCAGACTGTAGCTCAGATTGCGACACATAGCTACGAGATAGGCATCAATGATGATCAGCAGCGCCAGCCAGAGAAACAGAAGCGGTATAGAGACTTCCGAGACAGTAAAAATCGTTACGATTATGGGGATCAAAAAGATGAGGAAAACCACCAGGTTGATCCGCCTGAGCATCGTGCGCATCTGGGGTGCGGGTTTGAGTTCTTTTGATTTCATGTTCTCCCCCTTGTTTATTTTGGGTCTGGACAGATTTTTCTCACTTTGGCATTTTTGTCAAGTAATCATTTCTTGATTTTAAACATTTCGTTCTGCGAGTGGATATCCATACGGCTGCAAAAAAGCTGTAATTTGTGACAGCGGTTTTGGAAATATCAAGACAGAAAATGATGCTCATTTTGGCCCTAAATTTATTTGCAAAAACCCGATACTTGCCTCAAAGGTTGACTTTTTGCAAAGGTTGACCGCCCCTCGGCTCTCCCTGGCGCTCGAATGCGTAACCCTTGGGTTTTCCATGGGTTACTTGTGGATCCCAAAGGAGACCCACAGGAGCCCCTAAGGGAGGCCGCATGAAATCGACATTTTAGAAGGCGAAATTGTTTTCGCAAAACCAGCTCTCAAGTCAAATATTTCAGAAAGCCCTGCCTTTTGGGGTTCGTGAGTCCGATGATGAATGCCTACTATTTTGGTAGGAGATTGGTCTTCCTGACGGAGGCCTGTTTTTGGTTTTGGTGAGTCAAGATTTCTATTCGCAAATTTACCCATTTCACAACAAATCACTTGCCAAATATGGGGCGCTTTTTAGGCTTGCATTCAAAATCAATAACGAGGTGATTATGTTCAACCTGCGCAAAGCTTGCTTAATGATTGTGGTAGCGTGTCTTCTGGCACCTGTTTATGGCCTGCATTTTGCCCGTTGGGACACATCCATGGGCTCTTTTACCGCCGAGATTTACGATGATCTCATGCCCATCACCGCCGGGAACTTTATTGATCTCACCAACAGTAACTTCTACAATGGATTGATCTTCCACAGGGTGGTGCGTGGTTTTGTGATTCAAGATGGCTGCCCCAATGGCACGGGAACCGGAGGCCCCGGCTACACCATCAACGATGAGTATCATCCCTCCCTGATTCATGACTGTGCCGGGATGTTGGCGATGGCCAAGACCAGCGCACCCAATTCCGCCGGCAGTCAATAATATATCACCCTCGCACCTCAGCCCCATTTGGACGGAAACTATTCTGTTTTCGGCAAAGTGGTGGAAAATCTCGACGTGGTCTTGGACATTGGCCAAGTACCTGTGGGAAATAACGATAGGCCCCTCACGCCCGTCACTATCAATGAGCTGAGAATGCTGGACCTCATGATTGACGACATCCTGCCCCCAAATGACGAAACGGTGGAGTGCAATTCCACTGACGAGGTGGTCTTTATGGTGGTGGCTTACAGCGGTTATTATGAAGTAAACTACACTTGGAAGCTGGATGATGAGGTCATCTCACAGGGCGTGGGCGATCTGGCGCTCACCCACAGTTTTCCCGCTGGAACTCACACCCTCAGCTGCACGGTGGAAAATGAGGAATGGGCTCACACCATCACCTGGCAGATCAATTCCACCGGTAGTGATATTGATGACAACGTGTTACCAGTGGCTCAGAACATCTCTTTAAACCCCAATCCTTTTAAGGTGGGCACAGACATCAAACTAAATTCTTCTCAGCCACAACACCTTAAGATATACGATCTTAAAGGAAGGCTGGTCCGAGATTTTGGCTTGGTGAAGGGCGAGCTGTTTTGGGATGGTAAAGATAGCCTGCAAAGAGATTGTGCAGCAGGGACTTATCTCTTCCAATATGGAGTCGGGTGCATCAAAGGGGTGTTGGTGAAGTAGCGGCTCTTAGATGAGGCCAAACTACCTGATACGCAGCTCTTTAAACAGCTTTACAAAGTCCTGTCGCAGGCGCTCGGCTCCATACTTTGTGACCACATCAGCTCCGGCTCTATCCAAAATGGGCTGCACTTCTTCAGGATGATCGAAGCTGTGGAGCAGCCTCTGGGCGTAGCCATTAATGTCAACGCCATCAAATAGATAGCCGCTTACCTTGTCCTGGATCATGTTGGGCACCCCGCCAACGCTGGTGGAAAGCACCAACACGCGATTGACCATCGCTTCGATAATCACAACCGGCGTACCTTCATTGGTGGAGGTGAGCACAGTTGCGTCCAGATCGGCGTAGAGCGGATTCAGCTCGGTGAGATAGCCGGTGAAGATGACCCTGTCTTGCAAGCCTCTTTGCGCCACTTTGCGCTTCAGATGCGGCGTGAGGTCTCCATCACCCACGAAGGCGAAAGTCACGTCCTGCCTTTGCTCCAAGACTTTGGCAGCTATGTCGATGAAGGCATCGGGGTTCTTGATGGCGGTCAGCCTGCCCACAAATCCTACCAGCTTGTTTTCGGGCGGGATATTGTATCTTTTCTTAAAGCCGCCTATGTCGCTCTCTTGGTAGGTAAACTCTTCAAAATCAAAGCCTAAGGGGATGAGACTTATCTTGCGCTCCGGACAGATCTTATATTTGATCAGCTCGTCCTTTTGCTGAGTGCTGATGGCGATAATGCGAGTGCTGAGCAGTGCCAGGGCTCTTTCGACGTTGATTGATACCTGACTCATTAAAAAGCCAAAATAGCCCTGAAAGTTGTTGCCGTGGAAGGTGTGGATGATGGTCTTGACTCCGGCAAGTTTGGCTGCTATCCTGCCGCCAAATCCTGCCTTGGCGGTGTGCGTGTGCACCACGTCCGGAGCCAGCCGCTTGATGACTTTGTATAGTTTAAAGACCGATACCAGGTCTTTGATTAGATTGATAGATCGTTCCATCTCAGGCACATAGATCACTTCCAGCTCATAGTCCTTTGCCTGGGCAAACAGGTCCTTTTCATGGCTTTCACAGCGCCCGCTCGCGATGATGCTGCGATAGGGGGCTTCGTTGAAAAGCCGGGTGAGGATAAATACGTGTTTGGATACACCGCCGATGCTTAACCTGGTGATAATATTGAGGATGCGTATCTTTTTCTTCTTCATCTTAGTCCTTTATCATTTCATCCAAGGTTTCCAGCACTTCCTGAGTGGTTATCGCCTTGATGCAACGATAGTTATAGTCGCAATCCCTCTGGTTGCAGCCGCTGCATTCAAATTCATGAAAGAGATATCTGCTTTGCTTGCCCAAGGGCCCGCTGATATGAGGGAAGTTTGGCCCCATCAGGCCCAGGGTAGGCACTCCGGATAAGGCAGCTAAGTGCATGGGGCCTGAGTCGTTACCCACAAATACCTTTGCCGTGCGGATGAGCTCGAAGCTCTGGCGCAGTGAAATTCCGGATTTATCCACGATGGTCCTGAGATTACTGTGGCTCTTGATGCGCAGGTTTATCGGCCTATCCTCAGTGCCACCAATCAGATATACGGTGTGAACCCAGCCTTGATCTATCAGATATTCGGCTACCCGGGCAAAAGATTCCTCGCTGTAACGCCTGCCTTCAAAACGTGCCCCGGCGTGAAAGACGGCATGGTTTAGATATTCTTTCATCCTGGGGATTTCCAGGTTTTCGATGTCGTAAGTCCTGAGGCCCAATGCCACTGAGATGGCCATGGGTCTTTGCGCCAGATGGCAGCTGCGCATATCCTGAACACAGCGTTTGGCCTGTATTCCTGCCAGTTCGAGCGTAAAGCTGTTGAGGTAGCGATTGCTGAAGCTGAGGTCGTTCACATAGCCGATAATGGCTTTGGCATTGGAAAAGATGGCCAAAAGAGAGTTGCGCATCAGCCATCCGGGAAGGATGATGAGGTCGGCCTTTAGGCTCCAAAGCCGCTTCAGTGTGAGCCAGGAGCTATGATGCGGGATGTAGTGGTCAAAGGCAAAGAATTCCTTCTGCACATCACAGAAAGCGGCGGGGAAACAAGCACTGAGCTTGGCTTTGGGCCACTTCTCCCGCAGGGTCTCAAAATACAGGGTGTCACAAACGATGTCGCCCAATCCGCTCAGATAGAGAACGCAAACTCTTTTGGGCTCCTTGTCGGTTATATGTGTAAAAGCCTGTCTGACCTTCCAAAAAAACCAGGTCAGATACATCAACAGGATTTTGCCACGGTTGTTTATCTTAATGTCTTTCATAGAGTTCTGCCAATCGCTTGGTTAAGTGTTGCCTTTCGTATTGCCGGATCTCGCTCAAATCGCAGCTATAGCTTTCCGGCGCTGCCAATAACTTCCTGAGCGCAGTCTCTATCTGCCCGGGGTTGCTTAAATGAGCATATTCGCCGCTGTGAGTAGATTCTATCAGGTCTTTGATCACGCCACGGCGTGGGCCCAAAGCCAGGATGGGCCTCTGAGACCTGAGCAGCTCAAACACCTTGCCGGTGTAGACCGCCTCGGATTCTTTGTCGTCGTTGATCAAAAGCAGGTTGATCTTGGCGCCCAGAGCCAGTTCCAGGGCTTTCTGATGAGAAACATAGCCATGGTAGCTATAAAAGTCGTACCTGCCTTTGGTGATGGCCGCCCGGGTAGCCTTGTCGATGGTACCCACGTGCATCAGTGGAAGCTGTAATTCCTTTTCCTTCATCACTTTCAAAAGGGGCAAAATGCTGCCTCGCTCGAGATCGTATAGCTTGCCCATATAATACATGGCATCCGAAGCGGTGGGATCCGCCTTCAAATCCTGAAAGTCCGCTTCGTCATAGCCGTTGGTGATGTAGCAGGCCCTGCCTTTCAGCCATCTGTAACGCTTGGTGTAAGTGTCGAGTGTGACAGGGGTTACAAATACGGCTCTATCGCAATATTCGAGCACCTTTTTATCCCAATGGCGGATGATATTCCATCTGAAAGCAGGCAGGACATCTTCAAGAATGGGCTGAAACTGCCAGGCATCACGGTAGTCTGCCACCCAGAAAATGCGGTCTTTAAAGCACTTCTTGAGCAAAATGCCCACCAGGAAAGCCGAAAAAGGAAAGGCGGTGATGTATACGTTGCGAATCCTGTGTTTTCTGATCAGCCACCAACTGTGGATAAAGGCAAAGGGCACCCAACCTATCTGCTTGTCAATGGGAAAGATAATGTGATTGAGTGTCATCAGAAAGCGCATGAAGGTGGCTTTGAGCTTGCCCCGGTTCCCTTGAAAGCGCAGCTCGGCAACTTTGTCTACCGCCTTGGCTCTGAAGCCCAGGCTGGGCGTCCTGTGAATGATGGCAGAGGCGGGCACTTCGGCACATAAAGACTCATCCTGCACGCTTTTAGGCAGATGCTTAGGAGTGACAACGTGGCAGAGCCAGCCGTCTGCCGCCAAGTATTTCAAAAACTTGAGCGGCCTTTGCACGCCACTCTCCCCTGTGGGTGGGAACTCATTGACGATCATCAAGATACGCTTGTCAGCTTTCATATATATCTATCAACTTGGGGATGAACTTATCCATCATAAAATGCTCTCTGACGTGTATCTGACCTGCGCAGGCAAGCTTGGTGGCTGCGTCACGATTGTTTATCACCCAGCGGATTTTGGAGACGAGATCAGCCACGTTCCTGGGCTCGCACAAAAGGCCGTTCACGCCGTCCCGCACCACTCCATCTATGCCCTGCCCTCTCACTCCGATCACCGGCAAACCAGCTTCCATGGCCTCTATATACACGATGCCAAAGGTCTCGCTATAGCTGGGCAAAGCAAAGAGATCAAAGCATTTGTAGCAGTTGCGCACTATCTCGTTTGGCTGAGCCGGGATCATGTTGATCTGCTCCTCCAAGCCCAGGCTAATGATCTGGTTTGTCAGCTTTTTACGCATCTTGCCTGAGCCGATGATGGTGAGAGATATATCCTTGTATTGGCTCTGCAGCTGGGCAAATGCCTGGATCAGGATATCAAAGCCTTTGGTATTCACCAGGTTACCCACAGAGAGGATGTTGAAGTTTTTGCTCTTTATCTTTTCCCTGATGTGGCTGATGGATTCGTCCGGGCACTCTGGCGTGGGGATGATGGCGTTGCCTATGTATAAGCTCTTGTGGGATGGGACGATATCCCGCATCCGCTCGAGGAGTCGCTGATTGACAAACAGCACCTTATCCCAGATGCGATACGCCTTGGGCAAGGTATTCCGGTAGATGGATTTGAGCCAGGGCCGCTCCGTCCTTTCGGGAAGTGTCTTGATGTTGTGGACGGTGAGTATCTTCCTGGCGGGGTGCTTTCCCAGCAGGTCCTGCATACACAGCAGCTCAGGTATATGGCGGCAATCGTGCACGTGGATGATATCCGGATCAAAGCTGTCCAAAACCTCTTTCAGCTTGGGCAGTGCGTATTTATAATAATAATATGAGGTGAAAGGGGAGAATATCCTGCTTTGGGGATAGTAGACCTGCACCACATCATATTCAGGCTGTTGCCTCACCTGGACCTTGGCCTTTGCCGGGAACCAGGAGGAAAATACCCTCACCTGATAGTGCTCCGTCAAGGCCTGCACCTGATGCAAGACAAATACACCATCAGTTGGATTCTCCGGACGTGGGAACATATCCGTGATAATTAATAGTTTCTTAGCTTTGTTATCCATAAAGTCCCCATATAAAAAGGCGGGGTTTTTGTCAATTGGAGAATTGAGCCCTCATGTTTTGTGATTGTGAAGAAGAAACTTCTTGCCAAAAACCTTATCCTCTAAAAGATGGTCTGGAGCTCACATTTTAGCGTGCTAAAAGTCGGGCCCACATTTTGTAATATCTGGAGAAAGACAAATGAAACAAATCAAGCTCGGATTGATCGGCTGTGGACGCATATCCAAAAATCACTTTGAGGCCATCTCCCAAATCCCTGAAGCGGAATTTGTGGCAGTGGCAGACATCATCCCCTCTAAAGCTGAAACTGCAGCCAAAGAGTATGGAATCAAGAGCTTTTATGCAGACTATCATGAAATGCTGAAGAAAGAAAACCTCGATGCTGTGAGCATCTGCACACCGAGTGGACTTCACTCTCAGATAGGTGTGGATGTGGCAAACAGCAAAGCGGCTGTGATCACTGAAAAGCCAATGGGCATCAGCATCCAACAGGCCGATAGCCTGATCCATGCCTGCGACCAAAACAACGTTCCCCTCTTTGTGGTGAAGCAAAACCGGCTCAATGCCACTCTGCAGCTGCTCAAGCGCGCTGTAGACAAGAAACGCTTCGGCCAGATTTATGTAGCGCAGTCAAACGTGTTCTGGCAAAGGCCGCAGCAGTATTATGACGCCGAGAAGTGGCGCGGAACCTGGGAGTTTGACGGCGGTGCCTTCATGAACCAAGCCAGTCACTACGTGGATGCCATCTACTGGCTGCTGGGCAGCGTGGACAGCGTGATGGCCTACACTGCCACCTTGGCGCGCAATATCGAAGCCGAAGATTCCGGCTCAGCCATCCTGCACTTCCGTAACGGCGCCATTGCCTCTATCAACGTGACCATGCTCACCTATCCCAAGAACTTTGAAGGTTCCATCACCATCATCGGTGAGAAAGGCACGGTGAAAGTCGGCGGCGTGGCAGTGAACAAGATCGAGCACTGGGAGTTTGAAGAGTATGATGACGACGACCGCATAGTGATGGATACAAACTACCAACCGCCAAACATCTACGGCTTTGGTCACAACCCCTATTACCGCAACGTGATTGATGTGCTGCTGGGCAGGGATACACCCTCCACCGACGGTCGTGACGGCCGCAAATCCGTGGAGATTATCCAAGCCATTTACCTTTCCGCCAAAACCGGACAGCGCATATCTCTGCCTTTGTAACAGCGTTTTGCCACTTGAAGGATAAACAAGTATATTGACTCACAGCCCGAGTTTGATATAGATGTGCAACCAAAGATACACAAGATATGGAGTTTAAATAAATGCGTAAGTTTACCATTATCCTGATGCTTTTGGTGCTGGTGCTTGGCTCCTGCGCCAAAGCCACCCAGAGCAGCAAAGTGAAAGTCACCTTCTGGCACGGCTTGAGCGGCCCTTTGGGAGACGTGCTCACGGATATGATCATCCGCTTCAATCGCAGCCAAAACGAGGTGGAAGTGGTCGCCAACCCCATCAGCAGCTACACGGCACTCAGCCAGAAACTGATGGCCTCCATCCAAGCCGGAAAACAGCCGGATATCGCCCAGGTATTTGAATCCTGGACTTCAAAATACGTCGCCTCTGACGTGCTGGTCAACATCAGCGACCTGATCGCCAACGACCCGGACTTTACCGATGAATACCTGCAGGACATCTATCCCGTCTTTCTCCAATCCATAACCTATCAGGATAGCATCTGGTCTTGGCCTTTCAACAAAAGCGTGAGAGCCTATTTCTACAATAAAGATATGTTTTACCGCGCCGGGCTCGATCCCAACCACTTCCCCGCCACTTGGGAGGAATTCAGACAATATTGCCGCATCTTCACCAGAAAAGCCGAGCCCAGGAACACTTACGGCACCAACTATGTACCCAACGAGTGGCAGTTTATCAACCTCCTGAGCCAGGCAGGCGGACGCATCGTAGACGAGAATGGCACGCCCGTCTTCAACAGCCCTGAAGGCGTGGAAGCGCTCACCTATCTCACCGATCTCTTGCACAAAGACAAAAGCGTCTATCAAACCCAGGCCTATGACGGGCAGAACGACTTTATGGCCGGAATCGTGTCTATGTATGAGGGCTCCAGCGTGTCCATCACTCACATGAGGCAGCAGCCCATCAACTTCAATATCGGCTACGCTCCGCTGCCCACCTACCGTACAAAGAAGAGCGCCATCAGCGGAGCCAACATCGTCATCTTCAAGAGCGGCGACAAGAGACGTGAAGAAGCAGCCTGGAAGTTTATCAAGTGGTTTACAGACACCGAGCAGACGGCGGAATGGAGCGCCAGGACCTGTTATATGCCGCTGAGAAAGAGTGCGCTAAAGACAGATATCCTGCGTGATTTCCTGTCAGAATCTCCCCAGTTTGAGGCCATTTTTGCCCAGCTGGAAGACGCCATCGTCGAACCGCAGATGGGCGCTTGGTTTGAGGCCAGGCAGCATCTTAAGGACTACCTGGAAAAGGCTTTCAAGCAAGTGCTGACGCCCAAGGAAGCGCTGGATCAAGCGGCGGCCAAGTTTGCCGAGCTCATCGAGGAAGAGCAAGGTTAGTAGTATCAGCTCAGGAAGGTTAAGGCAGCAATGACGCTCTTTGAGAGAGCTCTCAAGCGGTACAGGCTCAAGTTCAATTCTGCTCTCATGGGCAGAGCTGTGGTCTCGTGTCTGCTGATCTTTCTCGCTTCCATCCACATCTATTACGCCTCCTGGCTGGGTTTTGGGCAGCGCAACCCCGTGCTCCTCTACATCAATATGACCCTGCGCACAGGCACAGCGCTATTCAGCATCTACCTGCTGCTCAGAGCTTACAACACGCTCTGGGACAACCGCAAGACCGCCCGCTGGATGGACATCACCGCCGGCAACGACGACGACATCTTCCAAAACCTCTATGAATTGAGGGAGCAGCAAGAAAGCCCCGAAGTGATAGACCTCCTGGCCATCCAGGCAGATAAACGCATTGAGGAACTTGAGCTTAAGCCCCCCGCCTGGTTTACTCCCGCCCAGATTTTCTTCCTCCTCTTCTTCCTGGTGGGCACCATCACTTGGTGGGCTATGTCGTGGGACTCATTCAAACCGGCCTTCAAACAGTTTTACACCAACAAACCCGAGAGCATAGTCTATAAAGAGACCATAGAAATCAGCCCCGGCAATATCACCATCGGACGCGGCCAGGAAGTATTGATCGAGGTGCAAAACCCCGAAACGAGGCTGGAGCACAAGCTCTACTTCCGTTATGATAAGATCTTCAGAGAACTGGCACTTACGGATTGGCGCTACCTCTTCAGCTCCGTAGAGACGGACATCGAGTATTATATCGCCAACTCCGTCGCCAGCAGCGACACCTTCAAGATCACCTGCCTGGATGAGCCTTACGCCCGCCAGTGGAGGACACAGATTTCGCCCCCGGCTTACACCGGTTTGAGCACCGTGGTAGACACGCTTTCGCAAGGCAATATCGAGGCCTTTCTGCACAGCCTAGTAAACCTCAATATCCAGACCAATATCCCCATCAAGCAAGCTCAGATGCGCTTTTCAGACGGACGTACGCTGCCCCTCAAGGGCAGCGGCAACAGCTTCAGCACCCAATTCAGAGTGCAGAAAGCCGAAACCTGGTATCTGGAGCTCATCGACGAATTAGGCCGCAAGAACCGCCCGGAAGAGAAGAGCATCAACATCATTACAGACTCGCCGCCTGAGATCAGAATCCTTTTCCCCGCAAAGGACACGGTGCTGGATCAGAGGATGAACTTGCCGCTGATTGTGAGCGCCAACGACGACTTCGGTCTCCGCAACCTGCAGCTGGTATATCAGATCAACGACGCCGCCCCTCAAAGCATTACCATCAAAAGCGTTATCCCCGGCAAAATCATCAATTTGGATTACGTCTTCGACCTGGCGCCATTTGGCCTCTTCCCCGGAGACAGAGTCACTTACTGGATGCAGGTCTGGGACAATTCGCCCATGCATCAGAAGGCAGAAAGCACACGCTACGTAGCCCGCTTCCCCTCCATCGCAGAGATTTATCAGGAGATCGAGCAAAAGGAAAACCTCAAGACCAGCGAGCTGCAGAGCGCCATGGAACAGGCTCAAGACCTGCAACAGGAGTTTGAACAGAAGCGTCGTGAACTGCTCAAAGACCCTCAAACCGACTGGGAAGACAAAAAGCAGCTCCAGGACTTGATGGAAAGGCAGGAAGATCTGGCGGATCAGGTGGATAGCCTGGCGGAAGACTTCCAGGATTTGATCAATCAGCTGCAAAACCATCAGGCACTCTCTGAAGATGTGCTGCAGAAGATGCAGAAGATACAGGAGCTGATGGAAGAGATCGCCAACGACGACCTCCGCGCCGCCATGGACAAGATGAACCGGGCTTTGGAAAACATGAACCCCGAAGACCTGCGTAAGGCCATGGAAAACTTCAAGTTCAGTATGCAGGATTTCATGGATCGCATAGACCAGACGCTCGACCTGCTGGAAAGCATCAAGAAGGAACAGGCTATGGAGAAGGCTTTGCAGATGGCATCTGAGATCGAGAAGAGCCAGCAAGCCCTCAAAGACAGAAGCTCGGATCCGAACAACAAAGCGGAAAACCTGGCCAAAGATCAAGACAACATCAGCTCCAGTTACGAGGAGCTGAAGCAGGCTTTGCAAGACCTCGACAGGATGTTGGACAGCAACAAAGACCGGGATATAAAGCAGCAACTTCAGCAATTGCAGCAGGATATGCAGCAGAGCAAACCGGAATCAGACATGAAAAGCAGCGCATCAAACCTGAGGGCCAACAAGCGTTCCGCAGCCCAATCAGATATGGAATCTGCCCTGCAGAAGATGCGTCGCTTCACGCTCAAGATGAACGAGATGAAGCAATCCATGGGCGGGCAAAGCCAGCAGGAAATCACCGCCGCCATGCAGCGCGCCATCAGGGAATTGCTCATCTTTTCCACCAACCACGAAAAGCTGCAACAGCGCCTGGGCAGAGACCCCTACCCCATCATGCAAGAGCTTATCGCCCAATACGATGGCCTGCAGATACTGCTCAATAAATTCTTCAGCACGCCCCAGGTCAGCATGTTTGTGCCACCCAAGTTTTATATCGACCTCACCGACACCAACAACGCCTACCGTGACCTCTTTATCCAAGTATCTGAAAGGCAATACTATCAGCTGCCGCAGCAGATGTCAAACATCCTCAAAGGCCTGAACCTGATGGTTTACGACCTCATGCAGGCGCTGAACAACGCCTCCAGCGGCGGAGGTGGCGGTGGCGGAATGCAATCGCTGATGCAGATGTTGCAGCAGATGGGAGAAGAGCAGATGATGATGAATATGCTCACGCAAGCCCTGCTGAAACAGCTCCAGGAGCAGGGCGGACGCATGGATGCCGCTATGCAGAGACAGGTGCAGAAATTGGCCTCAGATCAGCAGCGCTTGGCAGACAACCTCAAGCGCGCTCTGCAAAACGATCCCGAAGCGCAAAAGCAAGCCAGCACCATCAAGCAGATCATCGAGGAGGCGGAAGCTGTAGCCAGGCAATTGAGATCAAACCAGCTCAGTCCGGACACTTTGAGACGTCAGGAGAATATCATCTCGCGCCTGCTTGATGCGCAACGCTCTATCAATAAACGAGATACCACTCAGAAGAGAAAGGCCGAAACCGCCACGCAGCAATTCCCGACCGACGCCTCGCAGATGGATTTGCAGCAGCTCAGACGTGCCGCCATGCTGGATGACAGCTACAAGAGCCTGCCCAACGCCTGGCAGCAGGTGATCATCAAATATCTCAAGCTGCTTTCGGATCAAGCCCAATGAAAAGCCGTTTCCTCATCTTAATCCTTTTATTATGCAGCTTTAGCGGCTTGCTTTGGGGCCAGTATGACCAGCGGCAAATCCTGCTGCAGCAAGCTCAACAACACTTTAACTTGCGGCAATACACACAGGCGGAAAACCTCTACAGGCAAGTATTGGAGCTGGTTCCCACCGACCAAACCGCTATCCTGCAAATCATCAACATCGCCTACCTGACCGGCAACGTGGATAAAGCGCAGGAAGTCCTGGATAGATATGGGGCATATTTGCCGCCTATCACTCTGCTGGATCAGCAGATACAGATCCTGATCTATAGAGGAAAAGCGGAAGAGGCCTGGCCCAAAGTTTTGCAAAGCATCTCCATGAATCCCAAGGATCAAAACAGGTACAGAACCATCGCCTCCTACTTTGAACGCAGAGGCTTTTTTGAATATGTGCAAAGGCTGTATCAGCTTGGCAGAGACAACTTTAAAGACCCCAACCTCTTCGCTTTGGAATATGCCAACAGCGCCCTTTACGCCCAGCGTTACGAACTGGCTCTACATGAATATCTGGGCTGGTTGGAGCGCAATCCCGCCAATCTCTACTTCGTCAACAACCAATGCAAAACCATTTTAGAGGCAGACAGCACCCTGATAAACACCATCAGGGAAAAGGCTTACAACAGCCCCGGCATCGTGCTGAAGGAACTCTTGGCCGGCGTCCTGGTGCAACGCAAGGACTATGCCGCCGCCTTGGACGTCTACAAGAAACTCTCACCCGACAAGCTGGTAAACTTTGCCAATCAGCAGTTTAACTCACGTCAGGATGAGGTCGCTTTCATGGCCTTTGAATATCTGGAAACCATTGAAACGGATATCTTCCGCAAAAGCCAATACACCTTCAATCGGGCCACCATCGCCCATCGCAATTTCGACTACCAACTGGCGGACTCTTTAGTCACAGTGGTGATACAGGATTCGCTGCTCAATCTGCCGCAGAACCGCTGGCGCACCGGCGTGGGCTATTCTGCTCGTAAACTCAAGAGCGAGCTGACCTTAAGCTTCACTCATGATCCCGCTCAGGCGATAGAGTGGCTCACCCAAGCCAGGGAATTCACCCGTTCCAACGTGCAGATCGCAGAAATCCAGGTGGAAACTGCCCGCCTGAACATCCTCAACGAAGACTTGGAAGCCGCCAAAACCATCCTCAATCAGATGCAGGACAATAACTTCGCCGAAGAAAAGGAGCACTATCTCTTCCTCATTGCCCTGTTTGAAAACAACATCGAACTCGCCGACAGCCTCATGAACGAGCAGATCATCCACCGCCCGGAAGGCAAATACACAAACGACGCCATTTACCTGATGATGCACCTGCTAAACCTCTCCGAGGCAAGCAAATCCCACTTTCTGGCCTCCTACCGCACCTACCTGCTGCAAGACCACCACGCCATCGATATGCTGAGTGAAATCTTTGCCGAAGATGAAGAGGAAGAGCTGATGATCCTGGCGCTGCAGTGGGCTCTGGAATTTGATCTTAAGGACAAGGCGCTGGCTATTTTGGCGCATGATTGGCAAGACCCCATCGCCAGGGAATACTCCGCACTTCTGGCTCTGCTACTGGAGAAAAGCAGCAGCGAACAGCAGAGGCAGGCCCGCGAGTTTTTGAAAGAATATCCAAATAGCGTCTTTTCCCCGGAATTCAGGTCGATTCTGAGCAGCCGGCCACTCTGATTATTATCCCGCCCAATCACCTACTATTTTAGTAGGAATTCATTTCCGAGTCTGGCTATCATTTTTGGCCGACCATTTTGAAATATTTGACTTCCGCACTGGTTTTGCGAAAACAAAACCGCCTCCGAAAACGTCGATTTCATGCGGCCTCCCTTAGGGGCTCCTATGGGTCTCCTTTGGGATCCACAAGTAACCCACGGAAAACCCAAGGGTTACGCAAATGAGAGCCGAGGAGTCCGAGGGGGTGGTCAACCTTTGCAAAAAGTCAATTGTTTCGAAAACATCTGGATTTTGCAAACAAATTAAGCCTCAAAACGGACACTTTTTCTGGAAGGAAATGAGGTGAAAAAAGAGCATATTTAGGACAAGGGCACGAGACTCACGACCGCTTCTTGTGCCACATGATAATTTCCTTCTGCTTTCTCACTTCAGATGGCTTGGGAACATGGATAGGCTTGCCGGTCTCAAAATCCAGGCCGGTATAATACATGGAGGTGCTGATGGTCATGGGTGTGGGCGTAAATTCTTGCACTTGCTCCACCCGTATCCTATGTTTGATCAACCACTTGCGCATCTCCATGGCTGAGTTCAAATCCGCACCCGGATGCCCGATAATCAGATATGGGATGACCTGCCGCTTGAGCCCGGCTCGCTTGCAATAATGAAAAAACTGCTCTGTAAAGCTCAGATATGAATCGATCGGAGGCTTGCCCATCTTATTCAGCACTTCGGGTTCGCTGTGTTCTGGAGCCAGTTTCAGCCTTCCACCAGCGTATTTGGAGGCCAAGGCCTGGATGTATGCAGAGCAGGCGACGGCCATATCGTGCCTTAAACCCGAAGCTACGAACACATTGCCCACGCCCGGAACCTGCTCCACTTCTTGCAGAAGGTCAAGATGCCTTTCCTGATCGTACTGCAGATTAGGGCATATGCTTGGATAGAGGCAGCTCCTCCTCTTGCAGCTGTCCGGCCAATCAAGCTTGCAATAGGAGCCATACATATTGGCAGTGGGACCGCCCACGTCCGTGATGGTTAACTTCTTGCCTTTGTGCAGTTTGGCGAGCGTATTCGCCTCAGCGAGGATGGATGCTTTGCTGCGGGAGCTGATCCGCCTGCCCTGATGAGCGGCGATGGTGCAAAAGTTGCAGCCGCCATAGCAGCCACGATGCGAGGTGATGGAGCCTTTTATCTGTTCAAATGCGGGAATAATCTTGCCCTCATAGCTGGGATGCGGCTTGCGTTCGTAAGGCAGGGCGTAGATGCGCTCCAGTTCTGCCGGTGACAGAGTTTCTGCCGGCGGGTTGTGCTTGATCAATCTGCCACCGTTTATCTGATATAACACATCGGTAAGATGATGTTGCCAAAAGAGTTGGGTGCCTTTATGAAAGGTGAGCTTATCGATAGATTCCACGTTGGAGGGCAACATCACGCCCTGGGAACCATCATCATCTGGAGCGGCAAAGACCACCGTCCCTCGGATATCTTGCAGTTCTGATGCGCATTTTCCGGCTTCCAGAGCTCTGGCTATTTCCACGTTGGCCCTCTCCCCCATACCGTAAACGATGATATCCGCCTTGCTGTCTGCCAGGACTGAAGCACGCACCTTATCCTGCCAAAAGTCGTAATGCGCTACCCGGCGCAGAGATGCTTCGATCCCGCCCAAGACAACCGTGACGTCCTTGAAGAGACGTTTGACGTGGTTTGTATAGATGATGGTAGCGCGGTTGGGGCGTCTGCCAATCTCGCCATCGGGCGAGTAAGCGTCGTTGTTGCGCACTTTTCGCTGAGCGGTGTAGTGGTTTACCATGGAATCCATATTGCCGCTGCTGATGCCGAAAAACAGGCGTGGCCTGCCCAGGCGCAAGAGGTCTGCATCGCTGGATAGATCCGGCTGTGCGATCACGCCAACTCTGTAGCCCTCAGCTTCCAATACTCTGCCGATCACAGCCGTTCCAAAGGAAGGGTGATCCACGTAAGCATCGCCAGTAATGAGGATTACATCCAGCTCATCCCAGCCCAATGCTGTCATTTCTTCCTGCGTGGTAACCAAAAAAGCCATATCATCAAAAAAAGGCCGATGCTTCAGTTACCGGCCTTTATCTTAAGAAACTAATCTGTTTAGGCATTAACACGGATGATGTTAATCGCCTGGATGCCTTTATCGGTATCCATAAGATCAAAAGTGACTATTTCATCCTGCTCGAGGACCTTCAACTCCATGGGGGAGTTTGTAACGATGGACTTCCAATGAGCGAAGTACTCTTTATTGTCCTCAGTGGTGATGAATCCGTATCCTTTGTTCTTGTTAAACCATTTAACTCTTCCTTTCATTGCTTAACCTCTTATGTTTTATTTATATGACCAATTATAATATAAGCCGAATCTCGTCAATACAAAAGACTATTTTTACTAAAACAGGTGTTTTCCGCCTTGAAATCCACATTTCTGTTGACAGATTAAATAGTATTTAAAAAGATGGTGTAGAGACTTAATTCTATATTTAGGAGCTTTTTATAAGATGGATGCGCATATTTTGATAGTAGACGATGACCGCTTGCTCAGAGAAGTGCTTGCAGACTTCTTGATTGCGAACGGCTATAGGGTTGATACAGCTGAAAACGCATCCCTGGCATTGGCAAAATTTAGTGCAGGAAAGTATCAACTGGCCATCATAGACCAATCTATGCCCGGCATGACCGGAATTGACCTGATGATTGAGCTGCTGGGGCAAGACCCCGATCTCCAATGCTTGATCATGACCGGTTTTCCCACCATTGACCTGGTCTACAATGCGATGCTGGAAGGGGCATCAAGCTATATTATCAAGCCCTTCCAATTGATTGAGCTACTCAATATCGTGCAGAAGATGGTGTGAGGCCGGGTTTATGCATGATATCATCCTAACCACCCCAGATGCCGCTAAAGAATCCCCCACCACCCCATTGTGGTGCAGGGCGGAGCTGATGTATGCCGCCGGCGAATTTAACGATGTTGAACCAAAGCTGGCAAATGTGTATAAAGGCGAAGAGCTGGTGGCGCAAATGCCGCTTTATGAGCAGAAGTTTCTGGGCTTCACGAGGCTAACTCCCGCTCTGGGCGCCTATTATCAAGGCATTCACTTCTACCATCCCTATGGCACTTCATCCGCCCGCAACGCTCTGGACGAACTGCGCATCTGCTCCGATCTCGCCCTCTTCCTCAAAAAGCACTACAAAAAGTTTAATATCACCCTGTCGCCCCACAACTACGATGTGAGGGGATTTATCTGGAACAAGGTCAAGGTGCACCCATATTATACCTATATTCATGATTATGCGGTGGAGACGCAACCTCTGGGAAAAGAGCGCAGAAAGCTGAGAAATGCCACCAAAGAAGGCTACACTTTTGAAGAATTCCTGGACGCTTCCACCTATATAGAGCTGAGTGAAACGATGTTTGGCCGCAAAGGGCTGCAGCCCGTGAAGGATTACAACAGGCTGAAGAAGTTTGTGGAAGATGTGGGGAAAACAGGCCTGCTCAGACAGCATAACGTGTGCAGGGATGGCAAGATAGTGAGCGCCAACATCATGCTGCAGGGTGATGAGGTATACGCTTACTCTCTGTTCCGCAGCAGCGCAGAGGAAGAGATGAGCAAGGGCGTGAGCCTCTGGCATACGCATATGCTGATCGAAACCCTGAAAGACCGCTGTAAGATCCTGGATTTATGTGGGGCAAACGTGCCGGATGTGGCGAGATTTAAAGGCGCAATGGGGCATCAGCTGCAGCTCTTCTTCCGCATCAGCAATTGAATCTTAATTCATTCCATGATAAAGCAATACAATTTCGAGGTAAAATGAAAACCATATGTGTGTTAATGGGAGGGCGTTCATCAGAACGTAAGATATCGCTCTTGAGTGGGGCGGCAGTTGCAGCTCAGCTCAAAAAATCGGGATATAAGATGTTTGAGCTCGACCCTCAAGACTTTCCCACATTTTCAGAACTGATTGCGGCCATCAAATCCGGTGGCGCAGACGTAGTCTTCCTTGCCCTGCATGGAGGCGAGGGAGAAAATGGCAAGATGCAGGCTGCCTTTGAGCTGGCGAAGATTCCCTTCACGGGCAGCGGTTCGAGAGCCTGCTGCATCACCATGGACAAATATACTGCCAAGCTGATCGCCAGAGATATTGGCGTGCCTACCGCGGACTTCATCGTCATGCATTACAACATGATCGAAGATTATAACACCGATGAAGACCTGATGGGCTTCCTGGGCAACTTGGGACTGCCGGTGGTGGTGAAACCAAACGATGGAGGCTCCAGCGTGGGAGTTTCCATAGTAAAGCAGATTCAAGAGCTGAAGCCCGCTGTGGAGCTGGCTTTCAGGGAATCGAACGTGGTGTTGGTTGAGAAGTATATCGCAGGCGCCGAATTCGCCGTCACCGTCTTGGAAGGTAAAGCACTGCCCGTGGTGGAAATAAAACCGGTGGAAGGCTGGTATGATTATACCAATAAATACACCGAAGGAAAAACCGTGTACGTGGCTCCCGCTGAGATAGACCCGGCGCTGTCACGCCTGCTGCAGGTCTATGCAACGCGCCTGTGGCAGGCTTTTGATCTCAAAGGCTATGCCAGGGTGGACTTTCTCTATGATGGGGATCAGGCTTGGTTTTTGGAGGCAAACACACTTCCCGGCATGACTTCCCTCAGTCTCACGCCCATGGCTGCCAAAACCGTGGGAATTGATTTTGCAAAACTGCTTGAAATCATCATCAATAATGCATAAATTGGAGGACCGATGAAACATCTACCAAAGCTTATCATACTACTTATGTTAGGCTTGATCCCTATGCAGGTGTTAGGCAACAACTTCACAGGCTTTTTCTCGCCGAATACCATAGTCCTGAATGATCTCAGTGCTGCTACCTTCGATCCGGAAAACGTAGCAGGACAGACCTATCTAACCACCTTGACCGTCACAAACGTCAGCTCCACCGCTCATATACTGAGGCTGAAAGTGAAGCTGACTTGGAATGACAAGCAAATCCTGGAGACAGAATTTCAATCCAGGCAGCCAATCGAGCCTTCCGAATCACTCGTGCTTACCAACGGAGAGCTGTTTACCAATGCATCAAGCACTTATTTCACCCTGTTCAGCGGTGGTTACACGGGTATTGACGACATCATCAAGGTAGACCCCACCCTCAAGCAAGCCCTGCTTTCCGGTTATTTCCCGGATGGAACCATCAAGGCTGAAGTCAAGATGAGAGCCGTTACTTCCGCACAGTATGATGAGCCTGCCTACTTCACCATCATTGTAAAAAACACAGGCGATATCACGCTGCTTTCTCCCGGACAGAAGCTTGGAGGCACTCCGCCGCAAGTGAACCTGAAGCCCGTGAACTTTATGTGGAATGCGCTGAATACCGGCTTCAACAAAGCTTGGATCACCATCAGAGAGTTTCCTAGGAATCTGCCACCCACCCAAACCTCCGTGGCGCTCTCCGGAACGCTCTTCTATGAAACACCGGATGATGCGGCCGCACAAGACCTGATCAATAACTTCATGTTTTCAGACTTCCTGCCCTTCAACGATGGCTGCTATTATGCCTGGCAAATCACGCTGGATAGATACACCCAGCACAACCCGGTCTCCCCCTCCAAAAGGCCCAGGGATTCCGAAAGCCTCAAGAGTGAATGGTATGTATTCCAATATGTTACAGATGGAACTGCTGTGGATAATGAGAGCGAGCTCAAGACCCTGCTGATGAGCCTGAACGATGACGCCATCAATGTGCTGTTTTCACAGGGATTTATTCCCGCCGATAACGTGATCCTCAATGGCAGAAACTATAGTGGCCATGAAGCTGTCAGACTGCTGCGGGAAATCATCCAAAAAGATGTGGATATCACAGTAGGAAACTAAGGAGGAACCATGAAAAAGATTATCTTTACCCTCGTCCTGATCGCCTTGATGTTCACAGCTTTAGACGCTGCCGGAGTGGCGCTGATGACCGCCGCCAAAGGCAAAGTCAACCTCAGACGTGGCGGCAAAAACATTAGCTTCAAAGTGGGCGACAGCCTCAATGACTTTGATGAAATTCGCACTCGCAGCAACTCCTTCGCTGCCTATAAATATATAGACGACTCTTCCACCATCAAGGTCTTCTCCAACTCCTACGTGGTGGTAAACGCTTCCCGCAGAGACAAAGTCCTCGATAAAACCATAAAGCTCAACTGGGGACGCCTCCTCACTAAGGTAAACCCAGGCAACAAGGGACGCGTCAAGATCTCCACTCCCACCACCGTAGCTTCCGTGAAGGGAACCCAGTTTCTTACCAGTGTAAACGATGAAGGCGAAGTCACTTACATCGTCACCAAGGGCACGGTTGGAGTAGAAATCATTGAGACGGGCCAACGCTCTGATGTGAATGCAGGTCAGACCGCATCTGTGGACAAGGACCTGGTCTTGAGCGTGCGTGCAACCACCCCTGAAGACATCCTGAGCTTGGATGCAGCCGAGCAGGAAGCTTTGGCCGAATATTCACCCAACATCCTCAGAATCCCCATGGTCGATGAAGCTGGCAACACCAAGTTCATCGAGATAGAATACTAAGGGAGCGCTCATCATGAAAAGAATACTTATCTGCCTCATACTGCTCAGCTTATCGCTAATAGCCGTCGCTCAGACAAACCGCGTGATCACCGCTCAAAATCAAGCACCGGTACACTACACTTTTGGGCAAGATGTGACCATGCGCGTGGAAGTCAATATCGGCGCCCAGGACGTCAAAACCGTGAGATTGCGCTACCGCCAGCCACAGGAGACCATCTACCACACTCAGGACATGAGACTGCAGGCTCCGGGCTCCCTCGTTTGGGAAACAGTCCTAAAAAGCTCTCAGATCAGAGACAAAGACATCCAATACCACTATGAGTTTGTGCTCAAAGACTTAACGGTGGAGATTTTGCCGCGGGAATTTGAGATGAGCGGCCCCTATCTGCTTACTCCCGGCCCCATGAGCGGCAAACTGGATGAGGGCTTTATCCTGCTCAGTACCGAAGGTGAATTTGAATCCGACGCCTTCGTCTTCGCCGTTTCCTTCTTTGAGATCGCAGAAGAAATCGACCCCAGCACCATCAGAGTCTGGGTGGGTGGCAGGGATGTCACCAAGGAAAGTACCATCACAGATAACACTGTAGTCTATAGAGATAGCAAGACCAAAGGTGAAGAGGTGCGCGCCTTGATCACCGCCGTAAAGGAAGAAGGAAAGGTGCAATCCCACATCTGGAGCATCAAAACACCCAAGATCAGGGCTCGCATCCCGCTTAACTTCACAGGAAGCGTCAACTTTGCTTCCAATATCTACAATCACGACTACTCAGAAACCTTGACCGATGTCCTCGAAAATGAGAACGACTGGATGGCCTGGGGAGATGCCAGCCTAAACTATGGCATCGCCACCGCATATACAAACCTGCTTTTCAGCTCACGCGAGGACAAGAATATGCAAAGGATAGACCGCCACACCCTTGGCTTCAAGCTCCCCTTCTGGGAAGTGGTGGCTGGTGACTATACCCCACAAATCAGCAACTTCGTGCTCAACAACCGCAACCAATACGGCCTCTACAGCAAGCTTTATGAAAGACAGATAGGCCTGGAAGTGGTAGCGGGAGAAATCGTCCGCAGCACCAAACTGCCAGACACCGATGAAAATGGCGTGGCCATCCCCGCTCCCGGCGGCACATTCCGTCAGGAAGTGGTGGGAGGCAGACTGCGTCTCGGCACTGAACAAGGCTTTTGCATCAGCATCAGTGGCGCCAGAAATCGTGACATCGTCTCTTCCCTCCCCAAAGAGCAATACACCACCACAAACCACCTTGGTGATGACGTCTACAGCGTCATGCCCAAAGACAACGTGGTGCTCAGCATGGATGTAAGGATACACGTCCCGGAGCAAAACATGGTCTTTGGCGCTGAAGTGGCTGGAAGTGTCTTGAACACCAACACCTTGGACCCCATTATCACCTCAGAGGATATAGAGCAGATCGCACCCGAGCTGGACATGATCGATCCCACGGAGATTTCGGAGTTCTTCACGGTCAACCGCAATATGCGGCCCTTCCTGCCCAGCAAGCACAATTTCGCTGTGACGGGCTACTACCGCACCCTGTTCTTGAACAACCTCATCAGCGCAAGTTACACTGCGGTGGGAAGCGCCTTCAATTCCCTCAGCATCAATGAATTGGCTAAGGACACGTCACAGCTCAACATCAGCGACCACTTCTTTATTGGACGCTACTTTAACCTCAATAGCGGCTTCACCCGCACCCAGAACAATCTCGCGCTCACCGGCTCTGAGACACATACCAGCAACACCTGGTATGCTCAAGCGATGCTGCGTATCCCCAACTACCCCTATTTGAAGGGCTCATACTTCTATACGGACAGCAGCAACAAGAACAACTCCAGAGTGCAGGATGCTGCGGCATTTGTGCCCTACAAGCGCAATACAAACAGCTTCTCTGTGGGCTTGGGATACGACTTCTGGCAGATCCCGATCGTGCCCTCACAGCTGGACATCAGCTATAGAGCAGGCTCCAACAACAACCTGCAAGGCAAAACCGAAGACACGCTCTATGAAATCTTCTCCAACAGCATCAACGTCTCGATGACCAATCGCCTCACGGTTGCGCCGCTCAGGACGCAGTTTGTCTTCTCCAAGGCAACTCAGGAGAAGGAGTCAGGCCTGCTCACCCCCACCGATATTACCAGCGGCAACCTCAACCTGTTTGCCCGCTTGGAATATGCGTTCCTGGCTGAAAAGCTCATCCCTTACGTCAGCTACAGAAGAGTCAGCCTGACCGGCGACCTGGCCGAGAAATCCTTTGATTACATCTCTTTAGGATTGGATGCCAGACCTATACAGGGCATGAACATCAGCACCGGCCTCAGCCAGAAATATCAGAAATACACCGCCGATCCAAACCTCAAAAACAACCTCCTCACCTGGAACTTCATGATCTCGCAGAGGTTTTAGATCGCAAAGATAATCTGCAAGGGAGGCTGCTTTGCTGACCTCCCTTGATTGTTTTACAGGAGACCGGATGAAGACACTGAAAGCGATTCTTACGCCCTTAGCCATCCTGGCTGTGATCAAGTTGCTGATGTTGACCGGCTTTTTTGCCAAGATCGAACACCTCGCACAGGACAGCCTTTTCCGCCTTAGAGGCACCCAAAACCTGAGCAATCAAGTGGTGATCGTGGGCATAGATGATGAGACTTTCAACGCTCTGGACGAACGCTATCCCTTTCCACGGGAATACTATGCCAAGCTGATTGACAACCTCACGCTCGCAGGCGCAAAGCTCATCGTATTTGACCTGGAATTCACGGAATCAACCAGCAGCTTTGACGACGAGCTCCTGGCTCAGACTGCCGCCAAACATCAAAACGTCGTCTTCGCTGGCAAGCTCATAGAAACATCCGGAAGAGACACACACCAACAGCTGCTAACCCCCGTAAATCCCATCATGTTACACGACCTTAGCTGGGGCGTGATAAACCTTGGGACGGACTTTGATGGAGTGATGCGCCGCTACTCTCTTTTCCACAACTTTGCCCAACAAAATCAATATACCTTGGGCGTCACCGCCTTGGCCAACCGCAGAGTGTACCAGGAAGACTGGGCCAAACACATCAGAAAAAGCGGCAGCTACCTGAAGGTAACAGACAGGAAGATCCCCCTCATCAGCGACAACGAGGCACTGATCAACTACTTTGGCCCCGCCCACCACTTTCCTTACATATCCTTTTCCAGTGTGATAGACGACTCTCTCACCGCCATGCCGGGGCAAATGGGCTTTGAGACGGACGATTTCTACGAGCTGATGGAACGCGGAGTGTTCCGTGATAAGATTGTCCTGATTGGAGCCGATACCGCTGAATTGCACGACTATTTCAGCACCCCGTTCTCCTCCAGTATCCAGACTCCTGGTGTGGAAATACACGCCAACTTCATCGAGATGGTGCTGCAGCAAAAGTACCTGAGACACCTTGATTTCTGGTTTTATACAGGCATTCAGGCCATCCTGGCCATCCTTTTGTGGTTTATTTGGAACCGTGTGCGGCCAGCCTGGGGCGCCATCCTGCTGTTCATCCTTGCTCCCGCCTCCTATCTTGTTGCCTATCTATCGTTTATCAACGATGCTTTAATCCTGCCAATAGTGCAGGGCATACTGCTGCTCTTTGCCCTCTACCTCGTGGCTTTGGTAAAGCAATATCTGGCTTCTTTAAAAGAGAAACGCTTCATCCGCAACGCTTTCCAGCAGTATATGGCACCCGAGCTGGTAGAGAAGCTGCTCAAAGACCCCAAAAGCCTGCAATATGGAGGCTCGCTGCAGGAGGTGACGGTGCTCTTTTCAGACATTCGCGGCTTCACCAGCTACTCCGAAAACCATAAACCGCAAGAGACTGCGCAGATTCTCAAAGAATACCTCACCGCCATGGTTGAAACCGTCATCCACAACGACGGCATTGTAGACAAGTTTATCGGCGATGAGATCATGGCGCTGTTTGGAACGCCGGTATCTCTTTACAACCATGCCCTTTCCGCCTGTAAAACTGCGCTGCAAATGAGAAACAGACTGGCCATCCTGCAGGACAAATGGCGTGAGGAAGGGCGCGAGACCTTTGAGATCGGCATCGGCATCAACACGGGCCAAGCCGTGGTGGGAAACCTGGGCAGCGAGCAGATCTTCGACTACACTGCCATTGGCGACACCATCAACCTGGGTGCCGGCTTGGAAGCTATCGGCAAAGACTACGACACCGAGACAAACATCATCATCAGCGAATTTACCTATGCAAAGGTAAAAGACTTTGTGCAGGCTCGCTACCTGGACGAAGTGAAAGTGAAAGGCAGAAATCAGGCGGTGAAGATCTATGAGCTGCTGGACTTGAAATAGCTGATCCGGCACCGATATAGCACATTGTTCCCATGGCCTGACCATTGCGCTTCAACCCTCTGAGCCCCGATTTTCTCCACAGCAAAAAAGCCGACATCGTGAAGACACCGGCTATATAGTGTGTTTATGCTTGTTTATTTGATCATTTGTTTCAGGTGATCGATATAGGGCTTGGGCCCGCCTTCCTGATAACCTGTTTGCCCGATTATCTCTCCTTTACTGTTGAGCAGGATTACGGTGGGAAAGCCTCGAATGCCAAAGCGCTCTGCCAAAGCTTGATTTGCTGCCTGAACCTCTTCACTTTGAGTGGATTTTCTGGGAAAATCAAGATTTAAAAGCACGAGGTTTTCTTCGGCGTAGGCCTTAAACTCTTCCTTATCAAACACTTCTTCCTCCAGCTTCTGGCACCAAATGCACCAGTCTGAACCCGAGAAGTTGATCAACACAGGAAGGTCGCTCTCTTTGGCCACAGTCATAGCCTGATCATAATCTGTCAGCCATATTCCTTCACTTTCTTCCAGTTCTGTTGCTTCGTTATCGATCTCTTCCTCGATGGCAAGTCGATTATCCTCTCTTTCCTGACATCCTATCACATTGATAAACATCAGCATAACCAATATTATTACTATATTTCTCATGGTGTAACCTCCAGACCATTGATATATACTTTCACGTTTATTTGGGCGGCTTTGCGCAACATTGCCATCACCCCACAATACTTTGTGGTGGAAAGCTCTACAGCCCGGAAGATCTTATCTTTGGGCAGCCCGCTTCCCTCAAAGTGAAAATCCACGTTGATGGTGTGGTAAATGATGGGATGTTCGGTGGTTGATTCAGCCGCGACATCGATTTTAAACTGATAGTCTGCCACCCTCATCTTCTTCAGAATGGAAACAACATCCATCCCGGAACATCCACTCAAGGCGGCCAAAATCAGGGGCTTGGGCCGGGGGCCTTTGTCCTCCCCGCCCGCCTTGGTGTCCATGTCCATAAAAAGATGATGGCCAGACAGCTCGGCGTCAAAGAGCGTTTCTTTGACCCAATTAGTGCATACAGTGGTTGCCATCACATCTCAGCCAGACTCTCTTTCAACAGCTCCTCGTATTTCTCGACGTAGATCTTCAAAGCCTTATAGACGTTGTCTATCTCCTTGTCGGGAAGCTTGGCGATGATCTTCTTCTGCTGCTCAATCATCGTCTGTTGGCTATTTTCTGCCAGTTTCTTGCCTTTATCTGTGATGATGGCATACCAGCAGCGTCTGTCCTTTTCTGAAGGACGGCGGGAGACCAGCTTTTTGCCCACCAAGTTGTCCATGATGCGTGTGATGCGGCTGTGTGAAACATTGAGAACCTTGGCGAGCTCATTCATATTGACCGGTTCATCCACTTTGTTCAGATGATTGAGGAGCTGACATTCCATCTTTCCTGCTTGCAGGCATTCTTTTTGGACGTAGTCAATCTCCGTGAGCACTACTTGAAGACGAGTAATGAGATTGAGGAAACTTTTTGCGCTTGAACTCATTTTAATCTCCTTTGTTCTTTGTGTTTATTATTTCTTGAGCAAGCCTTCGATCTTGGCCTTGTCAAAGCCAACGACGGCTGCGTTATTAATCCAGATCTGGGGCACGCCTTGTTGCCCTGTTTTTCTCACCATATCCCTCATGGCAGACGCATCCTTGGATACATCTATGTATTTGAAATTATAGCCGGATGCCCGGAAATAATCTTTAGCCTTTCTACACCAACCACAACTGGGGGTGCCAAAAATTACGATATTTGGTCTCATAAGAATTACCTCAAATATAGAATAATCCAATTTGCCCTCCAAAACAAATATTTTTTCAATCATTATTAAAATAATGGCTCTTTCCCCGCTGTCATTATGCGTAGAATTTGATTATTAGGCAAAATAGTGCTTGCCTTTTTCTGCCATTATTGAAACTTGGTTTTATCTCAAGGAGGTTTAGTGATGGCAAATGGTTTCTTTTGCTCGGATTGCGGCTATGAGACGGCTAAGTGGGTGGGGAAATGCCCTTCCTGCGGCAGCTGGGGCACGCTCAAAGAATCCGATAGAATCATAGGAAAAAAGGGCAGCAGCTCTCCCAGAAGAGAACGTGGCAAGCCCACCCGCATCATAGAAGTGAAGGCGGATGAACGCCCTCGCATCAATACCGGCATCAAAGAGCTTGATCTGGTGCTGGGAGGCGGCATCGTGTCCGGAATGCTGAGCTTGATCGGTGGCGAGCCGGGCGTAGGAAAGTCCACTCTCATGCTGCAACTCTCACAGTGGCTGGGCTCCGTGGATAAAAAGGTGCTTTACGTTTCCGGCGAAGAGAGCGATCAGCAGATCCGCCTGCGTGCTACACGCCTAAACGTCAATAGCCCAAATATTTGGCTCTACTGCACCAATGATGTAGAAGCGATCCTGGAAGTAATCGAAGCAGAAAAACCAGACTTTGTGGTGGTAGACTCCATCCAATCGGTAAGCACTTCCACGGTAGATTCCATTGCCGGAAGCGTAACACAATTGCGCGAAAGCTGCAACCGCTTTGCCAGAGCCGCCAAAACCTGGGGCATACCCATCTTTATGGTGGGGCATGTGACCAAGGAAGGATTGGTGGCAGGGCCTAAGATCATAGAACATATGGTGGATACGGTGCTCTATTTTGAGGGCGAATCCCGAGGACAATACAAGATTCTCAGGGCGGTGAAAAACCGCTTCGGCGCAACCAATGAGATAGGCATCTTTGAGATGACAAACCAGGGCCTGCAAGAGGTACTGGATCCAAACCACATCTTCATGAGCCGCGATCCCTCCCTGAGCGGAACGGCCATCAGCTGCGTGATGGAAGGCAGCCGCAGCTTCATCGTGGAAATCCAGAGCCTGGTGACAGCGTCCAGCTATGGCACAGCGCAAAGGGTGGCAGTAGGCTTGGAGCAGAAAAAGCTGGCTATGCTGCTGGCAATTTTGGAAAAGCATTTGGCGCTGTATCTGCGCAATAGCGACGTGTTTGTAAATTTCGCTGCCGGAATGCGTTCCAGCGACCCGGGACTGGATTTGGGCATTTTGGCCTCCCTAATCTCCAGCATGAAGGATACCCCCTTGCCGCCCAAAGCCGTGTTCATCGGCGAAGTGGGACTCAGTGGCGAACTGAGGCCGGTAAGCCAGATGGAAAACAGGATCAAGGAAGCGATAAAGCTCGGCTTTGAGCAGATTTACGTGCCCGAAAACAGCAAAACCAAGGCGCGCAAGGCGGTGATCAAGATCAAAGACCTGAGCGCGGTATACTCTCTATTCAGTTAAGCTGTAATCTTATAAGATACTGTTGGTTGCACAACAATCTTAAAGCTTCACTTTAATCCCTGGCCGGCTTTATTGGGCCTGTCTGCCGGCTATGGAAAATTACTGCCAATCTGCAGCCCAATCACCTACTATTTTGGTAGGAATTCATTTTCGATATCTGGCACTTGGGAAAGCAGCCCTTACTGAAATATTTTACTCCCGCACCGGTTTTGCGAAAACAAATCCGCATTCTAAAACGTCGATTTCATGCGGCCTCCCTTAGGTGCTCCTGTGGGTCTCCTTTGGGATCCACAAGTAACCCATGGTAAACCCAAGAGTTACGCAAGACAGGGCCAAGGAAACCCGAGGGTGGGCGAGGGCAGGTGAAAAGTCAAATGTTTCGGAAGTCTCTGGAATTTGTAAATAAATTAAGCCCCAAATTGGGCACTTTTTTGAGTGCGAAAGAGGGGCTTAAAACTCGGAACATTTCAGAAATCTTAGCGGCTTCTGTTCTTAAGCCTCAGTGAAGCCGTCATATGGTTGAGCCAAAGAGTCTCTTCTACAATGCATATTTACCGCTCGGATATCCTTGATCTTTGGATATTCACCCGAATCTTGGGACAGGTTTTCGCTCTGGAGCAAAACTTATTGTTGACAAGCATAGGGCATTTAGCAAACTGGCTCCTATGAATTCAAAGTCGTTTGTTTACGCTCTAATCACGGCTGTAGTGATTGCGGGGCTGCACCATATCTTTGCAGCGGGGAGGTTTGCCTACCCTGAATATCGCCTCACCGAGGGGCAGGTTTCTGATATGGAGCTGATTTCTCCTTTTGATTTTCCCATCCTCAAGAGCGAGGAACAGCTGAAGATCGACAGAGAACGTGCCTTGGAAAAGCTGCAAACGCCCTTTAGCGTTTCGGATCAGGTTCGTTTTGATGCCTTCAGCTCTTTAGACCGCATCTTTGCTACCTTGAGACAGCATCCCAACAGCTCGGATTCTGAGGAACTGGCGGCTGAATTGAGTAAGATCAAGGCGCCCATCAGTCCCGAGTTTTTAGCTTTGGCCACCAATGCGGATGCCAGAGAACGAGCCTATTCTGCAATCTACAACGCCATTTCTGCCGTGTACAAAACGCCCATCTATGACCTGGCTGCGGGAGACAGCCTCACTCTCTATGAAGGTGACAAGCTGAAAAGGGTTTCGGTGGATGGCTTTCAGGAACACAGCAAAGCCAAGACCTCATTTCAGAATACTTTGAGTAGAAGTGGCCACTCCGCTTTTGCCGAGCAACTGAGCGAAAACTTCGTGCATCCAAACCTGCTGGTTGACGAGACTAAGTATCAGGAACTCAAACAGATAGCCATCAATGCAGTGCCCACTCAAGAGGGTGAGGTGTTGCAAAATGAGATCATCCTCAGGAAGTATTCGAGGGTAAGCAAAAGCGATCTAAACAAGCTCAGCTCGCTCACGGAGGCTTATAAAGCCAGGAATATGACGCGTTCACCCTGGCAGAGGATGGGGCTTTCTTTGGGGATGTTGCTCTTTGTTTTGATCGTTTTGCTCATCACCAATAGCGCTTATTCCCTCCTGGTGCCCAAGAAGTTGGCACAGGATTCCGTTGAGCTGCCCATCAACCTCAGCTATGTTTTCACCGCTCTTTTTGGGGTGCTTAGCAACTACGTTTTGGGCGTAAACAACATCATCATTCCTTTTGCGATGATACCGCTCGCTCTCGCCATTTTGACCGGTTTTGAATTCGGCATTTTCATCTCGACCGCAAACGCCCTCATCCTCAATCCGTTTATCAATTGGGAGGCCTATGCCCCTGTGATACTGTTACTTGCCACCTCGATCACGCTCGTCTTTGTGCGCAAAATCAAGGCTTGGCACGAGCCCCTCAAAATCTGGTTGATCCTTACCTTGGCTCTGATCGTGGTCAATCTGTCCCTGGCGCTCTACAAGAATGATCCCGCCATCATCGTCCTGAGAAATTCGGGCTATGCCCTGATCTCGTCTACAGTTTCCGTCCTGGGCGCCACGGCGATCAGCTCTTTTTATGAACGGCGCTGGAACAGGTCTACCAAGCAAGCGCTTTTGGAACTGCTGGACTTCAACCATCCACTGCTGAAGAAATTAGCGACGCAGGCGGTGGGCACCTATCATCATTCGCTTGTGGTGGGGAATCTCGCGGAACGCGCTGCGGAAGCCATCGGAGCAGATGCGCGCCTCACCAGAGTGGGCAGCTATTATCACGATATCGGCAAGCTGGTAAACACGGATATCTTCACCGAAAACAACGAGGATTCATCCAGTATTCACGACAAACTGGCCCCCCAGGAAAGTGCCGGCATGGTGCGCAATCACGTGAAGGAAGGGGTGGATTTGGCAGAGAAATACGATATTCCCAAAGAAGTGATAGACATTATCAGGGAGCATCACGGCACCAGCAGGATAAGGTATTTTTTGGATGTGGCGCAGCGACAGGGCTTGGACCCGGACTTGGATGACTTTACTTACGACGGCCCCAAACCCAGGAGCAAAGAGTCTGCTTTGGTGATGCTGGCAGACATCGTGGAATCCACTACCAAAGCCAAAGACCTCAAATCCAAAGACGAGCTGGAAAAGATCATCGATGACACCATCCAGAGGTTGATTCGAGATGGGCAATTCGACGAAGCTCCGATCACCATCAGCGATCTGCAAAAAGCCAAAATGGCCATGCTGCCAATCTTGGAAAGCATCTATAGGAAGCGCCTGGACTACCCGGATGAGCAAAAGCCACATGATGAATGAGCCTCCTGCATTGGACATCATCAACGACACAGATGAGGAGGTGCAGGCTTCCGTCTTGATCCGAATGGCGGAGGAAATATTCGCACAGGAACGTCCCGGCTTGAGCTGTTTTGCCACGCTATACCTGTGCAATGACGAGCAGATGCAGAGTTTTAACAAGCAGTATCGAGGCAACCCGGAAGTCACGGATGTGTTGGCTTTTAGAGCCACTCACGGAGAATTGGAGCCAGATAAAGGCAATGCAAAAACCTTCCTGGGCGATATTGTTGTTGACATAAATCAGGCATACAGGCAAAAGGGAACAAACTCATTTCAAGAGGAGATTCAGATATTAGTGATTCATGGTCTGCTACATCTGCTGGGTTATGATCACATCAAAACACAAGACAAAATTACCATGGAACAAAAAGAAAACTACTATAAGCGCAAAATGGTGGGTAAATAAGACGTGGAAGGCGGTTCTGCATTTACAATGATAGTGCTTTTGATGCTGTCAGCCTTCTTTTCAGCATCAGAAGTTGCCTATTTCTCACTATCCCGGATCTATCTCAAAAAGCTTGAAGGCTCAAACACTGCTTCGGCAAAACGCACTTTGAAGCTGTTGAAAAGGCCCCACAGGCTGCTTATTACCTTGCTTTTGGGCAACACCTTCGTCAATATGGCCTTGGCCTCATTGGCAACCCTGCTGGTGATCCAAATCGCCGAGAAAACCTCGCTTAACCTCTCCTGGATGGTGAGCTTGCAGGTGGTGGTGACCACTAGCCTGATCCTGCTCTTTGGCGAGATCTTGCCCAAGCTCCTGGCGCTTTCCGTAGCCGGCAACTTCACCAAATTTGCCGGAATCCCGCTCATGATATTGCAATACCTGCTCTTCCCCATCGTGTGGCTGTTTGAAAAGCTCTCCAACCTCGTCTCCAAAAAACAGAGCGATGAAGACAAGCTGAATAGAGGCATCTCCAGCGATGAATTTCGCAACCTCATCCATAGCGACAACTCAACCAGCTCCCTGGACGAAGGCGAGAAGCAGATCCTAGCCAGCCTCTACAGAATCCGGGAGGCCCAGGTGAGCGAAATCATGGTACCCAGAGTAAAAATCCAAGCCATCAATGTGGATGCGGAGATCTCAGAACTCCGCGAATTGATCATCAAAACAGGCTATTCCCGCATCCCCGTATTCAAAGAAACGATAGACGACATCATCGGCCTCGTGTATGTGAAAGACTTCATTTTGGACAACCAAAGGACGCCTATCCCCGAATTGATGCGGCCCGCCTGGTTTGTGACCGAGAATATGAAGGTCGAAGCGCTTTTGAACCAGCTCAAACAGCGCAAGATGCAATTGGCCGTGGTGGTGGATGAATATGGCGTAACCTCAGGACTGGTCTCTCTGGAAGACATCCTGGAGGAGATCGTGGGAGAGATTCATGACGAGTTTGACCAGGTGGAAGCGCCCGAGATTCTGGAGAGATCCCCCATCCACTTCACGGTGAGCGGAAGCTGCAATATCCGCCAATTTAACCAGCAGTTTGACGCGGATTTGGACCCCGAAGAATATGATAACCTGGCGGAATATCTGCTTTCTCACTTCAACCATGTGCCCGCAAAAGGCGAGAGCCACGTGCTGGAAGACGGGCTTCAGATCCTGGTGATGGAAAGTGACAACAAAAGCATCAAAACGGTGGACGTGCACCTGCCTGAGAAACAAGAAGATGAAGATGAGATCTAATCTGACACTTCTCTTGCTGTTGCTGGCTCTGCTGGGAGGCAGTTTGCAGGCGGCCACAATGGACTACAAGGTCAAGGCCTTGGGCTTGGAAGTGGTTTCCCTGAGGATAAGCAAAGAGCCAAAGAGCCTGTCCATCTTCGTTAAATCTCTGATACAAAACAAGATATTCCCATACGTGGATAATAGCTATCGCATCAACTACGATGCAAACTACTTCCCCAGCACCACGGAAAGGAAGGTCATCAACAAAAAGACAAACTGTAACTACTACACACGTTACAACTACGCGGCAGGTTCTGCCCAAATGACCACTTCCGACAAGCAAAACCAAAGATACAGCATCAATCGCCACACCAGAGAGCTGTTTTCCCTCATCATGATGTTTTGTGATGGCAAAGGAAAGGCCGGCACCTATGAGCTGGACGCCAACGGCTCGATGTGGAAAGCGAGGGCAAAGTATCTGGGCACTTCCAAAATCAGCACCAAAGCAGGAGATTTTCAGACCCAGGGGTGGAGCTTTAGCTTTTCTTCCGAAACACACACCAAACCACCCTATGTAGACACTCTTACACACAACATCTTCTCGCCCAAGAACAAAACGGAATTTTGGGTGGATAACAAGGGCACCCTGGTAAAAGCAAAAGTAACAAGAGGGCTCTTGTCAGCGAGCTGGGAACTGGTGAGCGTGAGCCCATGACAAGCCCCAAAAAGAGCAATCTGAGCCTCTATCTCTTGATTGGATGGTGGTGCATTATCTGGATAGCATCGTCCATTCCCTCCGCCAATCTGCCCGATATACAAGTCCTTTCCTGGGATAAGCTCGCTCATTTTGGCATATATTTCGTGCTGGGATGCCTGCTCAACTGGCGCATGAAAGAGAAAAACTATCCTCTGGGCAAGCGATCTTTGATCTATATCCCGGTGCTGGTGACCGCTCTGCTTGATGAGCTGCATCAAAAGTATATCCCCGGGCGCAACGTGTGTGTATATGACTTTTTGGCCAATGCAGCCGGCTTGATCGGCGCCTGGATTGTGGGGTTGTTCAACTATGGTCAGCGTGCAGAATCTTAGCCTCAGCCTGGATGATAAGCCCATCCTCAAGGATATCAGCTTTGAGCTGGGTGACAATAACAACCTCGTCGTCCTGGGACGCAGCGGCAGCGGTAAAACAGTGTTAAGCAAGACCTTGATGGGCTTCTTCCCTCCTCAACAAGGCAGAGTGATCATAGACCATGTGGATATCTATCAAAACTCTTCCCATGCCTCAGAATCAGACAAATCACAGTTTGCCATCGTGTTTCAAAACGCTGCTCTGCTGGACTCTTTGAGCGTATTCCAAAATGTGGCTCTGCCGCTTTATACCCGCGGGGAAAAGGACTTGGAAAAGGTGAAGGAAAAGGTAAGGCAAGCGCTTTGTGAAGTGGGGTTGGAGGATGAGGGCGACAAGTTTCCTGCGCAGCTCAGCGGCGGAATGCGCAAGCGGGTGGGCATAGCCCGCGCCCTGGTCTATGAGCCGCGTTATATCGTGTTTGATGAGCCTGTCTCCGGGCTTGATCCCATCACTGCAAACGAAGTTTTATATTATATCAACCGCATTGTAGAATCCGAAACTGCCACTACAATCACCATCACTCACGACGTCCGCAACCTGGAAAGAGTGGGCGATATGGTGTTGTTTTTGGAAGCCGGTGAGGCGCTCTACTACGGCAGTCTGGACGATTTGAGCCAAACAACCTCACCCTTGATCAGAGACTTTTTTGGCTTTGGCCCCCTGGAAAAATGAGTAACGTGAAAGGGAACTCCCTGTTTTTTCTGGCCTTCTTAAGCGCCATCGCCTGCAGTCTGCATATCGTGGAAAGCCTGATCACCAGGGCCTTGCCCCTGCCTTTCCTGCGCTTGGGACTGTCCAACGTGATCATCCTCTACCTCATCGTGAACAACAAAGCCTGGCAGGCCATCATCGTAAATATCACCAAGACCCTGGTTTCTGCAGTGATAACCTTCACCTTCCTTTCGCCCAGCACCCTGATCTCGCTTGGAGCCGGCCTGGCAGCTGTTTTGGCCATGCTTTTGGCCCAAAAGAGCCGGCTGGGATTCAGCATCTACGGCATCAGCATCTGCGGCGCTACAGCTCACAATATGGCGCAGCTAATTATCGCAAAATGGGTGATTTTAGACCGCAGCGAGGTTTTTGTATTGACACCAATCCTGCTTTTTCTTGGATTGGTTAGTGGACTGATTACTGCATACATCATGCAGCTATTTTCACATCAAATTAAGGAAATCAAATGCTAAAAAAGCTTAAAGACTTGGATATCGATAAAGAGAAGCTGAAGAAAGTTCTGCTTTGGCTGGGCTTTGCCCTGTGCGTGCTCACCGGCATCATCGTGGGCATGTTCTGGTTTTACAGTGATGACCTGCCACCCACAGCAGAGCTGAGGAATTTCACGCTGCGCACCGGCAGTGAGGTGTACGACTGCAATGGCAAGATGATCTATCTCTTTGCTTTTGAAAAGCGCAAGCTGGTCTCCGTAAAGGAACTGCCGGATCATCTGATCGATGCGCTGATCATCACCGAAGACAAGAGGTTCTTCAGGCATTGTGGTTTTGACCCCATCGGCTTCACCAGAGCTATCCTTGCAGACCTCCGCTCCGGAGGCTATTCCCAGGGCGGCAGCACCATCACTCAACAGATGGCACGCAATATGTTCCTCACCTTGGACAAAACGATTCCCCGCAAGATGAAAGAATTGATCCTGGCCTTCAGGATCGAAGCCAATTTCACCAAAGAGGAGATCCTGGAGATCTACTTTAACAAGATCTTCTGGGGCAGGCAAAACCATGGTGTGGAAACTGCGGCACTGTATTACTTTAACAAGCATGCGCGAGACCTTACTTTGCCGGAATCTGCCACCTTGGTGGGAATGATTCAGCGGCCAAACTATTATGACCCCATCAGCAAGCCCGAAAACGCGCTCAAACGCAGGAATCATGTGCTTTCCAGGATGCACAAAGCCAAGAAAATCACGCAAGAGGAATACCGGGCTGCCATTGCAACACCGCTGCAATCCAAGGACGGCTATATGCGAAGGTTTGCCTCAGATTACTTCATCGAGCACATCCGCACCTACCTGGAACGCAAGTATGGAACCACCAGGCTCTTTGAGGGAGGCTTGCGCATCTACACCACCCTCAACCCAGAAATGACAGCCGTGGCGGATTCCATCCTCAATACCTACCTCACCAGCTTTGAAAACAGAGCCGGCAACCGCAACAAATACTCATCCGTCCCGCCTGGAACAAGAGATATAGATACGAAATACATCCAAGGCGGCTTGGTGCTGATGGAGAACAGGACCGGCTACGTGAGAGCCTTGATCGGAGGCCGCAACTTTGAGCACAGCAAGTTCAACCGTATGACTCAAGCCAAGCGGCAGCCGGGCTCTGCAATCAAACCAATCATGTACACCATGGCCGTGGAGAAAGGATACACGCCTTCCACCGTCATCAACGACGCCCCCTTTACCTTGGGTGATTGGGCTCCGCAAAACGCCAACCGCAAATTCTATGGCTACAGCAGGATGCGCACAGCCATCACACATTCCTACAACGTCTGGGCTGTAAAATGCGGCTACGATATTGGTCTGGATGCTATCAATGAGGGCTTTAAACGCTTTGGTTTAAACGCCAAAGCCAACGACTTCACCGCCGCTTTGGGTGCCTACGAAGTTACGCCCATCAGCCTCATTGCCGCCTTTACGGCATTCCCAAATGAAGGCATGAGGTCCACACCGGTATTCATCACCAAGGTGGAAGATATGTCTGGCAAGGTCTTGGAAAGAGGAACCGGGCAGAGGGTGCGCGTCTGCACTCCCGAAGTGGCTTACATCATGACCAGTATGTTGGAATCCGTCACGCGCAGCGGTACGGGCGCAGGTGCCAGAAGAGGCTATTCATGGCCTTCCGCAGGCAAGACAGGAACATCATCAAACAACTATGACTCCTGGTTTATCGGCTTCAATAAGGCTTTCACCCTGGGGCTCTGGACGGGTTATGACAACAGCCGGCTTTTTGCCGGGAAAGCCCAAGCTTCCAATATCTGGGGCGCTATCATGGCTCAAGCCATCAAGATCGACAACAAAGGCCGCTTCCCTGCCACCGATGACTCGCGCTACACCTTCAAAGTCCCATCCGGAGTGGTTAAACGCCACATCCACCCCACATCCGGATTCACCGTACCCATGGGCGGCATAGAAGAATACTTCATCGAAGACAATATCCCACCCATGGTTTCAGACACACTTAGCTACAATCAGTATCCCACCCAATGGGGGAAAGGTGGATCACCAACAACCGAAAACTAACAATAAGGAACCAAGAGATTGCTTTTTAAGATCATCTATCACCTACTCATCCTGGCTATTTCCATGGGCGTTGCGACCTACTTGGTTTACGTGATCAGGTTCTACTTTGGTTACAAAAACCTCCGGCCCAACCTCAGCTATAAAAAACGCAGGGTAAGCATCGTGGTGGCTGCTCACAATGAAGCTGCAAACCTCCCCGCTCTGCTCACCTCTCTGGTAAATCAAACCTACCCCAAAGAGCTTTATGAGGTCATCATTGCAGATGACTGTTCCACAGACGATTCAGAGGCCATTATCCGCTCCTACCAGAATATGGGAGTGGAGCTGCACTACCTCAGAACAACCGGCAGGGAAAATGCCATCTCGCCCAAAAAGAACGCCATGAATCTCGCTATTTTGAAGGCTAAAAATGAGATCATCCTTACCACCGATGCGGATTGCATCGTTCCGCTCACCTGGGTGGAATCCACCGTGCAACACTTTACAGACGACGTCAGCGTGGTGGCCGGATATTCCAGAACCCTGCTGAAGGATTGGTCCAAGGCCTCTTTGGTGCAAAAATATGAACACTTTGACTTTGCAGCCACCTACCTGGCTTTAGCCGGGGGCTATACTTTGGGCAAAAGCTGGGCCTGCATCGGGCAAAACCTGGCCTACCTCAAGTCCGCCTGGGAAGATGTGGGCGGCTTTGAAAAGATACAGCATCTGATCACTGGAGATGATGTGATGCTGATGCATTTGATGCGCCGTGCCGGTCATAAGGTAATCTTCAACTTTGATCCCAACAGCTTCGTCTACACGCAGCCCATGCCCTCCTGGAAGGAGCTGACCAGCCAAAGAACACGCTGGGCTTCGGATATGAAGCACCAGTTAAAGTTTCACACGGAGTTCTTCTTCATCCTGCTTTCCCTGGCATTCCTGTATTGGGGCACCTTCTTTATGCTGTTTTTCAATTGGAAGCTGGCTCTATGCTTCTTTGCCTTCAGGGTAACGATAGAGCTCATCTTCTTCAATTATTCCAAATCATATTTGGGCCTGGATGGCAAGAGACTGCGCTTCTACCCCATTTGGGTGGCTATTCAGAACTTCTTTTTGGTATTTACCATGGTGCTGGGGCAGTTCAATCTCTTCGTCTGGCACGGCAAGAAGCCGCCTAAAGGAGTGAAGAAATGATTATTTACGACGATATACCCCAAGCCTTCTACCCCATCTGCCTGAGCAGACCGGTATCAGACCTGCGCTGCGGCATCCTCAAGCTGCGGCAGAGGCTCACAGCACTCTTTAAAGACGATGACGCCGCCCTCTGGATTGAGCCGCGTCTCGAGAAACTGTGGCAAGAAAGGCTGCCAGATTGGCCGCTAAACCGCCCTGCAAAAAAGGGAGAACTGCTGATCAACTCACGCATCAAGCCTAGAGCAGAAGTTATCCAAGCCATCAAGGCCCTCCAGCCGGGCCAGTCTATCTTTGAAGGCGAATATCTCATCGCCCATCGAGCTGCTGCCGACCTCGCTTTCCCCCTGGAAAGCTTTATCCAGCGTTTGAGCCGGGACCAACAGCAGGAGGGCTGGCTTTTCGGCAATCTCAGCGACATCGTCCATGCCTCAGAAGGGCTTATCCGTCAAGACTTTGAACAATTCTTTTATGATAAGGACAACTTCTTTGAGACCGAGCCCGGCGTCACCATCCTGGAGCCCTATTCCATCTGGATAGGCGAAGACGTAAGCCTCAAGCCCGGCGTGGTTTTGGACGCCTCGGAAGGCCCAATCGTAATCGACGAAGGTGCCACCATCATGCACAATGCCGTGATCGTGGGCCCCGCCTATATCGGCAAGAAGAGTCAGATCAAGATCGCTGCCAAAATCTATCCCGGCACCTCCATAGGCCCCGTCTGCAAAGTAGGCGGCGAAGTGGAGGGAAGCACCTTCCAAGCCTATTCAAACAAGCAGCACGACGGCTTTTTGGGAAACAGCTACGTAGGCGAATGGGTAAATATAGGCGCCGATACAAATAACAGCGACCTCAAAAACACCTATGGCTCCGTTTTTAGCTATAGCTATCTCACAGGTAAAAAAGAAGATACGCACACAATGTTCATGGGATGCATTATAGGCGATCACAGCAAAATTGGTATCAATTGCAGCATCAATACCGGCGCCGTGATCGGCATGGGCTCAAACCTCTGGGGCAGCCCTCTCATTGACGGCTTTATCCCAGACTTTTCCTGGGGCAATGCATCTCTCTTGGTGCCCCATAGAGTGGAATCCTTCTGCAAAACCGCCGCCTTGGTAAAACAGCGTCGAGGCCTGCAATTCAGCCCCTCAGAAGAAGCACTCTACACCCAAATATTCAAATCAACTCATGGAGACTAAATGGAAGACCACAGCCAAGCATTGGACTATATAGAGGTAGAATTTCGCAATGGAAGATTGGGATACTACCAAAATAAAAACAACCTCACCCTGCAGCCGGATGACCTGATCATCGCGGAAGTGGAGCGCGGAGAGGATATCGCTCAGATCATCCATCTGGCGATACCCCCTTCCCAGATTCCCTCGCCGCCGGATAAACCTCTTGCGATCAAGCGAATAGCCACTGAAGCAGACATCAAAAAGATCGAGACCCTGGAGGCAGACGAAGAAAAGGCTTCCGGTATCTTTATTGATATCCTGTCACGCTATCCCTTTGTGATGAAACTGATCGAGACCGTCTACCAATTCGACGGCAACAAGCTCACCTTCTTCTTTTCTGCCGATGGAAGGATAGACTTTCGCGTGTTTGTGCGCGAGCTGGCCAATGTGTTCAGAACCCGCATCGAACTGCATCAAACCACAGGCCGAGACGAAGCAAAGAGGCTGGGAGGCTTCGGAATGTGTGGCAATCAATACTGCTGCGGAAGCTTCCTGAAGCGCTTCAGCCAGGTAACCATCAAGATGGCCAAAGACCAGAATCTGGCAGGTAACCTCTCCAAAATCTCCGGCCCCTGCGGACGCCTCCTCTGCTGCCTCAACTTTGAAGAAGAATTCTACGTGGAAGAGGCAAAAGACTACCCGCTCCTGGGTACCTGCGTGATGTGTAACTCCCAGCAAATGTATGTGTTTAAGATAGACGTCTTAAACAAAAAGGTTCACTTGACAGACGAAGACCAAGTACTCACAGAAGTTACGCTAAAAGAATTCAAACGGCTGACCATCATCGAAACCCCAAAACCAGAACCATGCTAAACAGCATCTATGGCATCAAACCCCAAGATTTAAGCTCGTTTATCGCGGAACACTTCCCCGCCTACAGAGCCAGGCAGCTGCTGGATTGGATCTACGACAAACTTGTCTTCGATCCGGAAGAGATGAGCAACCTGCCCAAAGACTTCAAGCAGTGGCTCACGGATAGCTTTGACTTCTCGCTGCCCCAAATCCTCGCTCTCGATCTATCCAAAGACGGAACCAAGAAGTTTCTCCTGAAGCTAAGCGACGGCAAGAGGATAGAATGCGTCATCATCCCGGAAGGCAAGAAAAATACCCTCTGCCTCAGCTCACAGACTGGCTGTGCCCGGGGCTGCAGTTTCTGCGCCACAGGCACCATGGGCCCGGGACGTAACCTGCTGCCACATGAGATCATGCAACAGGTGCTCATCGCCAGCAAGGAGGTCTGCCCGGAGCGCATCACCAACATCGTCTTCATGGGTATGGGCGAGCCGATGGACAACCTGGACAACGTGTTGGAAACACTCCTCTTGCTTCAGGATGAGCAGGGCCTTTCCTTCAGCCCCAGGCGCACCACCATCTCCACCTGTGGCGTTTTGCCCGGCATCACCAAGCTGGCAAACTCCAAGGTAAAAGTTAAACTCGCCGTGTCGCTGAATAGCGCCATTGACAAGGTTCGGGACGAGCTGATGAAAGTAAACATTGCTTTTCCTTTGGAGCCTCTTAAACGTGCCTTAAAATACTTCAACAGCCAAAATCCCTTCCGTATCACCTTCGAATATATACTCATCCCTGAGGTCAATATGGATGACGCAGCCATCCAGGCGCTCAAACGCTTCACCTCAGATTTGGCTGCAAAGATCAATTTTATCCCCTTCAATCCCGTCGCTTCGCTTCCCTACAGATCGCCAACAGATGCGGAAGTGGAAGACTTCATGGCCCGTGCCGCCTCTCTGCCCCAGGCCATCACCCTGCGCAGAAGCAGAGGCAGAGACATCCACGGTGCTTGCGGCCAATTAGCCACCAAAACCACGAAACAAACTTAAAAGGAGAACCTCATGAATAAGATCGAAAAGATAGCCAGAGACCTATTTGGAGATGCGCCCGCTGCCCGTTGCGGTGGTGAACACGGCATCTGTCTGAATTGCGCCAAATGCAGAGCCGATCTGCCAGACCAGCTTTGGAGCAGCTCCATGGGTGTGATCAGTGTGCTGGATGCCACCAACCTCAAAGCCGATGCTTCCACCACCGACATCAACAACCTCTGTGAATTGGCCAACGCCCACCATTGCGCCGCTGTCTGCGTTAATTCCTGGTTTAGCCACGTCTTGCGCCTGCGCTTGGTGCACAGCGTCAAGAACTGCACCGTGATCAATTTCCCGCTGGGCGCCAGCTCGCTGGAAGCCGTGGAAGCAGAAGTGACCAGCATCCTGGAACACGGCATCGAGGAAGTGGACATGGTGCAAAGCCTCAGTGCCGTCAAAAGCGGCTTGCCAAAACTTTCCTACGACATGATCCACAGCGTCGCCAGCATCTGCTACAAACGTGATGCAGTGCTCAAGGTAATCGTCGAAACCTGCGTCCTGAGCGAAGAAGAGCTGATCATCTCCTGCCTCTACGCCAAAAAAGCGGGCGCCGACTTCGTGAAGACTTCCACCGGTTTTGGCAGCGCCGGCGCAAAGCTGGAAGATGTAGAGCTGATGCGCAGATGCGTGGGCCCCAAGATGGGAGTGAAAGCCAGCGGCGGCATCCGTGACAGAGAGACCGCCCTCGCCATGCTGGAAGCAGGTGCAAACCGCATCGGAGCCAGCAACGTCTTAGCTTTATTATAACCTGAGGAGTGAGGAAGTGCAGGTAAAAGTAGCTGGATACAACATCGATAGCTCCCTGATCGCCAAGCTGGATTCTGACGTCGCCACACCGGAAGTGCTCTCCGCCGCCTATGCCCGCATCAGCAGAAGCAAAAAGAACGTGGAAGAGCTCAGGATTGAGGCACTTGAACATATCGCCAAAGCCCGCAACTCAAACGAGAAGATCATCTTTGAGATGGGGCACGCCTCGGTGGCTGAGCACGCCGTCTTCAACCTCGACCTCATCGGCATCTCACGTCATCTCACCGAACTGGTTCAACGCAGCAGACTGGCCTCCTTCACCGAAAAATCCCAGCGTTACGTCACCTTTGAAAAGGACTACTTAATCCCCGCTGAGCTTGAAGAAGATGCCGAGCTATCAGGCACATATACAAAGATTTGCGATGCCTTATTTAAAGAATATCTTCAAAGCACAAATCTCTTGGCTGAGCACCTCGCCAAACGAAATCCCAACCTGGATAAGCGCACGCTGCTCACTATGGCCAAAGAAGATGCCCGCTACATCTTGCCGCTTGCCACCAAAACGCAGATGGGCATGACCATCAACTGCCGTAGCCTCGAAGTCTTGCTCACCCGCCTCAACCAAAGCCCCTTAAATGAAGCCAAACAACTCTACGAGCTCATCTACTCCCAAGTAAGCAAGGTCGCGCCCTCACTTTTGCGCTACACGGATGCGGACAAGGATTGCTTCAATCTGCCAGACTTGGAGTTTGAACCCAGCAGCGCTTTGCCCGCCAAGCTGCCCCATTCACAGCTTCTCTCCGCCACAGCCAACGCTGATGCCCGCATCATAGCTCTTATGTATTATGAGCAGGGAAAAGGCGATCTCAAGACCCTGGAAAAGCACTTTGCCACCTTAAGCCCGAATGAGCTGAGCGAACTCTGGCAAGGCTTCTTCCAAGGCTTGAAACCCTGGCAAAAGCTGCCCCGCGCTTTTGAGCTCATGGAGTTTGAATATCTTGTCACCCTCTCAGAATCCGCCTGGGCGCAGTTTAAACGGCATCGCACCGCCACCCTCATCAAAGCCTCTACCGAGCAGCAGAATACAGAGATCATCATCCCAGCCTCCATCCGGGAGATCAATCGATCCGACGAGTGGAAGCGACTCTTTAAAGAGGTGAAAAATCATCGCAGGCCCCTGCCCCGTCACTTGGGAGCCTATCTGCATCTAAACGCCGAAAGCACAAGCGTCTATGCCAAGCTGAACCTGCGTGAGCTTTACCACTTCAGCAGGTTGCGTTGTGACGAACACGCCCAATGGGAAATCAGAGACCTGGCTCTGCAGATGGTAGAGCAAGCCAAACCCCACGCACCCTACGCCACCTCCAGGTTAGGCGGCAAAAGCCAATTTGACACCCTTTCATGAAACCGCTTATTGGCGTAAGTTCCTGTCTCTTGGGCAACTTGGTGCGCTATGATGGGCGCCTCAAATATGAACCACGTCTCAAGGAAGTTTTTGGCGACAAAGTGGATTGGCTGCCCATCTGTCCGGAAGTGGAGCTGGGACTCAGCACGCCCAGAGAGAAGATTATCCTGCTCCACGATGTGGAAAACCCTTCCTTGCAAACGCTTGAGACCCAGCAAGACCTCACGCAGCAGATGCAGAACTGGATAGACGTCAAAATCCGCTCTCTGAAAAAGGAACCCCTCAAAGGCTTCATCTTCAAAGCCAAATCCCCCAGTTGCGGCATCCAAAATGTGGAATTCTTCAGCTCCCGCGAAGCAGCCCCGCAAAGGATCGGCACCGGACTCTTTGCCAAAGCCTTCATAGAGGCATTCCCGCATCTGCCCTATCTGCAAGAGAGCGATCTGGACGACCCCGCCCTGGTAAAGAGCTTTGTCGAGAGAGTCCTGCACGGCTAACACCACCTGCAAAACGCCCCAAGAAATAACAAGCCCTCATAATACACCCTGACGACCTCGCTCAAACGAAGAAAAAGTCAAAAATCCAAATCCGTAACTGATTGATAATAAAACCTATACAGATTCACGCAATTATTGTCTCTTTTTGGCCCGGAGTAAAATACCATGGGAGTTCTACCAATTTTAACCATCGGACTTAATATGTCTACCTTGATCTTTATAACGCACAACATATCAATGACTTGCCTCCTGCTCACAACTCACAACTGGCAACTCACAACTGCAAAATCGTCCCAAGATTTTGCCCATCGTCTCTTTCTTTGGCAAAGTGTAATACCGAGTGTAGCCGGCCGGCGCTCGCCGCACCGCCTATGTAGGGTCGGTCGCTGGACCGACCAAGTATGGGCGGTTGCCAAACCGCCGATCTGTTTGGGTACCAGTATGTACACTTGCCGAGGTGCTGTGTACGGGGATTCCTGCACAACGGCGGTACGGCTTACGCCGGTACCTTCGGTGCGCGGCAAGCGCCGGCTACCTCACTAACGTCACCTTCTTGCTGCTCACATTCTTGCCATTCACGGTCAGATTGAGCAGGTAAATACCACTGGAGCAGAGCCTGTTATCGCTGTCTCTGCCATCCCAGTAAGTGAACTGCTCGCCTGCTTTAGAGGGATCAAGCGCAATAGTCTTCACCTTCTGGCCTTTGATATTATAGATATTGATGCTGGCGCTCTCTGCCTTGCCGAGCCCGCCCTGTGGTACATTCACCCTGATATTGGTAAAAGCCTTGAAGGGATTGGGGAAGGCGTCCAGACTTACTGCAGGTGTAGGCGGTATAGTGGGATCATCCACGCTCACCCAGGGCTCAGAGCCGTATTCAAAGCAGCCCATATCTATCCTGCCATCCCAGATGCGCCAGTTTCCAGCCAGATCATAGGGCGGCAGATTGAGGCCGGTGGTATCAGGTGTGCCGGAGTTGATGCAGGGAGAGGCGGCAGAAAGGCTGTAGTAAAGCGGGTTGTGAATATCATCACCGCCCAAGAAGAGAGGATCGGTATCAATGCTGCCGGGCAGGAAGTTAAGGCTGCTCCCGGGTATCGGAGAAAGCAAGATGCCGTTGACACCATCTTTAACCACGGAATGATCTACGGTTATACTGCCGTGATCGTTGGGTGATTCATATCTGGGATATTCTCTGATCTGGTAGGGAGTATCGTTGTAGAAGACGGAATTGGTGATATTCACGTTTCCGCCCACCTGCAGAGTGAAGTTGTCGCCCTGATTGCCGGCAAAGGTACAATTGGTAATATCAACAAGAGGGTTATTTCT
>CZCA01000001.1_pt1 | contig 104404 bp, 66 predicted proteins | sample 591981 | NCBI WGS metagenome assembly CZCA01 (sample SAMEA3556810, study PRJEB10932) | anaerobic digester metagenome | reverse complement strand
CGCTTTACTACAGCCTTTCTGCCGCCTCTCCCTGCATCAACTCCGGCACTCCGGATACCACCGGCCTCAATCTGCCGCCCTATGATCTGGCAGGTAATTGGCGCATCTGGGATGGCAGGATAGATATGGGCTGCTTTGAATACGGCTCAGAGCCATGGGTGAGCGTGGATGATCCCACTATCCCACATATTCCTGCGGTGAGTTTGGATGCTTGGCCCAATCCCTTCAAGGTCTTTACCAATATCAAGGTGAGTATGCCACAGGGCGGGTTCAGTAAGGCCGGGAGCGCCAACATCAATATCTATAATATCAAAGGCCAGAAGGTGAAGACTATTGCGCTTGATCCCTCTAAAGCAGGCGAGCAGTTCACTTACTGGGATGGCAGAGACAGCGATAACAGGCTCTGCTCCAGCGGGATTTACCTGCTCAATCTGACCGTGAATGGCAAGAATGTGAGCAGTAAGAAGGTGACGTTTGTGAGGTAGGGTCGCTCATGTATGGTCGCTCGCCGTAGCGACTTTTAACGGCACTCGCCAGAGTACCGATGGGAGCATCCGTTGCTCCAATGAGCAGCGGTAAATGCGGCGCTTTGGGCAAGCTCCGGCTACCTCTTAGGTCGCTTTGGCATGCGACCATACTTGCGGCGCTGTAGGCAAGCGCCCGTACATCCCCCATCCGTGCAAATCCGTGTTCATCCGTGGACTTTCTCCATTATCATTCGTGAAAATTTGTGTAATTCGTGGGAAGAAAAGAAAAACCCGGAGTCGTGTGCATTGTCACCGCAACTATCCGTATCCCAATAAGTTGCGCAGCCGCTCACAACTCACAACTCACTACTCACAACTGGACGGCGCAGCCGCCCCCGTTCGTGTTCATTCGTGGAAAAATATAAGCGAGCGCAGCTCGCCCCTATCCGCGGAAAAATGCTTGCCAAAAACCTGCGCTTTCCTCAACCTTTGACTTTTGACCCTGCCTTTCCCGCCTTGGGGTTTCCTCGGCGCTCGTTTGCGTAACTCTTGGGTTTTCTTTGGGTTACTTGTGGATCCCAAAGGAGACCCATAGGAGCCCCTAAGGGAGGCCGCATGAAATCGACGTTTTAGGAGGCGGAATTGCTTTCGCAAAACCGGCCCTCGAGTCAAATTTTTCACAAACACCCTCTTTCCCCGTGGCTGAAGTCCGGCAGTCAATTCCTACTACAATGGTAGGTGATCAACCTGCAAAAAGAAACAAAACTAAAGGGAAAACCCCTGACATTTGTAGCTATATATAGAGAACCCAATCCCGGAGTCTAAAATATGATCAAGCGCTTGGGAAAAAAAGCCTTTGATAAGTTGAGCTTGACACATAAGCCCCTCCCAGATACTGGGTTATCTACAAAACAGGAAATGGTAAAACTATGGATATCAAACTCACTAAAGAACTGATACACAAGCTACCTAAGACGGATCTGCACGTGCATTTGGATGGCAGCGTTCGCATCGAAACGATCTTGGAGCTTGCCAAAGAAGAAAACATCTCTTTGCCCACTTATGATGCCAAAGAGCTTACCAATCTCATCGTCTGTGGAGATCACACCGAGAGTTTGGATGATTATTTGAGAGGTTTCGATATTGTAAACCTTGTTTTGCAGAGCAAAAATTCGCTGCGCAGAGCTGCCTATGAGCTGGCGGAGGACGCCGCCAAGGAAAACATCCGCTATATGGAAGTGCGCTATTCTCCCATCTTGCACACGCAGAAGGGTTTGAAGCTCACCGAGATCTCGCAGGCCGTGATCGACGGACTCAAGGATGCGGAGCGAGCCTTCAATATCAAGACGGGCGTGATCATCTGCGGTATCCGCAATATGGATCCCATGACCTCGCTCAAGCTGGCCGAGCTGGCTATCGCCTTCAAAAACAAGGGCGTTATCGGCTTTGATCTGGCAGGCGGCGAATACGATCACCCTGCAAAAGACCACAAAGAGGCTTTTGACCTGGCTTTGCGCAACAACCTCAATATCACCATCCACGCCGGCGAAGCTTACGGCCCGGAAAGCATCCATCAGGCCCTCCACTATTGCGGCACACATCGCATCGGACACGGCACCCGGCTGGTGGAAGACGGAGATTTGCTAAATTATGTAAACGACCATCGCATCCCGCTGGAAATCTGCATCACAAGCAACCATCACACCAAAAGTGTGCCGGATCTGAGCAACCATCCCATAGATTTCTACATCAGCTACGGGCTCAGAGTTACCATCAATACAGACAACCGCACCATTTCAAACACCACGCTCACGGATGAATATATGCTGGCGATTGAGCTCTTTGATCTGGACTATCCGGTGGTCAAAAACCTGGTTCTAAACGGCTTCAAGAGCGCTTTTATCCCCTATAAACAAAGGGCGAGGTTGATCAACGAAACGCTCAAGGAATTTGACCTCATCGAGGAAGAAGAGCTCAAAACCAAGATCAAAATCAAGGAAAACCTCTAAAAATGAAAGAACTGATCAAGACCATCTCCGCTTCCTTCGATACGGCGCATCGGGCGCTGCAACGCTTTATGGCGGATGAGGATAGCTATGCCACCATCGCTGAGGTAGCCGCTGAGATCGCCCAGACTTTTCGAGCGGGCGGAAAGTGCATTATCTTCGGCAATGGCGGCTCCATGTGCGATGCCAACCACTTTGCTGAGGAGTTTACCGGCAGATTCCGCTCCGACCGGCCTGCCCTGCCCTGCATCTCCATCAGCGAGCCTTCACACCTCAGCTGCGTGGCCAACGACTATGGCTTTGATGAGGTCTTTGCCCGCGGCGTGCAAGCCTATGCCAAAGCAGGCGATATGGTGATCGGCATCTCCACCAGCGGCTCCTCGCCAAACGTGATCAGAGCCATGCAGACTGCCAAGGATTTGGATTGCAAGACCTTCGTGCTCCTGGGCAGAGATGGCGGTGCGCTCAAAAACTGCTGCGACCACCAGATCATCATCCCCGGTGAGACATCAGACCGCATCCAGGAAATCCATATGATGATCCTGCACATCATCATCGAGTGTGTGGAACAAATTTTATTCCCATAAAGGGGCATTTATGAAAAAACATCTTATCACCATCCTTCTTTTGGCTCTCAGCCTCGTTTTGCCGGCTCAGGGCAACTACTACGACGCCATCGGCGATGAGCTGCACAGCGAAGCGTTGCTGCAAGCTCTGAGAGCGCTGATCAGCACCAATACCAACAACAGCTACAACGGTGCGAAGGTGCAGCTGTTTCAAAATCTGGAAAACCACAACGGCTATGTGACCTGCATCTACACGGGACAGGAATTTAACGTGGGCTACAACTACACTGGCTCCAGCGATCCAAACACGGAGCACGTCTATGCGCAGAGCTGGTTTTCGCCCAGTGAGTCCGGCGTCAAAAAGGCGGATTTGCACCACCTCTTCCCCTGTGAGATGAGGACCAACAGCTCACGCGGAAACCTGCCTATCTTCACCGTGGTAAACCACAACAATGCAGACGTTTATTACACACATACGCCCTGGCAGAGCTATAGAGGACAGGCCTCCACCGGGCATACCGTGTTTGAGCCGGCAGACCAGAGCAAGGGAAATGTCGCCCGCGCTCTTTTGTATTTCTATGTGAGATACAACGATAGCCTGGTGCAGCAATACGTCAATATGCTGCCGCAGCTCATAGTGTGGAGCAACGAAGACCCGCCGGATGCGCATGAAATCACGCGCAATCAGGGCATCCATCAATATCAGGGCAACCGCAATCCCTTCATCGACCATCCCGAATATGTAGACCGCATCTGGAACTACAATTCCACCGCGGATGAGACTGTTCCCGCCGTGGATGGGATGCTTTTTGACAGTGTATATCCCAATCCTTTTGCCGCTCAAGCTACCTTCCGGGTGAGCTGTAAACAGACGCAGAATGCCAATTTGGCCGTTTATGACATCCGCGGGCGCAAGGTGCATTCCGAGGCGGTGACGCTGCGAGGTGGCGAAAATCAGCTCTCTTGGGATAGCGAGGGCCTGGCTTCCGGCATCTATCTGATCAGGATCAGCTCCGGAAGCGAGTGTATCAGCGCCAAGATAGTCAAAACCACGGGGCAGTAAGCTTTGTCTGCTGTTCGTTTCCTGCTTTTTGGGTTGCTGATTTTGGCCTTGGCGGTCATGGGCTGTTCGGCCAATTCGGCCAACATCTATCCGCTGCCGAAGGCCTATCTCCATTACAATCAGCTACATAGCCGCCTCACCGAGATTTCCGGGCTCGATCCTGCGCTGGCGCAACTGCACGTTTTGGGCTTCAGCGGCACGGAAGAGCTGCCCATCCTGGCGCTGCAAATAGGCAAAGCGCAGGCGCAGCGCAATATCCTCATCATCGGGCAGCATCATGGAGACGAGGTTTTGGGCGTTGAGCTCAGCGTGGCTCTGGCGGCTGAATTGATGCGGAAACACGAGAGCGACAAGCTCTGGAAGCAGATCATGGACGAATATCGCTTCTTCATCGTGCCCACCATCAACCCCGAGGGCTGGAAGCGTGTCTGCGACGGCGAATATCAGTTTAAGCGCAAAAACAACCGCGATACCAACAAAAATGGCCGCCTGGATATCCGTGCCGATGGCGTGGACCTAAACCGCAACTATCCCGTCTTTTGGGCAGACCAGGTGCCCGTTCCGCCCGGGCATGCAAACTATAAAGGCGAGCGGCCCGCCTCCGAAACCGAGGTGCAGGCCATCCTGAAACTGGCTGAGAAACATCTCTTTGAATTGGCCATCTTCTATCACAGCTCCTCCACCGGTGCCTTCAGCGAAAAGATATTCCTGCCAAACCGCATCATAGGCGACGAAGAACAGGAACGGAGGTTGGATGAGCTGTTTATATTTGCCCAGGGGTATGCACAGAGGGTAAAAAAAGACTATCAGAAGGGCTATTATCAAGTGGGAGAAGGAAATACCTCGAGGGTGGGCAATGCCCGCAACTTCTTCTTTCACACCTATCAGACCGATGCCTTTTTGGTGGAATTGGGCGGGATAAACTCCGCCGGCATCAGCGTGGTGCATCCCAATGCCAACATGAAGGATAAGATTATGAAGAAGAATCTGGCGGCGCTGAGACAGGTGCTCTATCAAAGAGCCAAAAGCAAGTGAGATTATCGGGGGTTGCCGGGCCGGTAAAGCTCGAGCACCTGTGACTTTATCCTCTCTGAAACCATGCCCTCTATACTCAGTCCTTGAGCGATATTGCGTCTGATGGTGCTGGATGAGACTTCCGGCGGGCGAATGTCTTTGATCAGATGGTTAATCCCCAGCTCGCCAAGCTCTTGCACCTCATAGCCCACCCTGGGAACGATGAGGAAGGTGACGTTTGCCTGCAGCCACTCAAAGTCATACCACAGATGCAGATGCCTCAGGTTGTCGCTGCCAATCACGAAGGCAAAATGCCTGTCAGGATATTTAGCCTGCAATCTACGCATCAGGTCTGCCGTGTAGCCGCTTCCGCCGGCATCGTCCAGCCATACTTCCACGCCGGGTTGCAAGACCTCGCGGATGAGCCGGAGCCGCTGTTCAAAGGATAGTACTATCTTGTCTTTCTTAAAGTGGTGATTTCCCACGGGCAAAAATGCCACGCGCTCTATATCGGGGTCTTGGCTCAGCTTTTCGGCTAAGTACAGATGCCCGTTGTGGATGGGATCAAAGCTGCCGCCGATGATGGCTGTGCAGCGCTTGGGGCAGGCGGGATCAATATTTGGCAAACTTCTTGGTCAGCTTTTTGGCTTCTTTGCTGTGGGGATACTTCTGAATCAGGCTCTGGTAAAAGTTTATCGCCTCCTCCCCGCGGTCCTGCTTTTTGCAGATGATGGCGCTGTAATAGAGCGAAAGCCTGTCCCACTCGTCCTCATTTCCGAGGTCTGTCACTTCGTCAAAATACATCAGTGCGGCGCTGTAATCCTTCATCATGTAGCTGATGTAGCCGTTTCTGTAGCGCTTTTCGATCAGCTTGTTCTGGCCCTTGCGGATGCATTCTATGGCTTGTTGATAGCGCTCGTCGTTGGGATATTTCTCTATGAATCTGCGAAATACGTTGATGGCGGCGATGGTTTCGCTCTGGTCATACTGTGCCGGCAGCGACTCTTCCAGCATACAGAGGGCGGATTGAAACATGGCGGTGGAGGCGTCTTCATGCCTGGGGAAAGCGTTGATAAACTCTTCGTAAGCCACTCTCGCTTCGGCAAATTTGTTCAGGGCAAAATAGCTGTCTGCCTGGCGCATGAGTGCGTAGGCTGTGTGGGCGGTTGAGCGTTCAAAATAGACGTCCTGATAGAGTTCTGCGGCGCGGGCATACTTCTTTTTGGCATAAAATCCATCGGCTTTGGCCAGCTTTTCTTCGCTGCTTTGGTAAACGGCAGTCTTGGCGCAGGACATGAGCAAGGCCATGACTATCAAGATGATGACTGTTCGCAGTTTCATGAGTGATCCTTTTATAGCTTATTGGGTGGTCCAGAGTAGGTAGATGATGGAGGCGAGAGCTGCCGTGATCAGCATCGGCTCAAACCAGGCGATGCCTTTGGCAGCCTTTTGGCCGTCTGTGCCGGTCTTTGCCTGCTGGGAAAAGGAGTCCAGCTTCAAGAGCTGTCCTGAGGGCAGCGCTATCTGTTTGATATTAAAGAGATAAAGCGGGATTCTGGTAGAGGAATAGGAAAGGAAACCGCGCTCTTCCACGGTTTTCCAATCCAATTCCATCTCCACCAAAACCAAACGCGCTTGCTTCAAGCCGAGCCGCTTCAGGGCTCCTGCCTGGCTGAAAGCGTGTTCGTTCAGAGAATCCTGGGCCGCCGAAAAGTAGTCCGACTCGGCTTCACGCAGGTCTGCCCCTTTCGCCAGGAGCTGCTTTTTGACCTCGTTTGCCAAGACACTGCTGTATTGACCGGCCCTGATCTCGATAAATATAGGTTCATCTGTGTCTACTGTTTGCACAATGCTCCGGCCGGCTTCGCGAACGGCAGGTTCCGAAGACAGAGCACAGAGCATGCTGATCGGAACGATCAACAGCAAACAACATAGCCACAGGCTTTTATGCATTTATAGGTTTGCGGTAAGTTGCAGGTATCTATTCACCAAATCCATGCGGTTGTGTTTGGGATACAGGTCTTTGATGAGCTGGAAGACGTCACGCGCCTGCAGCTTCATATCCATGTTGTAATAGGTCATTCCCAGCTTGAGGTAGGCGTCCCTGGCCTTGGGGTGCTCGGGGAACCTGTCTATCACTTCCTGGAAGATGTCCGCCGCAGTGGTCCATTTCTTGCCGGCATAGTAGTTTTCGGCCAGCCAGTAATAGGCGTTGGGAGTGAGCTCTTCATCCGGATAGATGCTGATGAATTCTTCAAACATGAGGATTGATTCTTCGTGCTTGAATCTGCTGTAGGCCTTGAGGGCAGCGTCGTATTTGGCCTTGATTTCGGCCAGACGGGCCTTCTCTTTCTTGGCACGTTCCACACTGATCACGGCCTCCAGGTCTGAGCTGATCTCGCCCACGTTGTTGCTCACGCTTTCCACCTTCTTCCTGAGTGTGGCGACGTCGCTCTTGATGTCTCCAATGGAGGAAAGCTGCTCTTCACGCAGGGTGCCCACTTCCTGGCTCAGCTGATCCACATCAGCCCGGATTTCCTGCAGGTCTTCATCCACGGCGGCAGTCCTGTGGCCCATGCTTCCCCTCAGCTCGCCTTCCACGGTGGAAATGCGGTTGAGGATGTCGTCCATCATCTGCACTCTCTTGCCGGATTCTTCACCAAGGCGCTGCTCCATCTCTTCGCTGGCAACCATGCCGGATGCGGCAAATTCGGAATACAGGTCTACCACGATCTCGCGCAGGTCGTCCAGGTCTGCCTTGAGGGCGTTGAGCCCGTGCTCGCCTTCCAGGAGCGCAAACTCCGAGCCTGCTGCAGCGGATTCCTGCTTGATCTGGGCGATGTTGTCGGTAATGGCATCCAGGATGAAGTCTGCATCGGCTTCAATCTGCCTGAGCTCTTCTCTGAGGTCTGCAATCTGCAGGTCTATGAGCTCGGTCAGGTTTTGCTCTGCCTGTTCACGCAGCCTGGCTATTTCCACCGCCTGGTCTGCCTGTCTTTGGCTTGCTAAGTTTTGATCGTTGATCACATCTGCCACGCGGTCTACCAAAGTGGCAACCTGGTCTTGCAAAAAGGCCAGGTCTTCTGCGCCGGATTCCAGCTCATACTGCATGGGCTCGATAGCCAGAATCAGCTGCTCATGCTCGTCAAAGCCCAACATCAGCTCATCCAGCCTTTCCTTGATCTGGAGGTATTCCTTGCGGAGCATCTCCAGCTCTGTCTCTTGCTTGCCTTGTCTGGCGTGCAGGGCTTGCGTCTTCTTTTGCTCGGCGCGCATGGCTCTGTTGCTCACGCAGCCGCCCAGCACCAAAGCTGCAACAGCCAAAAGGATAATGATTCTTTTCATTATGGTGTCCTCATTACTATACGCTTAAGTTGTTTACCAAAAAGGCCTTGTAGCCTCTGAAGGTGTTGTAAAGGTCAGCCTTGGAGCACAATTCGTAGAGCGAATGCATGCCCATCAAGCCAACGCCACAATCTATCACCTCTGCACCTTGATTGGCCAGAATGTAGGCGATGGTGCCACCGCCACCCTCATCCACCTTGCCCAGCTCGCCCATCTGCCAGTAAACACCGGCTTGGTTGAAGATGCGGATCACCTTTGCCACAAACTCGGCATTGGCGTCGTTGCAGCCGGATTTGCCGCCGCTTCCGGTGAACTTGGAAAGAGCGATGCCATGGTTGAACATCACAGCATTCTGGAGCTCATGAACGCCGGGATAGTTGGGGTTGACCGCCGCTGAGACGTCAGCCGACAGGACCATGGAGTTCATGATGGTGCGTCTGAGGTTGCTGGAACTGTCACTTTCGCCCTTATGCCTGAGCAGGGAGGCGATAAAGTCTTGTAAAAACACTGATTGGGCACCTGTGTTGCCCTGGCTGCCCACTTCTTCCTTGTCTGAGAAATAGACGACCATGGTGCGCTTGGGCTTGGCTTTGAGGTTGTCCAAAAGGGCAGTTAAAGCGGTGTAGGCACAGATTCTGTCATCCTGTCCATAACCCAGCACCATGCTGCCATCAAAGCCTGCGTCACGAGCCTTGCCTGCGGGAACCAGCTCCAGCTCAGCGGAGAGGAAGTCGTTCTCATCTATGCCGTAACGCTCGTTCAAGAGCTTCACGCAGTAGAGTTTGAGGCCTTGTTTCTCATCCTTGTCAAGGTCGTGCATGCCACCGAAGATCACGTTGAGTTTGCTCGCATTGATGGCATCGCCCAGGTTTTTGCTATATTGCTCTTTACGTGCCAGGTGAGGCAGCAGGTCTGGGATGACAAACACCGGATCATCATCTTGCTCACCGATGCTGATATCCACGACTTCGCCATCGGCCTTGATCACCACGCCGTGCAGAGCCAGGGGAGTGGATACCCACTGGTATTTCTTGATGCCGCCATAGTAGTGAGTGCGGCCGCAGAGCATACCGCTGGGCCCGTCTTCATAGAGGGGGTTTTGCTTGAGGTCTATTCTTGGGGTATCTATATGAGCAGCAACGAGGTTGCATCCCTTGCTCAGGGGCTCGCTTCCCAAGATCGCCATGGCCATTGTCTTGCCACGGAAGATGGTATACACCTTATCTTTGGCAGTTTTGGCATCGACGGTGGTAAACTTGTGCTTCTTGAGCACATCTTCTGTCCAGGCCACCGTTTCGCGGACAGTCTTGCATTCGTCCAAAAAGGTTTTAAACCCTTTTGCATATTCGAAGGCCTTGTCGCGCTCTGCCTGAGGAGCTTCCTTGAAGAAGTTCTTCCTTTCGTAGAGCAGTTCGCTCATTTTAGGTTCCGTTTTCTTTGTCATTTTGTCTCCGTTTATATCTTATTTTATTTAAATAATCGTCAGCACCTTGAGGTGTCTGTCTCCCATAGGTGCTTTCACTACAGCTACTTGCTGGGCAGATTTACCCAGAAGAGCCTGTCCTATGGGCGACATGGCCGAAACAGCCTGAAAGTCCTCATCGGTCAGGAGGTTGACCTCATCCACTCCCACCACGCGGAAGGTTACCTTTTCGCCGGTATCCAGGTCTTCCGTTTCGCAAGTGCTGCCAAAGCGGACTTTATCCTTGGGGAAGTTGCTGGGGTCTATCACTTTAAGCCTGCTGGCACGACGCCTCAGGTAGTCTATTTCAGAGTCGATGGCTCTTTGTCTTTCGCGGGCTGCCTTGTATTCAGCATTCTCGGAAAGGTCTCCAAATTCTCGGGCTACGGCAACGGCTTGGATCACTTCCGGTCTCTCATTCATCAGCTGAGCGATCCGTTTCTGGATCAATTCCATACCGCTGGCGGTGATGTAGATGCTCAAATCCATTTGTGTTACTTACTTTTAGCTTTCTTTTTCTTCTTTTTTTGCAGCGTGCGCATGGCGGAAAGGCCTGCTTTCTTCACTCTCGCATTGCCGCTTTTGGTCCATATCTCTACAAATTCCTCGATTTCCGGCTCCCAATGTTGCAGGGTTCCGGTGAGGATTTCCACGATCTCGGGGTCGCGCTGATGCCCGAAGTCGCTCCACACCTTACTGTATGCCTCAGGATCAATCTTGCGGATAGCTTTGAAAAGTGCAATATGATTTGCCTGATCTTCGCCCAGAGGCCTGAGCCACAGGGCGGTGAAATGGTCTATAATTTCGGGGATGGCATCCGGCCTGCGCCTGATGAGTTTGATGATCAGGTTCACGCTGGCCTTGCGGATTTCGGGGTCTTCATGTTCATTCCAGGTAAGCACTTGAGGCAGATATTTCGGAATGTCTTTTCTCATAACCGGCAGTACCACGCGCTCCAAAAGCGAGGACAGCTCGGTGGGATTGGCGTTATTCATGGCGTGTTCCAGCACTTCCAGATAGGTTTCGGGCTGTTTGCGGAAAAGCCTGCTGATGATCACGATGAAGGCGCTGCGGCCATATTCTCCCTTTTTATCCCAGAGATGCAGGTAAAAGGGGATATATTTAGCGTGTTTTCTACCCAATAGAGTGACAATTTTCCCACTCACAAAGTTGATCACTTCCGAAGGAATCTTGCCGCTCACGCGTTCGGGATAGGCGTTGAAGATGATGTCAAAGTCGTAGTCTTTATTTGGCAATTTGTTGGCGAGGTAGTCTTTAGTATCGTTGACCAACCGTTCTTTCCAGTCTATGGTGAGCATGGTTCTTCCTTCCTTTATATATTATTCTTGAGAATGCCATAACAGATGATAGCACAAAACTGTCAAGAGAAAAGTGAAATCATTTTGGCTCAAATTACTCTCGGATTTTCCCGTCCATTCAGACGCCCGATTTATGCTTTTGGAACACATAAAAGGCTCGGGAGATGAGCGATCTTCAATTTGCCCTTGACAAGATTGGCCTTTCCATGATTTTGATTCATTTAATGAGGAAATTAGATTTATGTGCATGACAGACGAACTAAACAGTAGCTATAAAAGCTTGGAGACTAAGGCATTTGCGTGTAGGGCGAGTGCCTTATTTTGTGCGAGGAATTTCTATGATTTATGACGAAATGCTAAGAAAAGCCCTGGCAGAAGATATTGGCCATGGAGACATCACCACGGATTCTCTGGATCTGGACGCCGTAAAAGCCACTGCCTTCATGGTGGCCAAAGCCGCCGGAGTGGTAGCCGGAGTGGAGGTAGCCATCCGCACCTTCAAGCTGGTGGACAAAGACCTCAAAATCACGCTCTACCGCAAGGATTCCGATACTGTGAAACCCGGCGACGAGATCATGAAGATAGACGGCCGCGCCAGCAGCATTCTCAAAGGTGAAAGGGTGGCGCTCAACTTCCTGCAGAGGCTCAGCGGCATTGCCACTTCCACCAAGACCATGGTGGATGCCATGGAGGGCACAAACACCAAGCTTTTGGACACGCGCAAGACCACCCCCGGCTTGCGTGCTCTGGAAAAGTATGCCGTGAGGATTGGCGGTGGGCACAACCATCGTTTTGGCCTCTTCGACATGGTCTTGCTCAAGGAAAACCACATCCGCGCCTGTGGAGGCATCACGGAAGCGGTCAGACGCGTAAAAGAGCGCAACACCTCCTACAAGATTGAGGTGGAAGTGACCAACCTGAGAGAACTTACCGAAGCAGTAAAAGCGGGAGCAGACCGCGTCATGCTGGATAATATGACCCTCGCCAACATCCGAAAAGCCGTCAAACGCTATGCCGACCGGGTGGAACTGGAAGTTTCCGGCGGCGTCAACGATAAAAACATTCAAAAATATGCCCGCACAGGTGTGCATTACATCTCCAGCGGCGCTATCACACATTCATATAAATCATTGGATATCAGCCTATTATTTGAGGAGGAAGCTTGATTAAAGACCAACTAAAGACCCTTTCCGAAATGCAAGAATACGACGACAAGATAGGCCACTTCCGCGTCCAGCAGAAGGAACTGCCCAAACAGCTTGCCGAGATAATGGAATCCGTGGATGCAGCCACTTCAAACCTTTTGGCAGTGGAGAGCGAAAGAGCGGAACTCAATAAAGCCCAGCGTGCCATTGATGCCGACATCCAGCAGGCCAACAGCCAGATCGAGAAGTACAACACCCAACTTTCTGAAATCAAAACAAATAAAGAATATAAAGCTCTCAACAGCGAGATCGCATACCTGAGCGAGAAGGTCTCGGAACTGGAAAGCCAGCAACTGGTGCTAATGGAGGAGGAGAGCGAGATCAAAGAGCGCATCCAGGCAGCCAAGGACAACCTGGCCAAAGCCGAAGAAGAAAAGCGCGGCCAGGAAGGCGACCTCAGAGCAAAGATAGACAAGCTGGATTCTCAGATCGAAGAAAACAGAGCCGCACGCAACAAACTCGCCGTCACACTGCCCACAAACATCATCCGCCACTATGGCAACATGATCAAAAACAAGGGCAACCTGGCCGTATCCTTCACCAAAGACGGCTCTTGCGGTGCCTGTGGATTCGTGATCAGACCCCAGATTCGCATCGAACTGCAGCTCTTTTCCCGCATCATATATTGCGAAAATTGCGGCAGAATTATGATAGACCCAACTCTTTACGACGAGACCGACGAAGAGTAAACCACACTCCGAATCGAGAATTGGCCGGGCATCCCGCAGCTGATTCTCACACGGGATTCCTGTGCCTATTGGGAAAGCGCCAATAGGCCTCAACCGGCAAGCTAACCTCCTACCCTACAACACCCTGCGCTCAATCTCCCAGAGAGATTCCCACGCCCCGGGCCGTCCTCACCAGATCGGAATCCACATCTATCAGGTTGTACTTTCTCACCGCATTTTTGATGGGCACCGAAACCATGTTGGGATGGCGATAGGACACCATATGCCCCCACTCCTGATTGAGCACCATATCAAAGGCTTTCACGCCCATCGAGGTAGCCAGCACGCGGTCGAAGGCATTGGGCCGTCCACCGCGCTGCAGATGACCCAGGATGGTCTCCCTGATCTCCATTTCCACGCCCACCTCTTTGAGCTCTCGAGATAGCTTGAATGCGGCTCCGCCCAGTTTGATCTTCATCGCTCCCGGCGTTTCGCTTTCCACGTAGGTCATCTCGCCGTCTTTGGGTTTGGCTCCCTCGGCGATCACCAGGTTGGCAAACTTCTTACCGCTGGCCAAACGCCTGTCTATCGCCTCTTTAACCTTGTGGATATCGTAAGGGATTTCGGGGATAAGACACACCTCCGCACCTCCGGCGATAGCCGCGTGCAGAGCGATCCAGCCCGCATAGCGTCCCATCACTTCCAAAATCAGCAGCCTGTGATGACTTGCCGCGGTGGAAACCAGCTTGTCCACGGCGTCGGTAGCCGCATCCACAGCCGTTTGAAAGCCAAAGGTAAAGTCTGTTTCCGAAAGGTCGTTATCTATGGTTTTGGGAACGCCGATGATGGGGCATCCCATCTCGTAAAGCCGCTGAGATATGCGCTGTGAGCCGTCTCCACCGATATTGACCACCGCGCTGATCTTGAGCTCCTTGAGGGTCTGCAGCATTTCTTGGGACCTGTCTTTGGTGGTCCAGCTGCCATCAGCCTGCTGCACAGGCCAGCTGAAAGGCCCACCCTTGTTTGTGGTGCCGATGATGGTACCGCCCTTCACGTGTATTCCGGCCACGGTTTCCAGGTTCAGGTCCACCACCCGGATCGGGTCGCTCAAAAGCCCGTTAAAGGCATCTATACTGCCCAAAACTTCCCAATTCTGCTCCTGATAAGCACGCTTGACTATGGCTCTGATCACGGCATTGAGACCCGGGCAGTCGCCGCCTCCGGTGGCTATCAATAACCTCTTTTTCATAATTTTACACTCCGCAAAAGTATTTGCTTTATAGATAGAATAAGAGCTTGAGAGCCAAAACCAAAGAGGAATTTGACTCCCTGAAAGGGTCGCCAAAACGAGCAAAACACCCTCACAAACGGCTCTGAGCGCGGAATCGCTTTATTTTGTTTGACAATTCCCCTCCCCTTTTTAAGCTTGCCGTTATAAAAAGAATTATGAACTTAGGAGGCAGAGCATGGAATTGACTCTCATGATCATCACCCTGGTGGCGGTGCTGGCAAACATCATCATCAGCCTGCTCAAGAAACCATCGGCTGAAGCGGATGCGGCGCGGCTTATCTCTATGATGCAACAGGAGTTGGACAGGCTTTCCGCCACGATCCGAACCGATCTCTCAAACCAGAAGTCGGAGTTTAACAACAGCTTTTCCGCGCTCAAAAGTGAGCTGGACCAAAATCTGCAGGCCAATCGCACCGAACTTGGCAACAACATGGAAAGCCTGCGCAAGACCATCGAGGACAAGATCACGGAGTTTTCAAGTGCCCTGACGCAGAGCACAAACATCAGCATCGAAAAGCAGGATCAGATCCGCAAAGAAACGCAAGCGCGGCTGGGAGAATTCAACGAATCCATGAACAAGGCTCTCGATGCCCTCACCCAGTCTTTCAATCAGAAGCTGCTCGATTTTGGGCAGCTGCAAAAACAGAGCTCGGAAAGTTACCTTTCAAAGCACGATGAGATCAAGAAATCCACCGACACAAACCTGGAAACCATCCGCAAAACCGTGGAAGAAAAACTGGAAAAACTGCAGGCAGCCAACAGCGAAAAGCTGGAAGAGATGCGCCAAACCGTGGATGAAAAGCTGCAAAAGACGCTGAATACGCGCCTGGCGGAATCTTTCAAACAGGTGCAGGATCAGCTGGAGAAGGTGCACACCGGCCTGGGTGAGATGACCAATATGGCCAAAGACGTGGGCGGTCTCAAAAACGCACTCACCAACGTGAAGGCCAAAGGAATCATCGGCGAAATCCAGCTCGAATCGCTGCTCAACTCCTTCCTCAGTCCGCAGCAGTATGAGGCCAACGTCCAGGTTAAAGCAAACTCGGGCGAGAGGGTGGAATTTGCCATCTGCCTGCCCGGTAAAGACGAGGGCGGCAAGCCTTTATACCTGCCCATAGATTCCAAATTTCCCCTGACGCCCTATGAAAAACTGCTGGAAGCTTATGACGAGGCAGATAGCAATAAAATCGCAAGCGCACGCAAAGACCTCTACAGCTCCATCAAAGCCTCCGCCAAAACTATACAGGACAAATATATAGACCCGCCCAACACCACGGATTGGGCCATCATGTTTCTGCCCTCGGAAGGCCTCTACGCCGAGCTGTTGCAAAACACTCAGCTGGTGATGGAATTGCAAAAAGATTACCAGATCGCACTGGCCGGGCCCACCATCCTGGGAGCCTATATCAACAGCCTGCAGATGGGCTTTAAGACCCTCGCCATCCAAAAAAGCTCCAGCGAGGTGTGGAAGCTCCTGGGTGCGGTGAAGACGGAGTTTGGCCGCTTTGGCGATGTTTTGGAAAAAGCGCAGAAGAAAATAGCAGGCGCAGGCAGTGATCTGGACGCATTAGTGGGAACACGCACCCGGAAAATCCAGGCTAAGCTGCGGAAAGTGGAAGAGTTACCCCAAAAAGAGGCAACCGCACTCCTGGATATGGATATTTTGGAGCTGGAAGCAGACGAGGAAGACGAGGCCTAAAAGGCCCCAAAAAACGGCTTAATTCCCGGGGAAAACCAAGGCCAAAAACTCAGCTCTGCGCAGGCTGAAAAAGCAGGCGTTTCTGAAATATTTTACCTCAGGGCCGGTTTTGCGAAAACAATTCCGCCCTCTAAAACGTCGATTTCATGCGGCCTCCCTTAGGGGCTCCTATGGGTCTCCTTTGGGATCCACAAGTAACCCAAAGAAAACCCAAGAGTTACGCATTCGAGCGCCAGGGAGATCGGAGGGGCGGGCAACCATTGCAGAAAGGCAATATTTGAGTCAAGCATCGGTTTTTGGCAAAGAAATAATCGGCTACTAAAATAGTAGGCGTTCTGTGGTGAAAAAGTGCTCCCTGTTCACCCCGGGAAAAGAGCCGCATGAAGGCAGGGATGAGAGGCACTTGTCTCTTTATCTATGCCCATCGCAGGCGATAGTTGCCAATAATGTACAATGATGTTACCGAAACCCATTTCCTTAACATCAAATACAATTATTAAGAAACATTTGACCTTGGGCAGTGATCTCGATTCGGTCAAGATACTGATGCTTCGCGGCTTTCATCGCAAGCCGGCTCCTGTTTCTTTTCTCTTTTATCACAAGCAGTTATCGGCACGCAAAAAGGGTAAAATCCGAATTCTCTTGACAAAAACGGCCTCTCCAATATCTTAGTATTCAAGTTACATGGGTTCTACAGATGGCCATTATTCGACATTCTTTTTGGCAACAATCGATCTGTGATATTACCTAAAAACGTTACGACTATCAAATTGCATCCTTGGGGAAAAGTCCGAGTACAGGTTTTTTGGCTCGTTTTTTATTTAGGATGCGCATTTAAACTAAGCACAAATGAGCTGGAGTAAGCTTTATGATCAAGAGTATAGGTCGTCTTAATTTGGACGATTACAAACTAATTGATTCTCAGGTGGAGAAGATATTTGTCTGCCTGAGCAAGGACAAAATTGAAGAGGCAACTGAGCTGATAACCGCGATGGCGAACACGCAAAACTATTTTGTTCGCGAGGAGCTCGGTAAGCGTTTGGCCAACTATGAAGGGCCCGGGGCGATGAAAGAGGTCTGTGCCAAGCTTTTGGACGACCATATCTACGGCATTCGCGCCACGGCGTTATTTTACTTTTATTATAGCAATATAGATAATCCTGAGGTGCTGCTGCACATTCTGAGCAAGACGGTTGAGACGGTGAGATGGGAGAGCGAACACATCATCGAGGAGCTCTGGAAATCGCATCCCGAGCTGATGAGGCGTGAGATGCCGCAGTGGGCTCTGTCTCCCTCGCCCAAGAAGAGAGCGATGAGTATGCACGGCATGAATAAAATCGCGCTGGACAGCCCTCAGTTTGTGCTCATGCACCTGGAAAAACTGGTTGATGACGAGGACCCTGAGGTTCAGGAGAAATTTGTGAAGATACTGATCCAGGTGGGGCGTCACCGTCCTCAACACGCCTACACGAATATCTATCGCTGGCTCAAAAGCGGCAGCGAGGACAGGGCGCGGCTGTTGTGGGATGCCTTGAAGGTGCTGGTGAGCATCGTGGCACGGCGGGAACGTGAGGAACAGAGCAACGACTTTTGGGCCGTCACCAAAAAAGCGGTGAGTGATTGGCGCAAAGACCCCTCTCCTCTGGTTTCGCAGATGGGCAATCGTCTGCAACAACTGCTTCAGTCATAACACCTTATAAAGATGATAAACCCCGGCTACAGAGCTGAAAACGTCTACATTATCCTGGTGGAACCGATCTACGAGGGCAACGTGGGAGCTGTGGCCAGAATCATGAACAACTTTTGTTTTGCCAACCTGCGCATCGTGGGTGCACTGCCCACCAAGAACGACTTTTACCTGGCCATGCATTCCACCTTCATCCTGGAAAATGCGCAAGTGTTTGACAATCTGGAAGCTGCCACCGCGGATCTGGACAGGGTGATCGCCTTTTCCAGACGCGTAGGCAAGCTCAAACCTATAGATTTTGATCCGAAAACCATGGCCCAATATGCCAGCGAGGTGAAAGACCTCAAGCTGGGCCTGGTATTTGGGAGAGAGACCTTCGGGCTCACGGATGCAGAGGCGGATTTGTGCCCTTTGCGCTGTCATATCCCGGCAAATCCGGCCTTTCCTTCCATCAATCTGGCCCAGGCTGTAGCCATCGCCTGCTGGGAGATTTCCGCAGTGAAGGCACAGCAAAAAGCCGATCAGGAGGCGCCTTTGGAGCGTCCGCAGATGGAATATCTGCATCACTATATGATGGATGTGATGGAAAGCAGCGGCTTTTTCCAGGATCATGAGAGCACAAACTGGGATGTTTTCCTGCGCAGGATGCTGATGCAGCTGAATCCCGGCAAAATGATGAGCTGGCGCTTCAAACAGATGTTCAATCGCTGGCACGTCTTGGTCACCGGCAAAGGCAAAGGCTTTTCGCACGATAATACGGAGTAAGAAATATGAAAGAAAACCTTGAAATAAGTACACTTCAACAACAGATTTTGGACGATTGCATGCAGTATCTTTATGAGCATGAAGATCCCCAATTGGTGATTAAAACCTTTTCCAAACACAAGGATTCGGTCTACGATGCCTTTGGACTCACCGAGGAAGAGCAGCGTGAAATGCTCTTGATGGTGTTGGACGACTACGGTCTCACCGTGCCCGAGATGGCAGATATGGGGACGATATTTGTGGCCACGCAAAAGTATGAGCTGCAGCTTTTAGCGGTTCAATTGCTGAAAAAACACAGGCCCAGAATGGACAGGCATTGCTATGAACAGGTGAAGATCTGGCTGGATAATGGCTTGGAAAACATTGCCATAGTTGATCTTCTGGCCAATAAGATCACCCCCGTATTTTTGGAATTGGGCATCGCAAGCGTGGACGACTTCAAGAGCTGGAGAAGCTCCGAAAGCAAGTGGACACGCCGCGTGGGCATACTCACCATGTTGTATCTGAAAGATAAAGTCTCCTCCGATATGCTGCTGGAATTTGCCGAGCCTCTGCTCAATGATCCGGAAAAGATTGTGCAGCAAGCGGTTGGTACCTATCTGATGGAGCTGTGGGGATTCTATTCCGAAGCGGTGGAAGAATTTCTGACTCTGCACAAGGACAATGCGGCTCCGCTGGTGATCCAAAACGCCACGCAAAAGATGCATTGGGACAAAAAGAAAAGATATGGCAAAGCCGCCACAAGCCGGAGCTCCGGAGGGTCAAGAAACTACGATAGAAGACAAAAATCGAGAGGCAGAACCTCCAAGAACAGGAGCCAATCCGCTCAGCGCGATTCGCAAGCCGGCAAACAGCAGCGCAGCTTCAGGTCAAACAGGTCTGCTTCACGTACGCAGCAAAGATTTACACCCAAACCCAAGCCCAGACCCAATGTGCGGGTGAGGGAAGCCGACAGGGCAAAATATCACAACATCCCGGATTGGGATAGCTTCGAAGACGAGAAGTAGCCCGGATATACGGGAGTTATGCAGCTGCTGAGCACTCCCTTTTCTAACTGGTAAAATCCTCTCTGGTCATGTGTTTGACCACACCCTCGTCGTTGATGTCCCTGCAGGGGCCATCTTCGAGCTCGGCGGCATCCGTGTAGCCTCTGAGCTCCCAAAAGCCGGGCAGATAGTAGTCCATAAGCTGTATTTTCACAATGCTTTTGGCAGATTTGTAGCCCCACAAATAGGGGATGAGGGCGCGGATGGGGCCGCCGTAATCCTCGGTGAGGTCTTCGCCGTCAAAGCTGGTGGCCAGCAGGCTTTTCTCTTTGAGTGCGATGGCCAGAGGGATGGAGGTGTCATAATGGTTTCCATGGCTCCAAAAGCGGAGGTGAGTGCAGCTGTCCTTCATGCCCACGGCGTCCAGGATGTCTTTAAACCGAATGCCACCCCAATCTCCACGCACAGACCAGCGGGTCACGGAAGTGAGGCGCGCATTGACGGTTACCTGGGGTAAGTCCATCAGCTGCTGCCAGTTAAACTCGGTGGGCTTTTCGCAGAGACCTTCCACTTTCAAGACCCACTTTTCCTTATCCAAACGGCCGGGATGGCCTTCTGCCCAGAAGATGGGCGTGCCCATTTTGGCTAATTTGTGCACCTTATCCTCCTTTATGAGTGCGTGTGAGCAGGTTGGCTATGATGCCCGTGGCGGTAATCGCCTGGCTGGCCATATGTTGCGCCATCTTTTCGGCGGTGAGGCCCAAGAGCAAAGAGGCATTGCAGGCGGAGGCGAGAGGGCTCAAACCCTGAGCGGCAAAAGAGGCCAGCATACCGGCGAGCACATCGCCGCTACCCGCTTTGGCCAAGCCGTCGTTGCCAAAACTGTTCAGATAGAGCTCATCACTTGAGCGGATCAGGGAGTAGTGGCTCTTGAGCAGGATGCAGGCATCCGATTGCGGCATAAAGGCTTGCAGTGCGGCTATGGGGTCGTTTTGCAGGGTTTGCATCTCTATCTTTGCCAGGCGGCAGAATTCACCGTGATGAGGCGTGTAGATGCTCATTTGGTGGGCTGAGTAGTTCAGGAGCTTGGGATGCCGGGCGAGCAGGTTGAGGGCGTCGCCGTCGTAGACAACGGGGATATCCTTTTGCTGCACAACTATTTCCAACATCTTGAGAGACCAGTCATCCTGGCCCAATCCGGGGCCGATGAGGATGGCGGAGGCTTCCTTGAGCATCCGCTTCACCTTGCGCGTATCCGGTAGCTGCCTCACGGTCTCGGGCACCTTGTGATAGATGGCTTCGGTGAGGCGGCCGGCAAAGAGCTCTTCCTGGCTATCTCTATGCAATACATACACATATCCGGCACCGGTTTTGAGTGCAGCGGCGGTGGACATAAGGGTGGCGCCGGTGAAGCCATCACAGCCTCCGATGATCATCAGTTTGCCCCACACGCCTTTGTGGGAAACTTTGCTGCGGTAATCCAATATCAGATCGCTCTCTTCCAGTTTGTAAAGCGTGGGTGGGATTGCCTGTGTCTTCAGATGCAGGCCCACGGGAGCGACGCTGAGCTCACCGCAAACCAGAGGCCCCAGGTTCATGAAATAGCCCGGCTTGAGCGTCTCCAAAGCTATGGTGTGGTCGGCAATTACGCAGTTTGTGCTGTTGCCCGTATCTGCGTCCAAACCGGAGGGGATATCCACGCTGAGCACGGGCGCAAGGGAATCTTCAATCATGGTGAGCAATTGCGCTGCGGCGCCGCCAATTTCGCCTTTGAAGCCGCTGCCAAAGAGCGCATCCACGATCAGGTCGGTCTCAAAAAAAGCGTCGTCGACAGTCAGGCTATCTTCATCAAAATCAAGGATATAAAGTTCCAATGCCCGGCAGATCTTGAGCTGGGCTTCCATCTCGCGGCTCATTCTGGGGTGCGGCAGCAGGATGATGGTGACGTCCACTTCCATATCCACCAGCCAGCGGGCGATCACCAGGCCGTCGCCGCCGTTGTTGCCCGGTCCGCAGGCAATGGTGCAGTGTCTCAGCTTGGGGTAAAGTTTCAGAATCCGCTTGGCTATCGCCAGGCCGGCGTTTTCCATCAGCGACATACCGGGGATGCCAAATTCATTGATGGCGTGGGCATCCGCGTTTTTGGTTTGCTTGAGGCTGTAAAGAGGTATCATGATTCGTCCTTTTCACGGTTTTCTTTGTGGAGCTTGATCTCCATGGTGGTGCCTTCATCGGCGGCGCTGGTGACTACCTTGATGTAGCCGCCGTGGTAATCCTGGATGATGCGTTTGGCCAGGCTGAGTCCCAGGCCCCAGCCTCTGGTTTTGCTGGTGACGCCGGGCTCGAATATCTTCTTCCACTCGGAGCGCGGGATGCCTTTGCCTTCGTCACGGATCTGAAGATAGACGTGTCTTTCGCTCTGCGTGGCGGTGATGATGATGTTGCCGCCTTTGGGAACCATGGCATCCACGCAGTTTTTGATCAGGTTTTCCAAAGACCACTTGAAGAGCTCCACATCCAGCATCACTTTCACGTCCTGGATTTTGCTGATCAGGTGGATGTCTATGCGTGAGCCCAGATGCGGCATACGCTGGCGGAAGTAGTCCACCGTTTCTTCCAGCAGGTCGTGCATTATCGTGGGCTTCAGGTCTGTCTTCGAGCCCACTTTGCCAAAGCGTGAGGCGATGTTTTTGAGGTGGCCCAGGTCTGTGGCCATCATGTCCAATATCTCTCTGGTATCTATGGAGTTGGGCGAATCCTCGTCTCTGCTTTTCAGATATTCCATCCAGCCCATGAGCGAGGTGATGGGCGTGCCAAACTGATGCGCAATTTCCTTGGCCAGGCCTATCCAGAGTGTGTCCTTTTCGGTGCGTTTTAGCAGGTAGATGCCGTAGGCGGAAAAGCCGAGCAGGATCAAGACGATAACCAGCTGAAACAGCACGAAGTTGCGCATATGATGCAGGGAGCGGGGTGCGCTGAAATAGATGAAGCCAAGGCTGTCTGCATCGCTGGTGAGGGGCATTTCGGTCATGCCCAGCATCTGCTCTTTCAGCTCCTTGCGATGCTCCGGTTCCACGTCTTCAAAGCAATCCACCTCCGGAATGCCTACGTTGTGCCAATAGAGCGGCTTTTTGCTGCTGTCGGTAACCACCACCGAGTAGTCCACCTGACTCACAAACTCCTCCAAAGACACCGGTTTGGCATAGAAAGCATAGCCGGTGACGATGTCTTTCTCGGTGAGTTTGTAGTGAACCATGCAGGACATATGTTCCTGCAGCTTTTTCTTGGAACTGTATGAAAGCTCGGCGTAGAGCGTGTCCTGGCTCACGCCCACTTTGTTCCAGAAAAGCGGGTTGAAGGTTTCGTCGGTGATGATCACGGGGATGGGGTTTTTCTGCATGAAGTCGATGCTGATGTAGTCCCAGAGCTCTTCCTGGAAGTTTTGTTTGGTGGCAAATTGGAAGTAGCGGGTGCGCACTTCGCTGAGCAGTTTCTCATATTCTGCTGCCTGACGCAGATAGCTGTCTGTGTAGGCGATGTATTGGGCAAACATCCGGGGCACTGATTCCTGCTCTTTCCGGGCGTTTCTCACCAGGATGAGGTTGTAAGCGGTAAAGGCGATGAAGATCAGCACTGTACCGACAATCAGGTAGGTGCGCAGCTGGCGGAAGAGGTCACTGCTTCTTTGCGAGTTCCCAGATCTTATCGAGTTCTTCCAGTCCTGCGCTTTTGATGTCTTTTTGGTGCGTTTCATAGTATTCTTCTATAAATTGGAAGCGTTTGGTGAATTTGCGTGTGCTGGCTTTGAGAGCGGCTTCGGCGTCGATATTCAGCTTTCTGGCCAGGTTTACCACGCTGAAGATCAGGTCACCGATCTCCATGGTGATTTGGGCTTCTTGTTGGGATTTGATGGCGGTCTTCAGCTCGTCCAGCTCCTCTTCTATCTTCTCGATCACGGGCAGGATTTCAGACCAGTCAAAGCCCAATGCGGCAGCCTTTTCCTGCGTGCGCGAGGCGTGGATCAGGGCAGGCATGGAGCCCGGGATGCCGTCCAGGATGCTCTTGCGATGCTTCTTCTCGCGCTTCTTGATCAGCTCCCAGTTTTGCTTCACGCCCGCTGCATCCTCGATCTTGGCATCTGAAAAGATGTGAGGATGACGGCGGATCAGCTTGCTATTTATCTTTTCCAGTACGGTGCGGATGTCAAAAAGCTGCTTTTCTTCGGCCATCCGTGCCTGGAAAACTATGTGCAGCATCAGATCGCCCAGCTCCTCGCTGAGGGCTTCGGGATCATCTGCCTCGATGGCCTCAATAGCTTCGTAGAGCTCCTCTATAAAGTTTGCCCGCAAGGACATAGGCGTCTGCTTGGCATCCCAGGGGCAGCCGGTTTCAGGGTCGCGCAGCCGCGCCATAATCTCTATCAGTTGGTCAAATTCTTTCATGTATCCTCTTTCTTTTGAATGGGTTTGCGGCTAAGCGCATACATAAAGCCTATACAGGTCCAAAATGCGATGCTCAGGTCGTATTGCTGGATAAAAACGTCGGTAAGACAAGCAAATAGCAGCGACACCATCCCGATGTAGATGACGGAGTAATAGTGGTCTTGGCTGGGCTTGACCACGCGGCGGCGGAAGTCTCTCAGCACGCGGTAAATGATCCAGAAATAGCAGATAAAGCCAAAGATGCCGATCTCGACAAGCACCCTCAAAAAGAGGTTGTGCGGGTGTTCTGCATAGAGGAAGGTGTAGGGGATGATGCCCCAATACCAGGTCTCCCAAGTGCTGATGCCCATGCCAAAGAACGGCTGCTGCAGTATCTGCCTGACCGCATGATACCAGGCAAGCAGGCGGATGAAGATGGAGAGGTCGAAGCTGAAGGTTTGCTGGACGCGCTCGATCATGGAGGCAGGGATAATTAGCGGAATCAGGAGCAGGATCACAATCCCGATCAACCTGAAACGCTTCATCTTGAATATCATCAGGAAGAAGCCGAAAAAGAGGGCTAAGAGCGCCATGCGCGTGTAGGTGTAAACCATTCCCAAAAAGATGACTACAGCTCCCAAATACCAGAGCAGGCTCTTGCGTTTATCCTTTTCCCTCATGCCCAAAGCGATGGCAAAGAAGAGTCCCAGGAGGTAAAAGCCGTTGATCGTCATGGCCGTAACCCACAGTGAGCCAATCCTTTTGCCGGGATTCATGAAAGCCACGATGATGCCGATAAAAGCCAGAAAGATATTGATGCAGGCGATGATGCGCACCCAGATGTCAAAGAGCTTGGCATCTATATCACTGTTGGCAAAGCAGACCAGCATCACCGTCGGAACTATCGCCGTGGAAAAGAAATAGGGCAGGGCACGATCCGGAGTGCCGCTCCTGATGAGTCCATAAAGTGAAGTGCCGATGAGGATGGCAGTAGCCACAGGGAAGGGCCACAACAGCTTGCGCCTTTCTTGATAGTATTGGGTAAGCACAGAAAAGACCAGCAAGGCCAGCACCACATAAAAGGTCGGCTCGAAGGGCTTTACCAAAAAGAGGGTGGAAAAGAGCACGCAAACCCTGAAATTGAGCCCAAAGGCAAAGGCCACAAAGACCCACACACCCAGGAAAGCCAGGGTGATGGCCGCGATGCCAAAGGTCACGGCCTGCAAAGCCTGCGCCAGATACAGGCACAAGCTCATCAATGCCAGATAGATAATCGGCTTGGCTACTCTTTGCAGTGCTTCCAAAGTCTGCTCCTAAAGGTCTTGGCGCAGCTCCAGCAGTCTGTCTTTATTGCGTTCCAGGATGGATTTGAAGAGCACGATGATCACGGCAACCACAAAGGCCGCAAAGAAGGCAATCACGCAGATCATGGCGCGCTTGGGCCGGGAGCGCAAACCCGCTTCCCTGGGGTAGTCCAGGACGTCCACCGAGGGTGTATCCTTCAGCTCTTCCAGGCGTGCGGCCTCATATTGCGGATAGAGGAATTCAAAGACGGCGGTCTGAATCATGAGCTCCATCTTGATCTGAGCATAACGCGAGCCCAAATCCGGCAATGAGGAGATGTCTATCAGATAGCGGGGCTTGACCTTACTCTTGCCGCTTTCCATTTCCTTGATCTGAGCATTCAGGGCATCTCTTTTGACCTTCAGTTCCTGCACGACGGGTGAGTTCTCGTTCAAGGTCTGAAGCGCCATTTCCAGCTCTATATCCGCAGCCATCTTGGTGGCAACCAGCTCTGCATAACTCTTGATCAACACGGTGGCCTGCTCCTCGATGTCGATGGCGTTGCTGCTCTGTCTAAATTCTTTATCTGCAGCGATCAGGGAATCCAAAACCGCTCTGGTCTCAGCCACTCTTTCTTCCAAAAAGATGCGTTCACGCTTGCCCCGGGTGAGCTTTTGGTCTTGGTTGTATTCCTCCAGCTTTTGCAGGTAATAATTTACCATATCCATACTTAGCTTCTTGTCTTTGGTCTTTACGCTGATGCTGATAAGACTGGCTTTTTCGCTGATGCTGACCTTGACCACCCGCTTCTTCAGCTTCTTGAGCGCAATATCCATCTGCATCAAGCTGTCCCGCTCGCTGATCTTGAAATAGCGGATGAGATCAAAATGACGGATCACATCCTCAGAAAAGCGTCTCGAACGCAAGGCCGAAACGGCATTGAGGCTGCCCTGAAGCTTATCCTGCTTCATGATGTTGGAAGCCAAACTTCCCAGGCCGGGGAGATTGATGGGCAAAGAGGCAGTCTCATCGCCCACAATGTAAAACGTGGCTTCGCTCTCCCAAATTTTGGGCGTGACCAGCGAATAAATCACCGCGGCCACACTGACGATGCCTACGAAGATGATGATGAACCAGCGATGGTCCAGCAAGATCCTGATCAGTTCAAAGACGTCGAACTCTCGTTTTTCCATTAACTTATATCCTTAAGATTGCTATTAATATAGGTTTTTACTCTAAAGTGCATGGTTTTTGGAAAGCGATTTGCTGTCAATCTATTTAGACAAAATGCGTGGATTTGACTCTGAAATACATTGACAGCTAAGGCCCTCCGGCCACGCTTGTTCTCATGGCTCACACTCAAGATTTTGACCTTAAGACACTCATCCGCGAGCTCTTGCAAGCGACGCTGGGCGGGGAGTATTCTGCCCACGAAGAAGACAGCGTGCTCATCATCTCCGAGAGCTGGGAGGGCTACAGCGACGAGGGAGTGAGCCTGGACTTGCAGGACATCCCCGAGGTGCTCCTGAACTGGGCTCAGCTGGATGTTTCGCAGGGCCCGGATGTGAATGAGCTGCTGGTCTTAGACCTGGAAACCACGGGCTTGGGCAGGGGCAACACGCTGGCTTTCCTCATCGGCCTGGGCTATTTTGAGGATGGCAAATACAAGGTGGAGCAGATCTTCCTGCCGGAGCCCGATGCCGAGCTCAACAGCTTTGACCGGCTGATCGAGCTCCTCGAAACTCACAGCGTCTTAGTCACCTTCAATGGCAAAAGCTTCGACATCCCGGTGCTTGAATCACGCCTCCTCTACCACCGCATCTGGCTTAACCTGCGGGAAAAGGAGCACATAGACCTCCTGCATATGGCGCGGCGCCTGTGGAAGAACACCTTGCCCTCCTGCGCCCTGGAAAGCCTGGAATACTATGTGATGGGCGTGCTGCGTGATCCGGAGTTTGACATAGACGGCGGCCAGATCCCGCAAGCGTATGGCGAATACCTCATGAGCGGCGACGTGGAGCCGCTGCTTAAGATCGTCAAACACAATCAGTTGGACATCATCTACACCATGGCTTTGATGGTGATTATCTGCGACGCTCTCCGCCTGCCCATCGAGGTGGGAAAAGACGCCCGAGTGGATTATCATGCGGTGGCGAGGCTGTATCAGAGCCAAGGTCAGAAGGACGTAGCCAAGCAGATCCTATGTGAGATGAAGGACTTAAGTATCGCCACGGTGGAAAGCGTCCATGAGCTGGGGCAGCTGTGCAAACGGGATAAAGAGCTTGAGGAAGCGCAGCACTGCTTTGAATATGGCGCCGCACTTTCGCATCCGCCTTCCCTGCTGGCTTTGGCGATTCTATTGGAGCAAACAAAAGAGTATGAGCAAGCTCTGGAGTATACCGAGCAGCTCTTAAGCCAGCAGCAAAGCCTTCCCTTGCCGGATCTTAGGCAGCTGCACGACATCGATAAGCGGCGAATTCGCCTGCAGAGAAAGATAGCCAAAAAGGCACATAAGTGAACAAGAGACACAAGACCATCACCCTGCAGGGACACAGCATAGAGCTGCAGCGCAAGCGCATCAAGAACATAAACTTAGCCGTCTATCCCGCTACGGGCAGGATACGGATTTCGGTGCCCGAGCGCATGGACGAAGAGCACGTAATAAAGTTCCTAAAGTCCAAGCTGAGCTGGATCGAGAGACAACTGGCGAAAGCAAAGCCGAGGACACCCATCAGCTACGAGAGCGGCTCCACACACCAATTGGAGGGCAAAAGCTACATCTTAAACCTGATACCAGGCGCCAGTTCAAACTGCATCCAGCTGCATGAAGAGGGGCGCATAGACCTGTATTTGAAGCCGGGCCGCAGCACCGAGCACGCAGCCAAGCTGCTGAAAGAGTGGCATCGGGCCAGGCTCAAAGCCAGAGTACAACCCTTGATGGATAAATGGCAGAAGGTAATAGGCGTGAAAGTAAGCGCCTGGAACATCAAGCAGATGAAGACCAAATGGGGCAGCTGCAACACGCGTGACAAGCGCATCTGGCTGAGTTTGGAGCTGGCCAAGAAGTGCGACAGGTATCTGGAATACGTGATCGTGCACGAGCTGGTGCATCTGCTGGAAAGAGGGCACAACGAGCGCTTCTATAGCTTGCTGAATAAGTACTTACCGGACTGGAGGCAGCGGAAGGCATTATCTTTATCGGCTCAGGACTAAGGTCGCTACCGATGATTGGGTCTGTCATCCGGGATACCGTTATCGGTCAAAAAGCTTGGATTTATCGCTATTTGGTCATGTTGTCAACTTCTCACTTGACATAAATGCCGCTTCCAATTCTCATGTCTATAAACCCTCGTTTTTATACAACAATAAAAAAAGAATAAAAGGAGTTACCAGACATGGCTAATCAAAAGAAAACTACCATGGACGGCAATGCCGCAGCAGCACACGTTGCTTATGCATTCTCAGACGTTGCTGCCATTTATCCCATCACACCCTCATCCGGTATGGGAGAGCTCGCCGATGCTTGGGCAGCGGAAGGGCGCAAGAATATCAATGGCACGACTGTAGATGTGATCGAGCTTCAGAGTGAAGCCGGTGCAGCAGGCGCAGTTCACGGTTCTCTTTCTGCCGGTGCTGTGACCACCACTTTCACCGCATCCCAAGGCTTGATGTTGATGCTTCCCAATATGCACAAGATCGCCGGTGAGATGCTTCCCGCCGTATTTTATGTGACCGCACGCTCGCTTGCGGCGCAATCCCTCTCCATTTTTGGCGACCATTCAGACGTGATGGCTGCCCGCAACACCGGTTTTGCCTTCCTGGCCTGTAACAGTGTGCAGGAAGTGATGGACCTTTCCGTTGTGGCTCAGCTGGCCACGATGAAGACCTCCATTCCCTTTGTGGTCTTCTTTGATGGATTCCGCACCTCGCACGAGCTGCAAAAGATTAACGTGATTGACTATGAGACCATGGCCGAGCTCAACGACCCCAAGCTGGTCGAGAAGTTCCGCGCCAACGCCCTCAACCCCGAAAAGCCCCGCGTCAAGGTGGGTCAGCACTCTCCGGATGTCTACTTCCAGGGCCGTGAATCCACCAACAAGTTTTATCAAGGCGCAACCGATGTGATCGCCGAGACGATGAAGCAGGTGGGCGACAAGATCGGCCGCTATTACAAGCCCTTTGAATATGTGGGCCACCCCGAAGCCGAAAACGTGATCGTATCCATGGGCAGCAGCTGCGAAACCATCGAAGAGACAATCAATTACCTCAACGACAAGCGCGATATGAAGCTGGGCCTCGTCAAGGTGAGAGTCTACCGTCCCTTCAGCACAAAGCACTTCACAGAAGTACTGCCCAAGAGCGTGAAAAACATCGCCGTCTTAGACAGAACCAAGGAACCCGGTTCCATCGGCGAACCGCTTTATCTGGACGTAGTCTCAGCCCTCAAGGATCGCAAAGACACCTTCATCATCGGCGGACGCTATGGTCTTTCCAGCAAAGAATTCACACCCACCATGGTATTGGCTGTTTACAAACACCTCATGGCCAAGGGTTTCCATGGCTTCACCGTGGGCATCGAAGATGACGTCACTCACCTCAGCCTGCCCTTGGACGAAGAAATCAACACCGTCCCCGAAGGCACCATCAGCCTTAAATTCTGGGGCTTGGGCTCAGACGGAACCGTGGGTGCAAACCAAAACAGCATCAAGATCATCGGTGACAATACAGACCTGAACGTGCAGGGCTATTTCCAATATGACAGCAAAAAGAGCGGTGGCATCACACGCAGCCACTTGCGCTTTGGCAAAGCTCCCATCCACAGCCAGTATCTGGTTGCCAAGGAAGACTTTGTGGCCTGTCACAACCAAGCCTTCATCGGCCGTTTCGACCTCTTGGGCGGCATCAAAGAAGGCGGCGTGTTCCTGCTCAACTCCTTCTGGAGCCGCGATGAGGCCTTCAACAACCTCACCCGCGATATGCAGAAGACCATCATAGATAAAAAGATCAAATTCTACAATATCGACGCACTCAAGATCGCTGAAGAAGTGGGACTGGGCGGACGCATCAACACCGTGATGCAGACCGCTTTCTTCCTCATCTCCGGCGTTTTGGACCGCGAAGAAGCGATGAAGCTGATCAAGGAAGCCGCAGTCAAGACCTACGGCCGCAGAGGCGAGAAGGTAGTGCAGATGAACCTCAACGCTATCGACAAAACCAGCGAAGCCTTGGTGCAGATTGACGTTCCCGCCACGCTGCCTGAGGAGCACGCTCCCATGAAGCAGCTGGTTCCGGAAGGCTCCACCGGCTTTATCAAAGACGTGATCGAGCCCATCATGCGCGAAGAAGGCAACCAGATCAAGGTCTCGCAGATGACCACCGACGGCTATGCCATGAGCGGCACCGCCAAGCTGGAAAAGCGCCGTGTGTCCCCCTTCGTGCCCCGCTGGAATGCCGAACTCTGCATCCAGTGCAACCAATGCGCCTTCGTCTGCCCTCACGCTGCGATCAGACCCAAATTGGTCAAAGAAGAAGACCTCAAAGACGCCCCCGAAAGCTTCAACACCCTCAAAGCCATCGGCGCAGACGGCTATCGCTACAAACTGCAAGTGTATGTGGACGACTGCCAGGGATGTAAAGTCTGCGTGAACGAATGCCCCAGACAAGCCTTGGAAATGATGCCCATCGAAGAGGAACTGGAAAGAGGCGAAGTGGCAAACTATCAATACTTTGAAAAGCTCCCCTACGACGTGCTGGGCAACAGCAAGGAAGACTCCGTGAAGGGAAGCCAGTTCAAACAGCCTCTGTTGGAGTTCTCAGGCGCCTGTGCCGGCTGCGGTGAAACGCCCTATATCAAGCTGATTACACAGCTCTATGGCGACCGCATGATCATCGCCAACGCCACCGGTTGCTCATCAATCTGGGGCGGAACCTTCCCCACCATCCCTTATGCAGTCAACCAAGACGGACGTGGCCCCGCCTGGGCAAACAGCCTCTTTGAAGACAATGCCGAGTATGGATTTGGAATGCGTCTGGCCGTGGATTCACACCGCAAGCTGCTCAAGCAAGCCATGACCGTGATGATGGATAAAGACATCAATCCCGCTCTGAAAGAAGCTTTTGGCTATGCGCTGGAACACTGGAACGATGTGGACGACGCCGCCAGAGAAAACCAGATGAAGATCAAGGCATTGTTGCCCGAGGCGATCAAAAACGCCTGTGCAGGTTGCGTCGGACACCTGGATAGAATCCGCGTCCTGCAGGATTACATCCTGGAAAGATCCATCTGGTGCTTCGGTGGAGACGGCTGGGCCTATGACATCGGCTACGGTGGATTGGATCACGTGCTGGCCTCCAACAAGAACATCAACGTGCTTGTTCTCGATACCGAAGTGTATTCCAACACCGGTGGCCAGGCCTCCAAGAGCACGCCTCTGGGCTCCATCGCCCGCTTTGCAGAAGCCGGCAAGAACACCAACAAGAAGGACTTGGGCATGATGATGATGAGCTATGGCTACGTCTACGTGGCATCTATCGCCATGGGCGCCAACAAGGTGCAAGCCATCAACGCCATCAAGGAAGCAGAAGCCTATCCCGGCCCCTCAATCATCATTTCCTACGCCCCCTGCATCAACCACGGCATCGATATGTCACACGCACAGATCCGCCAGAAAAAGGCTGTGGAATCAGGATACTGGGTGCTCTACCGCTACAACCCGCTCAAGGCGCAGGAAGGCAAAAACCCCTTCACCTTGGATAGCAAAGAGCCCACCATGCCCGTGACCGAATTTCTCAAGGGCGAACGCCGCTACGCCGGCCTGGAAGCTATCTTCCCCGAACGCTTTGAGAATTTCCAAGACATGAGCAAGGTGTTCTACAAGGAAAGATACCTCAAATATAAAGAGTTAGCTGATAAATAATAGCTTAACCGTGATAAAAGCCGCTTCAGGACTGTTATGGCCCTGAGGCGGCATTTTTATGTCCTTAATTTCTCTTGACTTGCCTGCGCTCACAAAAAGAATAGACCTCATGAAAGATATTATCAACCTCATCAGAAACCGCTACAGTGTGCGTGACTTCCTGCCCGATCCTCTGCCGCAGGAAGTGATAGACGACATGATAGAAGCCGCACGCCTGGCGCCCTCTGCCCAAAACCGGCAACCCTGGAGATACGTGATCATCACGGAGCCGGAAAGAATCAAAGAGTTAGTCAAAAACACAGGCTTGATCGGCCTTTCAAACTACTTTATCAAGGATGCTCCCTGCCTGGTGATCGCCTGTGCCGATGTGAAGAAAAACCTGAAGCTCAACCAGAAGGATTACTACCTGGTGGATGTGGCTATCTCCTTCCAGCAGATGATGTTGGCCGCCTGGGCACACGGCGTGGGCTCCTGCTGGATGGCCGCCTTCAACGAAGAGAAACTGGCAAAACATCTGGGACTACCAAAGAACTACCGCATCGTGGCGATGTCACCCTTTGGCTATCCCAAAGACAGCAAGACGCTCTATAGCAAGGCTTTGAATATGTTTTCAGGCAGCGAGCGGAGACTGAAGAAAGAGGACATCCTGGTAAAACTGCCCTGACAGTATGGCAGAGGTGCGGCGACCGCCGGCTACGTGATGGGCAAATATCAAGCTGCGCCTGATTGCGGCGGTTCAGCGACCGCCGGCTACCCAAAAAAAGCCCGCAGGTGCGGGCTCGATTGTAAGGAGAGAAGGGCTGCGTTACACTTAATCTTGGCCACATCCGGTATCGCTGGTGACCCTGAAGAAGCGCTTGGCTTCCGTGGCGGGAAGAGTGACGGTATTGGTCTCGACCGTGGCGACAGGCTCAGCGGCAAAGTTGTAGGGATCATCCGAGGCGTAGACTTTATAGCAGATGGCATCGGGGACAGGTTCCCACTGCAGGACAATATCTGTGCCGGAAAGAGTCATTTGCACCACCGGTGTGGCTGGAATGATGACATCGGTATCCATAAGCAGAGCGATATTGGGGCGCAGGTTGTAGCGTGTTCCCGTGCCGGCTGTGGGCCAGGCAGTGGAATCATGACGGAATGACAGGGTTCGGTAGCTGGGCGAAACATCGGTATAATAGGTACTGGCGTTTTGCGTGTATGTATCAGACATCCCGAAGCTGGTCTGGATCAGGAGGCTCGACACACCATTCCAGATAAAGGGTGTGGTGAGGAGGTGCTCGTTCCAGCCGCTGGTGGGGGTATAGCTATCCACGGAATACACTTCAAAGAGGCCGCCAAAGAAGTTGTTGTTCTCAAATTCCGTATCGGTGATGGCTTTGATGCTGATGCTGAAGTTGAGCAGGTTTGCGCAGTTGTTGGGCTCATGGACGTTGAAGCCAATGGAGTTTATCAGGCCTGCTTGAGCTCCGGCTGCGGTCAATTCAGCGGCAGTCAAGATGTATTGTTCACGGCCGTTTTTGTAGTGGCCGCCATAGACCGAGGGATTGGAATAGTAATTATTGTAGTTTGTTCCATTGCCCACCACTATCATTCCTTCCCGCAGCACAAATGCACTCAAGGCTACGTCGTAGTTTCCGGCGTTGTAAGTCATGCGCAGGGTGGCGGATATATTGCCCTCGGTGCTGCTTTGCACACTCACGGGGATGTGCACGGATTCCCCCATGGCCAAGCTGGCAGGCAAGTTGGTGGTTCCAAAAGCAAATTCCGCCGCATTGGGCCCAATAATGCTGATAGCATCAGCATCAAGATTGATGACGCCTGAGCCGATATTTGTCACGGTGACGCTCACAGTCTCGCCGGGAGTGTTGTAGTTCACCTGGCCAAAATCAATCGCATCAGGTGTATAGGCCCAAACAGGTGCGTCGGGTGTCTCATCCACCAAGACATTGTCCACATAGACGCTGCCACCTCCTCCGGAGACGGTTGATTCTCCGTAGAAGCCGATGTATTTGACGCCGCTGTGGCTGCTGAGGTCTAAATACTGCTTTGTGCCCGTGTGAGAGATAGCGTTATACACGTAGGCAGAGCCCGTATTATTCCACTCTCTCAAGGGTGTAGCGTCAACCATGGTGGGGTTGTCGGCGATAAAGACCATGAACCTGTCGTCTTGTTGCAGAGCGGGGTCGACGGGGTTTGAGCTGTTGTATTTGGTGAGAGCCAGATCAAAGCTCAGCCGGTAAGCTCCAGCAGGAATAGAGACAGGCGGCGTGACTAACCAATACCTGATCGGAGTGCCGTAGATATAGAGGCTGGCGGCAGGATTGCCGTTAAAGCTTCTTCTCGTCCATCCACTTGTGTATGGAGTGAGGGGCTCTGTGGGATAGAGGCCGGTGTAGCGCGCCCAATCCTCAGGCGGGAAGGCGGTGTCGGTAAAATCCTCCAGCCAAGGGAGATCATAAATGATGGGATCAATGCGGGTGGTAAAGCTGAAGGGCGTGGCGGGCTCGCTTTCTCCCAGATCATTCACCGCCGTTACAGACCAATAGTAAGTGCTGTTGTAGGGATAGTTGACGGGTGATGTAATACTGCAGGTTTCGCTGGTACCGATCAGCGTGGTGGGCGGGTTATTTTCGTCACAGTATATTTTGTAAGATGCCGGCCTGCCACCCGTGATGGCATCATCCCAGGTGAAGGTGGGGTTGGCGGCCACGCCGGTGGCATTATCCGCAGGAGAGCTGAGGACGGGTGCATCAGGCGGGAGGGGAAGGACTTCCGGCCCAACCACCATATCCACATAGTAGGCACAATAATTGACCATACCGGTGCGCAAGCCCAGGTAGTAATTGTTGCCGCTCAAAGCACTGAGGTCGATCTCGTGATGGTACCAGGTGTTGCTTTCGGCAAAGGTGATGTCGGCTCCGATCTGAGTCCAGTTGGTTCTATCTGAAGAATATACCACTTGCAGGATTCCGGCAGCGTTGGCGCAGAAAGCCCAGAAATCGAGCGTACTGTCATCTTCAATGATGAGCATGGGTGTGCTAAGCACAGATTGACTGTGGTAATAGCCGTATTTATGGGCGGATGCGCTTCCGTATCGGGCTTGGCTGGTACTGCGGCTCCAGTTGCCATACCAATCCGGAGGCGGGAACTCGGTGTCTTCAAAGCTCTCAAAGAGGGCATTCTCGTCCACCGCCCTGCCGCTCAAGGCGACCTCATAGTCCACTCCTTCAAACACCATCTGCAAGAAAGCATTGTGTTTACCTGTAGCAGTGGGGCTGTAGCGCACCGGAATGACGCCACTCTGGTCGGCAGTGAGAGCCAGAGGCAGGCCAGTGGGATTGATCTCAAACATAGCTGCACCCGGGCCTGTGATACTGATGTCCGCCGCAGTCAGATTCAGCGTGCCGCCGGCGATGTTGGTCACGGTGATATCCTGATATTCTGTAGCTGTATTGGCATAAATGGAGCCAAAGCCGATAGCATCGGGAGTGTAGGCAAAGACAGGATTTGCCGGTGTGTGCTGCACCGAGAAGTCGTCAATACTGAGATACCAGGGCGTGCGGCTGATTATCCCGTGAATGCCGATCCAGTAAACACCGTCAGTGGTAGGCGTGAAGCTGCCTTTGAGCCGTTGGTAATCCCCATCGACAATTGTGGTTTGCGGCACGATGGTATTGGTCATGGCTTCCAGCGTGCCTTCTGTGCCATAGTAAAGCCCCAAGGTGGCGCCGGTGGTGGTGTTCAGCCTCGCCCAGAGGATAACATCGTAGGATTGATTTGCCTGCATCTGAAAGGGTTTCATCAGCCAGGCGTTGCTGTCCCACTTTAAGAATGCGTTAAATTCACCATTGCGGGGGCTGCGATTGTAGTCTGTAAAGCCGGAATTGGCCATCCAATGGTTGGGCTTGCCATCGTCCAGGAGTTGTAGCCATTCCTGCACGGGGGTGTTATGCGTCTGCCCCGTTTCAAAGCCCTCCGTATAAGGATAATTGTAGACGGTGGGGTTATAACATTCACCGCTTACCATCAGGTCTGTAGTGCCATCCGCATGAGAGATGCTGAAGGTGCCGACATGATTGCCGACCGTCGTGGGGCTGTAATCGATGGTGAAAGAGGTATTTTCTCCCGTAGCCAATGCTATTGGGAAGACGGGGGCATCCGTCACACTGAAGAAGCCAGCTTCCACGGGGCTGATGCCGGTGAGGTTGAGGGTTCCGCATCCGGCATTGACGATGGTAAAGGTTTGGCTGCCGGTGGTATTGATGATGCAGCGCCCGAAATTCCAGGCGTTGGGGTTGATGTTGCAGACAGGTTGATCCGGCAGCGCTGAGAGTATCAGCAGCAAGTTTGGCAGATAGTGGCTAAGCGTTCCATTGTCCAAGGGCGGGCTGTCGTTTTGATGCCAGTTTTGGCTTGAGCCTGTGTAATTTGTGCTTGTAAAACAGAAACGCGGACAATTTGCCTGTGAAGTTCCACTGCCGCCGAAGTTTGCTTCCACGCCGATGAGCAGATTGCCGCCGGGATAGGGAAAGGGCGTATCCAGCGTGAGATTGTGCCAGCCGGTGCTGTCGAAGACCTGAGTTCCCTCTTTTACCAGGGTGGCTGTGGAGATAAATTCCGCCCAGGTCATGGTAGTAAGCAAGGCAGCATCGGTGAGCCTGGCATAGATTTTGTAGGGGATTTGGGCACTGCCGGCTGCGCTCACATTCCAGCCCAAGGTGTTGATCACGCCCAGCCGTCCTATTTGATCAGCGTTGTAAATTGCCAAAGAACGGGTATGCCCATAATAGGCATAGAAAGGGTAATTCTGTCCACTGGTGCCGCTACCGATGAATACGGGATCTACATATTCAAAGCTCCTCGTCTCAGAGGCGGGTGAGCTGCCGATATTGTTGCGCGCCACCACATTCCAACTGTGCACACCCAAGCTCAGGGCATCGGTGAGGGGATAAGTGGGCAGAGGCTGGTTGTTGCTTATCAGAGTGTCATCCAGGTAGACGTCATAACCGCTGACGTCAGCACTTCCGGCGGGCATAGTCCAGTTCAAGGAGTGACCGGTATACACCCGCTCGCCATCTTCAGGGGACAAAAGCAGAGGTGCATCAGGTGCCACAGTATCCGGAAAGACGAGCTGGATGCGGTTGAGATTGTTACTTCTTCCGCTCGCCGGGGGCGGATCGCCGGGATCGGGGTTGCTGCTGTCACTACTGTAATAGATGCCGGAACGGGTTCCGCAGCCAAAAGCTCCCCAGTTCATAATACTATAACCGGGTGTGGATTGGTGAACCGCAATAAGCAGATTGTCGGTATTGTTGTAAGCAAATTCAGCAGTCAGCGGGATTTCCATCCAGTGGTCGGCTGCCGGCAGCATACTCGTCACATTGCCGCTGAAGACCTGCACGAGGCCGTCTGCGGGCACCCAGTCTGTATTGTCGTCAAAAGCCGTTTTCTGAGTATGTCCCAGGTAGATAGTCCAATCTTTGTTGTCGGCGATAGACCCAGACACATAGTAGAAGCGGATCTTGCTGATTGTGCCGGAGCAGCCAATCTGTGCCTGCGTATAGATCTGCTGAGTATAACTATAGCTGTTATAGCCGTGTATGGGGAACAAGCCGGTTGTCCCGGTTCCTTCGCCCACCTGCACGGTGAGCGCCAAATAGGTGCTGACCAGGCTTAGCATCAGGATAAATAAAAGATATTTTTTCATCTTGTCTGTCTCCATATATTAATGGCATTTTGGGGGATTTGATGTTTGGGATGCGGTAACATTGCAAAAAAGAGGGCAAGCAGGCCCCAGGGGCTGAAAGCCCCAAAAACAGATACTTCGGGCCAGGCGGCGATCTCAAAAATCATATTTTTCCCTTGTGCTGCGTATAGACGGTTCAAAGTCAGACCTTACGCCCGCTCAAAAGACGCAGGGCATGATTTTAATCTGAGCTGCATTGTATTGAAGTGTAGATATTTGTCAAGATAAAAAGTGTCTACATGGATGGATTGAACACTCCAAAGTTGCAACAGAACTGATTTCCCACGCCCGAATGGGCAAACACCAAGCTGCGTCTGATTGCGGCGGTTCAGCGACCGCCGGCTACAACAAAAAGCCCGCAGGTCCGTAGTCCCTGGGGCTTATCTGATGTGAGGAGAGAGCTGTTGGTATTTCAAACCAAGATCAGGGCATGATGGCAGAGATCTTGAAGAAGCGCTTGTTCTCCATGGCAGGCAGGGTAAAAGTGTTGGTATTTACTGTAGTTAGGGGTTCGGTGTCAAAGCTGTAGGGGTCTTCGGATGCAAAGACTTTGTAACCGGTGGCGCCGGCGACCGGATCCCAAGTCAGTATGACGTTCGAGTCGGAGAGAATCACTTCCACGTTAGGTGCATACGATATTTCCAATTTCAGATTGGGCAGAGACGCATTCAATTGTCCCTGGAGGGTTGTGGGCACAGGGAAAGACAAGAGCGCACAGACTCCCGGCAGGACTGAAAGCTCTACTTTCGGGAGGACATTTACGGCTCAAACATTTGATGATATTCATGGCGTTTCCTTGTGCTGCATACAGCTCGTTCAAAAGTGAAGCTGTGGGTTGCCAAAAGGCGTCATGGTGCCTTTTGTTTGGAGCAAGCTAAAAAAGCGTGGATATATGTCAAGATAATTAGTGTTAACGGGGCTTGCACAGGACGGCATCAGGGTGGCAAGTGCGCAACAGGCAATCACCTACTATTTTGGTAGGAATTCATTTCCGCCGCCGGGCACAGGGACAGACAGGCCATTTTGAAATATTTGCCCTGCGCAGCGGTTTTGCAAAAACAAATCTGCCTCCGAAAACGTCGATTTCATGCGGCCTCCCTTAGGGGCTCCTATGGGTCTCCTTTGGGATCCACAAGTAACCCACGGAAAACCCAAGAGTTACGCAAGCGAGCGCCAGGGAGTCCCGAGGGGAAGTCAACCCCTGCCCAAAGTCAAATGTTTCACAAATCTCTGGAAATTGCAAATAAATTAAGGGCTAAAAAGGACAACATTTCCTTGCGCTACGATACAGCCGGGCAGGTATCCGCAGAAGCCGAAGTCAATCACACCGGAGATGTCCCAAATCTATCGAAGCGGTTATTCGCATTCTCCTTCAGTGTGCCCTTCTTCCAGCTCAGGCAGGATGTTTTCGTCCAGCAGCAGACTATTGTCTTCCAGAGCTGCCTCCAGATCGGAGATTGACCAATTTCCTTCATGCCTGCCGATGCCGTGCATAAAGGAAGGGAAGTGCACAAAAGAGGCAATTCTATCTCCAAATCGGGCCGTAAATTTGCCCTCGATGACCACTGCGACGGGGAAATGTGTGGAGGGGAGGCCAAAACTTTGGATCAATTCAGCATTGGCCTCATCCTCTATATCATGATAGTGGATAGCATAGCGGTCACGGAAGTTATCCAGCGCCTCATTGATCCTTCCCAGTGCTTTTTGAGAGGGCCTCTTGTTCTTGTAAAAGACGTGTATGATGGGTTTGGCGGTGTCGGCAGCCAGTATGGCAATGCCAAGTGAAACTAATATGATTGTCAGTATGATAGTGTGGTTCATGTTTCCTCCCGGGATTTATGTAATCCAGCGTTTTTTGATAAAGTGTTTATTGAGGACGAAGATGAGGATGCAGAAGGCAGTCAGCACCGCAAAAGCCAGGGGGATGGGCATGACGTTTCCGCCCCTGATCAATCCTTGCATGATATCCACGCCGTAGGTCAAGGGCAGGATATAGGAGAGGGGCCTGAGGAAGATGGGCAGTTTGGCCACGGGTATAAACAAGCCACAGAGGAAGATCATCGGAAAGCGGAAGAAGTTTGAAAAAGTCTGTGCTTCAAAGACTTCTTTGACTGCTATGGCGATAAACAGACCCAGAAAAGTGGAAACCGTTGCGATCAGGAAGACTGCAAGAATCAACAGCGGCCAACTGGCAACATGGATATCTGTGATCAAGGAAGCCAGCAGAATCGGGATTATCGCATTGATTATTCCAAAGAAGATGGCGCCGCTGGTCTTGGCTAACATCAACAGATCAAATGAGATCGGAGCCAACAGCAAGCGGTCGAAGGAGCTGTTTTTCTTCTCGAAGGTGACCGTTACCGCCATCATTGAAGTGGTGCCAAAGAGGATTGAGATTGCCATCAAACCCGGCAATAGTGCGGGGATGCTGTCTAAACCGCTGCCGGAACGGATGAGAAACATACCCGTCCAAGCCAGGGGAAAGATGATGCCCCAACTGATATTGGGCGGTTTCAGGTAGTAGGTGCGCATATCCTTGAGCAGGATGTTCCAAAAGGCTATCCACTTTTTCATTTGCCGCCTCCTTTTTTCTCTTTGTCTCTCTGCATGGTCTCCGCCTCCAAGCCGGTAATTCTTACGAAAACCTCTTCCAGGCTGGGGGTGATACGTCTTGCCTCCACAACGTCTATGCCCAATTCCTCCAAAAACTTGATCAAGGGTGTGATGTTGATGGGTTGTGAAGATTCCACCCTGAAGGTGTTGTCTTTGGCAAAGGAAAAGCTCATTGCGTCAAAGCTGGCACTGAGCTTTTCTGCAATGTCTGCATTTTTGCCTTGATGAGTTACATGAAGAAAGTGTTTTCCCTCGTGATGCTTCAAGAGATTTTGCACTGTATCTGTGGCCACGATCTTCCCCGAAACGATGAAAGCGATGCGATCGCAAAGCCGCTCTGCCTCCTCGATGTAGTGGGTGGTCAGAAAAATCGTGGTGCCCTGCCTGTTCAGGTCTTTGATCATAACTCTCAAAGCTCTGGCGCTGGCAACGTCAATCCCGGTGGTGGGTTCGTCCAAAAAGAGGACTCGGGGCTTGTGGATAATGCCGGCGGCGATGGTCAGCTTTCGCTTCATGCCTTTGGAATAGCCACCAAATTTGCGGTTGGCTGCTTCGCTGAGACCGAAAACCTCCAGCAGTCTCCCGGCTTCCCGCTCCCTCTCTGCCTTGCCAATGCCATACAGTGAAGCGCAAAAACACAGGTTTTGAAATCCGGTCAGCTCCGGATAGAGGTTGCTTTCATCCGGAACAGCTCCGATCAGATGCTGTGCAGCTTTGGGGTTTTGCGAGCAATCTATGCCGGCGGTGATGATGGTGCCGGAATACGGCCTGGCGAGCCCTGTTATCATCTTGATCGTGGTGGTCTTTCCCGCTCCATTGGGCCCCAAAAAGCCAAAAAGCTCGCCGGTCCTGACCTCAAAACTGATGTCATCAACGGCTTTCACCGCCTGGAAGCTCTTGCTCAGATTTCGTACCACTATGTCCATATTGTCTTTATCCATCACTACTCCTTTGCTGATTGGGTCAACTCAAACTGATCTGTATCCAGAATTGTGGGATGATGCTTACTGTCAACCCAAAACTGCAGTTAGATTCCCCGGCAGCTCATAAAGCAACCTCCGGCTACAAGAGCGGCGGTGCGGCTTACGCCGGTACCTTCGGTGCGTGGCAAGCGCCCGTACAAGCGCAGCCGCTCTCCCATACAAAAAAAGCCCGCGTTTCCGCGGGCTTACATTTTATCAAAGACCGAAGGTCTTTATTTCTTGAGCACCATTTTCTTGGTGGAGCGGTATTTGCCGCTGCTCATTCTGTATTGATAGACACCGGAAGAGACGGCTTTGCCGGAGCTGTCGCGTCCATCCCAGTTGATCTGGTAGTATCCTGCAGCGTCGTGGGTGCGGCTGAAGCTGCGCACCAATTGGCCGCGGGCGTTGAAGATGTCTATCTTCACATCGCCGGCTTCCTTGAGCTGATAGCGGATATTGGTATTGGGGTTGAAGGGGTTTGGATAGGCATTCTCGAGCTTGGTTACGAAGGGGATGTCGGGCGTGCCGCCACCATCTTCAGCCGAGAAGGTCACGCTTACGGGGCCATGGTAGCTGGTGTAGCCGTCCATTTCCACGTTTTGCAGCCAGTAATAGTAGGTTCCGCTCTGCTCCAGCTCCTTATCCAGATAGGTGTAGGTGCAGGCTTCAGAGGTGTTGGTTCCTTCTATCATTTCTGAGACCTTGATGGCTGAGCCGAGGTCAATGCTGTCGTTGCGATAGATGTTGTAGCCTGTGATGTTGCTTTCGCTCTGCGTTGTCCAGGTGATCTGCACATAGTTTTGAGCGGTGATGGTGGCCGCGAAGTGCGAGAGCTCCACGGGCACGGTGGGATCAAATCCACGTGTGAAGACGATATAGACATCTCCCTTGGCGGCGAACTGAATGTCGAAGAGCACAGTTTCACCAATATCACCGGGTTGCAGGATTAGAGGCCAGATATTGGCCTGGTGCCACTGTCCATCCCAGTAGCCCATCAGGTAATAGGTGCCGGATTGATCGGCCACGAATGTCAAGTCGAAGATACCGCTTTCCGCTGTATAGGCAGCGATATGAGTATTATCAGGATCCAGGTTCAATTCAGCCACCGGCCCTGTGGTTCCGTCAAATCCCGGGACTTTGCAGAGGTCTTGGGTGGAGGTGAACAATGCGCTGAGGTATTCACCATTCATATTCAGAGCTTCATATACCTCTCCGGCGTAGATGTCGGGAGGCGGTACCCTGTCGGGTCCGGAGACGTCATCGATCATCAGATAGTACTCGTTTAAGGATATTGCCTGGATGGCAATGTAGACTTCTTGACCGATATAGGGTGATAGATCATAGGTGTGAAACATATAATCGGGGTAACCTGTTCCCACATTTGTACCCAAGACTTCGGTAAAGGACTCAGTGTTTGCGTCTGTGGTAGAGAGCAAGACGTTGAATCTTTCGTCATAATTGCCATAAGTATGTCCATAGAAGCTGAAGGTATGGTTTGTAGCGGTAGGTGCGAGCTTGGGTGTAATCAGCCAGTCATCATGAGCATAGTTCCAGTCATAGGCAATCTGGGCATGAGCAGCTCCGGTACGAGGATTTAGGGTAGACCTGGTCCATGTATTGTCGTCTCCGCCATTGATGACCGTCCATCCCTCAGGCGGGAATGTTTCGCCTTCAAAACTCTCATAGAGGGCATATTCACTTATGGCGGTTCCGCTGAGGGCCACATCGTAGTTTACGCTTTCAAAAACCATGCGCAATGTGGCGCTGTGCGGACCTACTGTAGTGGGTTTGTAGCGAACGGGGATGGTGCCACTTTGATTTATGGTAAGGGTAAAGGGCAGTTCATTGGGACCAAGCTCAAACATGGCTGCATCTGCTCCAATGATGCTGACATCGTCTGCAGTCAAATCTATTGTACCCAAACCGCTGTTTGTGACGATTACGTCCTGAAACTCTGTAGGAGCATTGGTAAAGGCCGTGCCAAAGTCGATGGTATCGGGTGTGTAAGTAAACACAGGTTCGGTTGGCGAGTGTTTTACCATGAAATCGTCAATACTGATATACCAGGGGTCATAGCTTGTAATACCATTGATGCCAATCCAATGGACGCCGGTAGTTTCGGGAGTGAAGCTGCCCAGGACCTGCTGGTAGTCTCCTTTGTAGATTGGCTTTGGAAGGACGATGGGTTTGAGCATACCCTCAACGGTGCCTTCTGTTCCGTAGTAAATGCCCAAAGTTGCACCGGAATTGACATCTTGTCTGGCCCATACCTCTACGTCGTAGTATGTTCCTGCTTCCAACCAGAAGGGTCTCATCAACCAAGCATTGGCACCATACCTCAGCGTGGCATTGAAGAGGCCATTGCGGGGGGCGCGGTTGTAGCCAGTATTGCTGGAGTTGGCAATCCAGTATTGAGACATACCACCATCCAGATACTGCGTCCATATTTGCACAGGTTGACCATCCGTCTGCCCCTCTTCAAAACCATCCGTAAAGGGATAGGTGTAGATAACGGGATCATAACATTCACCGCTGACCGTTAGATCTGCTGTCCCGTTTATATAGCTGATGGTAAAAGTGGCGTTGTGGTTGCCGGCTTCTGTGGGAGCATATTGAATCTTGAAGGTTGTGCTTTGTCCCGTAGCCAGAGCCAATGGAAACAGCGGGGCATCTGTCACGCTAAAGAAGCCATCAGACATGGGGTTGATATCGTAGACACTGAGGGTTCCGCCGCCAACATTCATAATGGTGAATGTCCGGCTGCCCGTATCGTTGATTAACAAGCTGCCAAAGTCATGTTCCGTGGGGTTGAGAGAAAAGACAGGGTCGTTTGAAAGCGGGACAATATCCATCTGCAGGTTGGGCAGGAATGCTTCCAAGAGTCCGGTTCCTGTGGGTGGGTTTCTGTCAGAGCGCCATCTCCGGTGTGTGTCTGTCAGGTATGTGTAATGGAATTTTGGATAACTACTGTTTCCACTGTTACCATAATTGGCTTCCACGCCGATAAGCAGGTTGCCGCCCACATAAGTAAATGGGGTATCCAGGGCAAGATGGTGCCAACCAACGCTATTGAAAGCGTAGGGGTCATTTGTTCCATCTTTTACCAGGGTAGCTGCCGTGGTGAAATCATTCCAAGTCGTGGCAGCAGGCTGTGTGTCAGTAGTATTCATGATATAGATCTTGTAGGGGATGGCCGTATTGCTACTACTGGAGACACTCCAGCCTAAGCTGGTTATGTTGCCAAATGCTTCTATTTGAGCTTCAGTATAAAGGCCTATGGAGCGCCCATAACCCCAATATGCATTGAAGGGGTCAATGTTGTCGCCGGTTCCATCACCTATTGTTACGATGACTGCATGGCTTGTGCTGAATATGCTTAGCATCAGAGCCAGCAACAGGATAAAAGACAAGTGTTTTTTCATAAAGTCTGTTACCTCATGTTAGTTGTTTTAGGGGGTTGAAGGGGGAAGCGGGAAACATGGTCATGGATTGTGGATACAACTCGGCCCCGGGGCGGGAGCCCCAACTTTTTATCATTTCTGATCTGCCACAGATCCTGAAACACATCATGTCTCCTCATGTTACAAAAATATATAAAAACAAATATGCCGAGTGTAACCTGCGCTTTTTGCGGAGTTTGCACTCGCAAAACAAAGCGCAAGCCAAGCATTGGTCACGATAAATAAGGGTGGAAAGCTGTCAACAACAAAATATGATCTTGTACGGGCGCTTGCCAAAGCGCCGCTCTTGTAACCGGAAGGTAGGGGCGCTTGCCACAGCGCCCTTAACGGCACTCGTTCGAGTGCCGATGCAAAACATCCGTTGCTCCAATGAGCAACGGTTAATGGTCGCTTCGGCGAGCGACCCTACAGCGGCGGCTACAAAAAAAGCCCGCGATCACTCGCGGGCTTACATTTTATCAAAGACCGAAGGTCTTTATTTCTTGAGCACCATTTTCTTGGTGGAGCGGTATTTGCCGCTGCTCATTCTGTATTGGTAGACACCGGAAGAGACGGCTTTGCCGGAGCTGTCGCGTCCATCCCAGTTGATCTGATAGTATCCTGCAGCGTCGTGGGTGCGGCTGAAGCTGCGCACTAATTGGCCGCGGGCGTTGAAGATGTCTATCTTCACATCGCCGGCTTCCTTGAGCTGATAGCGGATATTGGTATTGGGGTTGAAGGGGTTTGGATAAGCATTCTCGAGCTTGGTTACGAAGGGGATGTCGGGCGTGCCGCCACCATCTTCAGCCGTGAAGGTCACGCTTACGGGGCCATGGTAGCTGGTGTAGCCGTCCATTTCCACGTTTTGCAGCCAGTAATAGTAGGTTCCGCTCTGCTCCAGCTCCTTATCCAGATAGGTGTAGGTGCAGGCTTCAGAGGTGTTGGTTCCTTCTATCATTTCTGAGACCTTGATGGCTGAGCCGAGATCAATGCTGTCGTTGCGATAGATGTTGTAGCCTGTGATGTTGCTTTCGCTCTGCGTTGTCCAGGTGATCTGCACGTAGTTTTGAGCGGTGATGGTGGCCGCGAAGTGCGAGAGCTCCACGGGCACGGTGGGGTCAAATCCACGTGTGAAGACTATATAGACATCTCCCTTGGCGGCGAACTGAATGTCGAAGAGCACAGTTTCACCAATATCACCGGTTTGCACGATTAGAGGCCAGAAATTGGCCTGGTGCCACTGTCCATCCCAGTAGCCCATCAGGTAATAGGTACCGGGGAGACCGGCCACGAATGTCAAGTCGAAGATACCGCTTTCCGCTGTATAGGCAGCGATATGAGTATTTGCGGGATCCAGGTTCAATTCAGCCACCGGACCTGTGGTTCCGTCAAATCCCGGGACCTTGAAGAGGTCTTGGGTGGAGGTGAACAATGCGCCGAGGTATTCACCATTCATGTTCAGAGCATCATAGGGCTCTCCGGCGTAGATGTCGGGCGCAATCTTTACCGTGATGTCGTCCATGCTGAGATACATGGGATCCCATTCTAACATACCATAGATACCAATCCAATAGATACCATCGGTCTCAGGTGTGAAGCTGCCAGAGATCTGCTGGTATACTTCATTGGTAAGACCGGTTTGGTCCACGATTACGTTGGGGGTCATGGCAGCAAGTGTGCCTTCTGTTCCGTAGTAGAGACCTACAGTGGCATCAGCTAAGACAGTTGTATTCTGCCTGGCCCAGAGTTCTATTTCGTAGGTTTTTCCTGCCTGCATAGAGAAGGGCCTTGCCAGCATAACGTCACCTTCCCACGCCAAGGTAGCATTGAAATCGCCATTGCGTGGAGCACGATCGTAAGTGGTATTGGTGGAGTTGGCTACCCAATACTTGTTGTTACTAAGCTGTGTCCAGCCGCCACCCACTTGAGCACCATGCGTCTGTCCTTCTTCAAAGCCTTCAGTGAAGGGATAGGTGTAGACGGTGGGGTCTGGGATAGTGGTGAAGCTGCGAGGTGTAGCTTTGTCACTTTCTCCAGTTGCGTTCACTGCAGTCACTGTCCAGTACAGGGTGCTGCCGTAAGGCAGGGCATTTTCAGGTGTGAAGCTGGTGCTTGTGCTGGTGCCGATCGACGTGGTGGGATTTTCGCTGGCATCACAATAGATATTGTAGGATGTGGCTACACCTCCCGTGTTGGCGGCAGTCCAGGTGAAGGTAGGTTTAAGTTCCACATAGGTGGCACCATCGGCGGGACCGGTAAGAGTCGGTGTATCAGGGGCAATGCTGGCGATATCGGGGCCGATAACGTAATCCACATAGTAGGAGTAGTATCCGTTTAAACCTGTACGGAAGCCGATATAGTAGTTGTCGCCAGCCAACTCGCTGAGGTCTATATCGTAATTGTACCAGATACCGCTTGCCGTAAAGGTAACGTCGCTTCCAACAAGCAATGTACTCCAGTTTGTCCTGTCTGTAGAATAGACTATCTGCAAGACGCCGCTGACGTTTGAGCAACGGGCCCAGAAGTTGAGTCTGCTATCATTCTCTATGACCAGCATGGGCGTGCTGAGCGTATACTGAGTATAGGAAGAACCATACTTGTAGGCAGATCTTGCTTCATGGTAGGAAGTGGTACTATTAGTCCAGCTACCTGCATTCCAGCCTGCTGGTGGGAATGTGGCAGCTTCAAAGCTCTCATAGAGGGCATTTTCACTCAAAGCAGTTCCGCTCAAGGCAACATCATAGATGCTTCCTTCATAAACCATACGCAGGGTGGCAGTATGTTCACCTGCGGTGGTGGGGATGTAACGAACAGGGATGGTGCCACCTTGGCCTGTGGCGAGAGCAAAATCCGAGATCGAGGGATCAAGCTCAAACATGGCTGCATCGAGTCCGATGATGCTGATATTTGCCGCAGGCAGGTTCAGGGTGCCAGCTCCCGTATTTGTCACAGTTACATTCTGATACTCCGTGGGAGTATTGGCAAAGCCGATACCAAAGTCGATTGCATCAGGTGTGTAGGTGAACACAGGTGTGGTGGGCAGATCTCCAAACTGCATCCTGATATTGGCATAGGCACTCCTTTGGCCGTTATAGCCAACCTGAGGCGGGGCGACAGGGTCAGGGTTTGTGGTATCGTCGTAGTAAATCAAGGCGCGTGTGTCGGTCACGGCAGTGGAGTAGAAGTATGCTGAGCTACCACTGTTTCCGCTTGTGTTTTCGTCAACTGCGATCAGGAGGTTTTGTGTGTTGTTGTAGACGAAGGGTGACTGCAGCACGATATTGACCCATCCCGGTTCCGCGGGGATATCCAGCTCACCTGCAAAGACAGGGGTGAGTTGATTGAAGGGCACCCAATCCGCAGCACCTGTGAAAGCGGTTTTGTCGGTGTGAGCCATATAGACCACCCAATCTTTGCTTGCGGTTCCCACTTTTGCACCGTTCCAATAGAAGGCGATTTGCTCAATGCGCTTGTCTGCGACGTTGATATCGCTCTGGAGGTAGATGGTCTGGCTGTATGAGAAGTTGTAGTAGGGATAGATGGGCAGGTAGTTATTGGAAGTTCCATCACCGATAAACACCAAACCTTCAGGGAGAGTGGTAAAGCTGTTCGGCGTGGCTGTAGGTCCATGTCCACTGGCGTTCGTCGCTGCCACAGTCCAATACAGGATGCTGCCGTAGGGCAAGGGGTTTTCAGGTGTGAAGCTGGTAGTTGTGCTGGTACCGATCAGTGTGGTGGGATTGGAGCCGTCATCACAGTAGATATTGTAGGACGTGGGCAGACCACCTGTGGTGGGGGCATTCCAGGTGAAGGTGGGAGTGACGCTCACAAAGGTGGCTGCATCCGCGGGTGAGACGAGTGTGGGGGCTCCGGGAGGTACCTCAGCGATTTCGGGGCCAATAACCATGTCTACGTAGTAGCTGGTACTATAGGCGGTACGCAGGCCAAAGTAGTAGTTGCCGGGAGTCAGCGAGCCGAGGTCTATATCCTGATTGTACCATATACCGGATTCAGCGAAGGTGATATCGGTTCCAAGCTGAGTCCAGTCGGTTCCATTAGTAGAATACTCCACTTGCAGGATGCCATTGATACTTCCACTGCGAGTCCAAAAGTTGAGGCTGCTGCCATTAACAACGCTCAGCATGGGGGTTCTGAGCAAGCATGACGAGCTATACGCAGCTGCGGATACGTCTCCATGCTTGGCATAGGTTGTATTGCGGCTCCAGCCATCGACATACCATCCGGGAGGCGGGAAGGTGGTATCTTCAAAACTTTCCGCTAATTGGTTGGCTCCGGGGGTACTGAAAGACCACACTTCGCTGGCGGGAGAGCTGCCGATTGCGTTGTTGGCTACCACCTTCCAGTAGTAGGTGGTGCCGGGTTGGAGGGTGGGCAGGTAAGAGGTCTCGGTTTGGTTGCTCGCTACCAGGGGCGGGTCCACAGTTGTGCCAAAATAAACATCATAGTCTGTGGCATCAGCTTCACCCGGGGTGGCGCTCCAATAGAGTTCATCTCCATCAAGGGCATAGCCGCCGTTTGCGGGACTGATCAAGGTGGGTGCCAGAGGTGGCGCGGTGTCTGGGAAAACAAGCTGGATACGGTTGATGCTACCCGTTCTGCTGTAGGCTGCTTGAGGGTTATCAAGATTAAAATTCACATCATCCCTACGGTAATAGATACCGGTATTGGCTTCGCTGGTGAAGCTTCCCCAGCTCATGCTTCCCCAACCGTCAGTCCGATCATGGACGGCAATGACCAGATTGTCAGAGTTGTTGTAATTGAAGGGAACAGCCAGGGTGATTTCCATCCAGTTGCCTGTTGCAGGCAGCATATCTGTCACATCGCCGTAAAAGACCTGCGTTAGTGTATTGGGTGTTACCCAATCGGTGTTACTGGTAAATTCCGTTTTGTCGGTGTGTCCCATGTAGATAGTCCAATCTTTACTATTGGCTATGCTACCGGACGAGTACCAGAAACGGATTTTGGTGATATCACCGGAAGCGTTAATCTGCGTTGGGGTATAGATCTGCTGAGTGTAACTGAAGTCATATAATCCGTATATCGGAAGATAGTCGGTAGTCGCAGTTCCATCACCAATCTGCACAGTAAGCGCATAGCCCAGGCTGAAGATACTCAGCATCAGAGCTAACAGCAGGATAAAGGAAAATTGTTTTCTCATAGAGTTAGTCTCCTAATTTTGTTTGAGATATGGGGGGTTGAAGGGGGTGGTGGCTCCACCTATATTGCCGCAAAGGACATATGATAGGCGAAGACCGGTTTGATCTCGAAAGTTGAGGTGGAAAGAAGGAAACATGGCTGCGGATTGTGGATGTATTTCCACACCGGGGCGGGGTGCCCTGATTTGTCTCATTTCCGGCTGGGTAAAAATCCTGAAATTCATCATGTCTCCTTGTGTTAAGTAAAAATGTTAATACAAGTGTGCCGGGCGTAAGCCTGCTTGTTAACTATGGTTAACAAAGTGAAGCGAGGCATTCACCAAGCAGGTACCAACAATAAATAAGTTTGAAAAGCTGTCAACAACAAAATGCGAATTCGGGGTGGTTTAGCTGTCTTTTCTGTCGGTTGGCGGCTCAAAAGTGGCTCTTGGCTTGGATGTCTGCCGTATCCGCCTTTTGTGTGATGTTTGATTGATGAAGCGCTGCTATTTCTTCTGATAGAGCTTCAGGAGCCAATATGGTTGCCGGCTGGAGATGAGGTTGCCCAGGGCGTTGGTGAGCTTGGTGAGGATGCTGCTTTTGTAGACAAAGTTATCAGCGCCGCAGCGGGGGCAGGTGAGGCAAAAGTCGGGGTAAAACCATTGGCCCAGGCGTCTTTGTTTGAAGGTGCTGATCCAGTGTGGGTTCGTTTTTTGCTTGGGGCCCATGATGCGGGTCTTCAGCGGGAAGTAATCCGGCTCCAGCATAGCGTTGAGCGTGTTTTGGCCGTAGCTTTGCAGGTGGCCGTAGACGTGAGATTCGCAGCCGCAGCTGGCGCATTTGGCATAGTGTTGGCGGAGGTTTTCTTTGTATGGCACGGAGATCATGATGTATTTGGAGCTGCAGCGCTTGAGCTCTTTGATGGCGCGCTTGCTGTCCGAAGGGCTCAGGTGCTCCAGCACCTCGTGGCACATACAGAGCTGGAATTGCCCGTCTGCAAAGGGCAGCTGCGTGATGGAGCCGCGGATTTTGGGTGCGGTGACGTGTTCCAGGGCGGCTTCCGAGATGTCCAGGCCCACGATGTCATAGTCGTTTTGCAGGGCGTTGGTGATGACTCCGTTTCCACAGCCGGCGTCCAGGATGGTCTTTACATCCTTGGGAATGAGCTCTCGTGCGGCGCTCAGCTTCAGGCTGAGGAAGTCGCCGCGGTCATAGTCATACCAGGTCTGTTTTTGGTGCAGATCCATCTTGGCTCCTTTTGTGCTTTGAATATGGTGTTTTTTGCATGGTTGGACTCCTTGAGTGACGTATGTAATGTCCATCATTTTACAGGTGCGAAAGAGGTCAAGCAAAAAAGGGGAACCGGGTGTGTTTTAAGCTTGTTGAGGCGGCTTTGTTCTTTGAGCTTGACAGAAAAGCCCCCAATAAATTAACTTGCAATAAAGCAAATAAACCAATGAGGAAGCCCGTGGACAATCTCGATTCCAAAGCCTTAAGTGCCAATCTTGCAGTCACTAAGCCAGCTCAGATAGTGCTCACTTCTGAAGCGGAATGGCTATTGAGTGTGACGGCAGACCACTTTGGCATCCATCAGCGGCTGAGCGAGCTCCTGGGCGAGGTTTACCATCCCTACATGAATCCCTCGCTGGCGCTGAAGCTCATGCGTAAAGGCATCTTGGGCGATCTGTGGTTCTTTGTCTCACTGGCAGACAGCGGCCGAGCTCTGCGGGCCATCTTTGCCTGTTATTTGCATATCGCTGATGGCATCAAGGAGGAGGACGAGGCGCTGATTTTAGGTGCGGAGGTGCTGGAATTCCTGAGCGGTATCGCCGTCCTGGAGCAGCCCGATGCAGAGTTATTGAGCGAGATATTGGCCTGGTTGGAAGCCGAAGTGGCACAGCGGCGGGAGCTCTACATCAAGCACAACGGCACGCTGCGCAAGGGTTTGCTCAAGCTTCCGGATATTGGTGATTTGCATCTGCGTGCCTTGGCTTTGCTTCACGACACCTTTCTGGGCAGCCTGCAGAGCTGGCAAAATCAAAGCGCTTCGCTGCCCGCTGAGATCAGCATCCCCTTCCCGCAGAACGGCTTTTGGCAGGAGAATATAGCTAAGCTGGAGGGTGGGCTCAGCTTTGCCGGCATCGCGGAGATTCCCTCATATAGCGAGATCGCTAAACGCTTTAGAGAAAACATTATCCACATCCGGGAGCCACAACAGCGGCTGAACTACATCTTTGCCCTGCTCAAGCTGGAGGGCATGGAAGCGCTGCAGGAAAACCTGCTCTGGGACTTGAATCGGGAGCTGACGGGATTGTATAAACAGATGCCCGCTACGGCCATCCCCGGCGTGATAGACACGGTGTGCGATGCTCTGGAGAGCTTCCACCACAGCCATATGAGCATCGTCTTGGACTGCCTGAGCGGCTTTGGCAAGACTATCATCGGCTCCGGCGTGAAGGCGCATATCCGGCACTTTATCCACCGCTTTGCGCTCATCCCTTTCACGCCTCCGGGGAAGGTGAGCATCAGCGAAGATTGGCAGCTCCACACGGATAAGACGCATATCAAGCATCTGCGCGTCTATATGGAGCTGATTGCGCTGAATCCCGCGCTGTGTCAGGACCTGCTGGCCAATCTGGTGATCAACGTGAGCAAGCACGGCATCCTGATCTCGGATGAAGACCTCTTTCAGAAGGATGTTTCTGCGCTTTTGAATGCGGACATCAAGGACGTATTTATCCAGCTGAGGCATCTGCTGCGGCAGTTCCCCGTCTTTTACAGCGAGATCGGTGCGGAGGGCGAGATCAGGGATTTGAGCACCGAGATCGACGACATGGGCCAGCGGCAGGACAGGCTGATCCACTTCCTGCGCAAACAGGTGCACACCGAGAGCAACAACACGCATATCCACCTCTGTGCCAGCATTATGCACTATTGGCAAGACCTCGATGAGCGGCGCCTGGAAGGCCTGGTGCCGGATGACGTGATGAACTACCTAACCAGCGGCGATCCCATGCTGAAAGCACAGCAGGACTGCGTAAACAGCTTCCTGGAGGAGGCAGAGCTCAGCGTGGACGGGCTGTTGGCGCTCTCCTGGCAGAGTTTGGAGCGGCTCTTCAAGGGCAAGGAGCCGGACTTTTGCCTCAAGCGGCTGAAGCTCCTCTGCGACATCCACCTGCTGCTGAAAGATAAATATGGCCTCGATCCTTACGACATCGTGAAGTTCCTGGGCCGCTACAAGTTCTTTGATAACAAGGAGCAAAACCGCCTCCGTGCCAACCTGCTGAGGCGTGACTACGACAGCTCCATCCGCCAGCTCTTGGGCTATATCGGCAGGCTCAACAGCATCATCCTCAATCCCGTGCCTTCATCGGGCTGGGAAAACATCTTTTACAAGCGCCACATCGCCGCCGGCATCCCTTCCATGTACGGCGTTTACAGGGAGCCGAAGCTGGAGGCCATGGGCATGGTTTTCAGGATAGAAAACGTGCTGCGGCGCCTCTTTGAATACAATATCAAGCAGATCAACATCAACTATATCAACCTGCAAAACCTGCGCCGCATCGTGCGTATCCTGAAGCTCTACGATCTCGCTCTTCAGCAGGAAATGCTCACCAACGAAGCCTTCAGCAGTGCGGTGAAGATGTTTGAAGCGGCGCTGAGCACCCGCAATTGCACCATCAGCCAATACATGGACATCGTGAGGCTGCTCAAAGACAGCACGAGTGAGATCATCAACGAATACTACTACCGCTATTACGATCCCGAGCTGAGGCGCAGAGTCAGTGCCGGCCTGGACACGGAGATGGAGGCGGAAGCCTTTTACCGCAAGCTGCTTACAGACTCTTTTATGGTGCAGGGACTGGACGTGTTTATCACCAATCTGATAAAGACCTTGGACGGGATGAGGCAAATGTTCAGCTCCGGCGATCTGCTCAAGCTGATGTCCTACGATCCGGACAGGCTGTTCTTCTGCCTTCATGCGGGCAGCTCGCACCTGGAAAACCAGGTGATGATGGGCTCCAAGGCCTATTTCCTCAAGAAGCTTGCCCGCTATGGATTCCCCATTCCCCCCGGATTTGTGATCTCCACCGAGCTTTACCGCAACCGTGAGATCATCAAGATGCATCCGGACATCTCACTGGAGTTTAAGCGGCTCTTCAAAGAGCAATTGGCGCGGCTGGAACGGCATACAGGCTGCAAGCTGGGAGATGCAAAACAGCCGCTGCTGCTGTCGGTTCGCTCCGGTGCGCCCATGAGCCTGCCCGGCGCCATGGACACCTTCCTCAACATCGGGCTCAATGACGAAGTGACGCAATTGCTCTCGCAGCAGCCCAGTTTCGGCTGGACGGCTTGGGACAGCTACCGAAGGCTGATCCAGAGCTGGGGCATGGCCTATGGTATTGCGAGAGACGAATTTGACCAAGTGATGCTGGCTTACAAAAAGAAGCACGTGATCAGCCAGAAGACGCACTTTTCCGCAAGCGTGATGCAGGCGATGTGTGAGGACTACAAAGCGGTGTTGGCAGCGCACTCCATCAACCTGGAACAAGACCCCATGAAGCAGCTGCAGCAGGCCATCGGCCACGTTTTGGATAGCTGGAACACAGCCCGGGCGCAGATATACAGGCGCAAGCTGGGTATCTCAGACGACTGGGGCACAGCCGTGATCATCCAGAAGATGGTGATGGGCAATATCTCGCTGCAATCCGGCTCCGGCGTGCTTTTCACGCACGCAGATTGGGTGGAAGGCCCCGGCATCTGCCTCAATGGCGACTTCACGCTCAGCAGCCAGGGCGAGGACGTGGTGGCGGGCTTGGTGCACACGCTGCCCATCTCGGAAGAACAGGCATCACGTCAGGTTCGCAGCGGCGAGACCTCGCTGGAAAAGAGCTTCCCCGCCATCTACAACCGCCTGCTCCGCTTTGCCAAACACCTGATCCTCAACGAAAACTATCCGCATCAGGAGATCGAATTTACCTTTGAAGGCCCAAACGAAGACCAGCTCTACATCCTGCAGACACGCAACCAGATCATCCGCCAGCTGCCGGACTACCCGGTGCTGGACATCGAAGCAGTAGACGCAGAGCGCCTGGGCAGCGGCATTGGCATAGGCAAGGGCGCACTCGCAGGCCTCATCGTGATCAGCAAAGAGGACATCGACAGGTTTGCACCGCAGGGAAAACCCCTGATCTTAGTGAGACCGGACACCGTCCCGGACGATATGGCGCTCCTCTTTGAGTGTCAGGGCCTGCTCACCTCCAGGGGCGGAGTGACCTCACACGCCGCGGTTACTGCTACCAGACTGGAGCTCACCGGCATCGTCAACTGCTGGGACCTGCTGGTAAACGAGCAAAACTCCACCTGCCGCATCGGTCGTACTCACCTGAAAGCCGGTGACGCCATCACTTTGGATGCTGCCACAGGCTCTATCTACCCCGGATTTCAACCGCTTAAAAGCGTTAAAGACATTATGTAACACAAAATAAACCAAGAAAGGAGTAACAAAATGGACCCTCTCAAAAACAAAAAACTGCTGGGCATCAACAGCCTGGGCAGAATCGGCAAGCTGATGGTTTGGAACCAGATCCACCTCAGACACTTCGACGGCATCGTGCTCAACTTTGGCCGTGAAGTGGGAAAGAAGCTGGACGACCTGATCCAGATCATCGAAAACGACAGTAACTATGGCAACATCCACAAGTTTTTGCACGGAACTGTGGGACGCAAGGCAGAAATCAAGATTTTGGATGCCGACATCCCCATCATCGAGATCGACGGCATGCCCATCAAAGTCCTGCGTAAAGCACGTAACCCCAAAGACATCAACTGGCTGAACGAAGGCGTGAAGATCGTGGTGGATTGCACCGGCAAATTCCTCGATCCCACACTCACCAGCGCCGACGGCGATGCCTGCATCCGTGGCCATCTGGAATCCGGCGCCCTCAAAGTGGTGGCCAGCGCTCCCTTCAAGATCAAGAGCGGCGCACCCACTCCTGAAGATGCAACGACCATGATCTACGGCATCAACCACCTGGATTATGATCCCAAAAAGCACCACATCATCTCAGCCGCATCCTGCACCACCACCGGCTTGGCGCACATGATCAAACCGCTTTTGGATAATGAGGTTACCGCCAAGATGATGACGGCGTCCATGAGCACCATCCACGCTGCCACAAACACGCAGTCCATCCTGGATAACGTGCCCAAATCCGGAGCTTCAGACCTCAGAAAGTCACGCAGCCTCTTCAACAACATCATCCTCTCCACCACCGGAGCCACCAAAGCCCTGGCGTTAGTGCTTCCAGAGGTGAAAGACATCGGCTTCATGGCAGACAGCGTGCGCATCCCCACCGGCACCGTCTCCCTGATCACACTCGACGTCACCTTCCACACCGAGCTCAACGACAAAGGCGAGCCGGTGCTGACGAAAGAGCTGATCAACGACATCTACAAAAAGGCCGCCGAAGGAGCACAGAAAGACCTCCTCGTCTACAGCGAAAGACAGAACGTCTCCACCGACATGATCGGCTCCCTGGCCTCGGCAACCATCGAAGCCCACAACACCGAAACCCGCACCGGCATGGTGGAAGTGCCCGCCGCACAGCTCAAAGCTGCTGGACTGCCGGCAGACAAACCCATCCAGATCCCCGTGACGCACGCCAAAATCTTTGGCTGGTACGACAACGAGATGGGTTCCTACGTCTACAGTCTCTCCAAGCTGGTAAATTACATCGACGATCAAAGCTGATAACAAGCTATAACCCAAGACGGACCCCACATCGCAGGGGTCCGTTTTTATATCCGGTAACAAAAAAGCCCCGAGGATAATCCCCGGGGCCTCTCTCTACTCTTTTGCATCTATCTCTTACTGCATGAGAATCATCTTGGAGGTTTTCTGATAGCCGGGCGCACTCATCCGGATCAGATACACACCGCTGGCGGTGGGCCGTCCTCTGTTGTCTCTGGCGTTGTAGACTTTCTTATAATGTCCGGCAGCGTGCTCTTCATCCACCAGGGTACGCACCAGCTGGCCTTTGATATTGTAGATATCCAATCTCACCCTGCCCGGCTCCCTGATGCTGTAAGTGATGGTAGTTTCAGGGTTGAAGGGGTTGGGGTAGTTGCCGTTCAGAGCAGTAGCCACCACGGGGATATGTGGATCATCCGTGGGTGTATGTGTGAGCGCAAAATTGACCATGGCAGGTTGATTGAAGTATACCGCCACATCAACCACGGTTTGGCTATGGTACTCATCCGCAGATGCGGTTACCGTGTAGGTGCCCACGGGGACGTTGAGGCTGTAATCTCCCCTTACATTGGTGGTAGTGGTATACAGGCCATCGTCCACGCTGATCGTCACATCGGCAAGAGGGAGGTTGTTTTTCCCCGTCACAGTTCCAAAAATCTGGCTGCTCATCTCTGCGGCCTCGATCATGAAAGTGGTCATGGGAAATTGTGCCGAAGGGCTGACGTAGGGCGGAGCTGCGGGATCATAGACGACGTTGTCTGAATAGATATACCGGCAGCGGTTTTCATTTAGAGTCTGACATTTGAAGTAGTTCATACCATAGGAGATTTCTCCGCTGGCTTTGTAGATCATCATCACCAGGTTGTCCTCACCCGTGTAGGTATAAGGCCGGTCGAAGGTGATATTTGCGGTGCCGTATCCGCTTTCAAAGTTCACTATTCCATCGAAGACCTGCGTGAGCTGCGTTGAGGGTATCCAGCCGCTGCTGAGGTTGGCATTTGTGGTGCTGCCCAGCCAGATGGAGAGCGGTACATTGTCTGCACTGGCGCCGAAGTCGGTGTAAAACCGCAATCCTGCGATGTCGCCGCTTATGTCTACGATTTCATCAGGATAGTAGAGGGTTTGGAAGAGTGAGTTCATTCTGTTGGTATGCACAGGCAAGACGGCATACTCGTTTCCGGCGCCGATGGTGACGGCGTGCACTCCGACGGGGTTTACCCAGAGATTTAGATTTGCGGTGCGGTTGTTGGCATCAAATTCATCACCGTCAAGTTCGATTTTGCCATAGATGTCATAGTTTCCTGGCGTATTGGGCGCCCAGGGGATCACTATTTCCACTGTTTCCATGCTGCCGATGGGAGGGCCTGCCACGCTGGCCAGCTCCGCTTCGCCGGGCCCCATGATCTTTACGGTATAGTCGTCCTGCGCTTCAGAGCCGTGGTTTCTCACTTTGATGGTATAATTTGAGGGCACACCCACGGTGGGGAGTTCCGTGCCGCTGATAGTCATGGCTCCCAGGTCGTTTTCCACCGATTCTTCCGTGTAAGAGAAGGTGATCATGGGCAGTATATCCAAAGCCATGCCATTTTCAGGGTTCATGGGGTCCAATTCACTGCCCCAGCCAAACATATAATGCGCACGCAAGCCATTCACCCTCTGACACTTAAACTTCTCGTTTGAAGTGTAGTCTATATCCAGGGGACGATACCACATCATCACCAGATTGCCCGGAACGTGTTCATAGGGTGTTTGGAGGTGGATAGTGATGGTGTTTTCTCCGCTGGGATAATCCACATTGCCGTCATAGACCAGGGTCAGCTCGGTGGCGGGGATAAAGCCCGTGCTCAGCTCCTGCTCGCCCGTGCTTCCCAGGTAGATTTTGGTGGTTCCATCGGGTCTGTCGGTGGCAAAGTTGTTATAGACCGCCAGAGAGGTGATGGTTCCGCTGGTAAATCCCAGCTCATCCTGCATATAGATGGCCTGATAGAGCGAGCCGCGGAAGTAGAAATCCACGGGATAGCGGGCCAGGGTATCGCCGCTACCGATGGTGACGGTTTGCGTATCACCGGGCTGGACGTGGATTTCCAAGGGGCGGGTCTCGTCGTTTTGCGCCACTTCGTCGCCACTCAACACCACTTTCCCGTAGATCAGCGTATGTCCTTCAGTGGTGGGCGTCCAGGGCACCACCACATCCAAGACCTGCATACTGTTGATGGGAGGGCCTGCAATACTGGCCAGCTCCACCTCGCCGGGGCCCATGATCTTCACGCTATAATCGTCTTGAGCCGCAGTACCGTTGTTTTTGATACGCACGGTGTAGCTTGTCTCAATTCCCACGGTGGCAGCATCTTCCCCGCTGATTTCCCAGGCAAAGAGGTCGTTTTCCACCGCCTGTGCGCTGTAGAAGAAGGTGGCTTGAGGGAAATAGGCAGAGACCGCTCCCTCAGGCGGATCGAAGGGGTCTATAGCATCCCGGTTGGTGGAATAATAACGGGCGCGGTTAACACTACCCAGCTGACTCCTGAAATAGTTTGAAGAAGAGTAGACCCTTGTATCCATGGGACGGTGGAACATCACCACCAGGTTTCCACCCGTGTGCACATAAGGAATTTGGAAATTGATGTTGACGGCATTCTCACCCGCGGGAAACTCCATCTCTCCGTCATAGACCAGGACCATATCCGAGGCGTCAAACCAGCCTCCATCAAGGTTTTCCAGATCGGTGCTGGCCAGGTAGACCTGGGTGGGAGTATCGAATACAAGGCTGTAAAACCGGTTGTAAAGAGTCATGGATGTGATGATTCCTGCTCCAAAACCCAGCTCATCTGCAAAGTAAAGACTTTGATGGAGCGAATTGTAATAGGTGAAGTTCATGGGGTAATTGCTGACCCGATCACCCGTACCGATGGTAATGGCGTGGACGCCTTCAGGCTGGATGAGCAGCTGCATGGGCTCCGTCTGATCGTTGGCGGCAAATTCATCCCCGGCTCTCTCCACTTTGCCGTAGATGCTGATGGCTCCGGCAGCGGTCGGCGTCCAGGGGATGGACACCTCCAGTGTCTCGAGGCTGCCGATGGAAGGCCCGGCCACGCTGGCCAACACCACATCGTTTGGCCCCATCAGCTTCACAAAGTAGTTGTCCTGCACCTGCGCATCGTTGTTTTTGATAGTCACCGTGTAGGTTGCCACTTCTCCCACGGTGGGCGTGAGGTTGCCTCTGATGCTCACCGCTTCCATATCTCCCGCCAGATGCGAGTGCAGATGCAGCATGAGGTTTGGCATCCTGTTGTTCAATTGTCCGGTTCCGGTAGGCGGCGAGTTAATGTTAAACCAATACTGATGCACTTGTGCGTCGGCTTCCGTGTATCTATACCGTTGACTGGACAAGGTGCCGGATCCATAGTTGGCTTCCACGGCTACGATTAGGTTCCCGCCCGTGTAGGTGAAGGGCAGATCCAGCTGGAAGCTGTTCCAGCCCAAGGTATTGGGAACGTAGTTACCCTCGTGCACCATGGTCATTTCCGCGGTCAGATACTGCCATCTGGTGATCTCCATCTGATCGGCGTCGGTATTTCTCACCCAAATCTTGTAAGGAATGGTGTTATCTGAAGTTGCGGCACAATCCCAAGCCAGCATATCAATAAAGCCGGCAGCGCCTATCTGATCTGCCGTGTAGAGCGTGGCAGAACGCATATAGTCGTAACCGGTCGAAAAGGGAACATCTTGCGTCAGGGTGCCGTCGCCAATGATGACGGTACCGGGTGGCAATATCTCCGCAATCAGCTCCACATCATGGTTTTGGCCATTATAGACGATGCGCAGCGTGGCAGTGCGTTCGCCAACCACGACGCTGTTCACATTCACGGGCAGACGTAAGACCTGTCCCGGGCCCAAAGACGTGGGCAGAAGTGAGCTGTCAAAGGAGAAGTCGGCGGCATCGGCGCCGATGATGGTGACGTCGCCCGCTGCGAGGTCTATCGTCCCTCCACCCAGGTTTGAGACCAGCAAGTTCAGGGGAGCGGAGGCCACGCCATGGTAAACAAAACCAAAATTGAGGGTATCGGGCGTAACGCTCAAAACGGGGACGGTGGGCAGCTCGCCAAACTGCAGGCAGAGGTTTGGGAACGCTTCAAACAAGTTTCCGATCGGCGGGGAGTTTGGGTCTGGGTTTTCTTCATAGTCGCCAAAGCAGCCGAGGCTGCGCTTTTGCTCGGGCGTAGCGGTGCCAAGGAAGTGTTTTCTCCCGTGGTTGGGGAAGTCAAAATCACGCCAGGGCGTGTTTTCATCCACGGCGATCACCAGGTTGTCTATGTTGTTGTAAACAAATGGCGTATCCAGCTCAACCTCGATCCAGCCGGGCACGCCGGGGATGGTCAAATGTCCGGCAAAGACCTGCTCCATTGCTTGCGTGGGAACCCAATCCATGGTGCCGGCAAATTCACTTCTATCCGTGTGACCCATATAGACCACCCAGTCGTTGCTGCAAAACAGCGAATCTGCCCCATTGAAGTAGTAGGAAAGGCTTTCGATCAGCATGGGCGTGCTCTGCGTGCCTTGGTTGGCGGCGTCCAGCTCGGGTTGCAAGAAGATGCTCTGGGTGTAGTTGTAGGGGTAATAAGGCCAGAGGGGCAGCCTGGATTGCAGGTCGCCATTGCCCACCACGACGCCGGGCCCCACCTCAAAACTGCGCGTCTCTGAAGGCGGAGACATCCCCAAAGAGTTTCTGCCCACCACATACCAGGTGTGAGTGCCATCTGCCAGACCGCGGATGATGTATTCTGCAGCGGTTTGTTCGCCGCTCGCCAAAACTCCGTCCACATAGACGTCATAGCTCGTCGCAGCGTGGCTGCCGGGAGGTTGAGCCCACTTCAAAGCATTGCCGTTCATCACGCTGGCGTTGTTTTCCGGCATTGTCAATGTGGGTGCCAGGGGTGGCTGGTCGGCATTAAAAACGAGCTGTGCAGCGGCTAAAATGTCGGTCATCGCGTGCGCATAGGGAAGGTTGCCGAGGTCGGGATCGCCACCATTGTGATAATAATACAGCCCCGTATTGCTGCCACTGGTAAAGCTGCCCCAATAGCTGGTAGTGCCCCAGCTGGGAGTGTTTTCATGGACAGCTACCAACAGGTTGTTTGCGTTATCGTAGTTGAAAGGGGTATCCAGGGTGATCTCCAGCCACTCACCCGCTGGCGGGAGGCTGCTGAGCACACTGCCGGAAAACACCTGGGTGAGGTTGGAGACAGGCTCCCAATCCAACCTGGAAGTAAAGGAATCGCGGGCCACGTGCCCCATGTAAATCACCCAGTCATGCGCTGTTTCCAAGTTTCCATCATGATCATGGTAAAATCTGATCTTCGTGATCTCTCCCGATAGATTGATCTGCGATTGCGTGTAGATCTGCTGGGTGTAGTTGTAGCTATATCCCGTGTGAATCGGGAGATACCTGTTGGACCCCGTGACCGTGCCCACATCGACCGTCGTAGTTGTAGCACTCAGGCCAAAGATGAGCGTAAGCAGCAGGATCAATGTTACTGAGCGTTTCATGTCTTTCTCCTATATTTTGCAAGTTAATAGCTTGTGATGCAAAGCGGTAAGCGGCTTCGCAGTCGATCTATATTTACCCGAAAGAACCGGGGAGTTAAGTTACAAAAAAGGGGGTTAAGAACATACGACCACGGCTACAGGTTTGCTCTGAACCTGAAAGTCTGATCACGAAGTAGACGCCTCAATAAGTGTGCAATTATCGTTCCAAATCCCTGTTAAACTTGGCTAAAGGTCAACTTTGGTGGAAAAAAGTGCCAAAAGAGAAGCAGGACAGATTTTCTCCCCGGATTTCAGCGAGCTAAAAACGGCGGATGCAGACAGGGAGAATACCTACTGATTTAATAGGCATTTCCCACCCCACTCCGGTACCTTGAACTATAGGGGCTTCTGAAATATTTGACCTGAGAGCCGGTTTTGCGAAAACAAATCCGCCCTCTAAAACGTCGATTTGATGCGGCCTCCCTTAGGGGCTCCTGTGGGTCTCCTTTGGGATCCACAAGTAACCCATGGAAAACCCAAAGGTTACGCATTCGAGCGCCAGGGAAATCCCAAGGAGGGAACCCCGGGGCAAAAGTCAAAGGTTGAGGAGGGCGCGGGTTTTTGGCAAACATTTTTCCATGATGTTTTTCCACGGATGGAGCCGGCTGCGCCGGCGAGAGGGCGAGAGGGAGAGAGGGGAGGGCGACTTCGTCGCAGTTGTCAGTTGCCAGTTGTCAGTGCTTCGCAAGTGGTTGAGATTCGGGTGGGTTAGTCATGAAGCATCATCCGTGGACTTTCTTATTAATCATTCGTGCAATTCGTGTAATTCGTGGACAAAAAAGAAAGCACCAAAATCGTGCGGGTCTCCATCACAATCGCCTGTTTCTCAATCACTTGCGAAGCGCTCACAACTCACTACTCACTACTCACTACTGCGACACAGTCGCCATGTACGGGCGCTCGCCTGGAGCGCCGAATTTGTAGCAGGAATTCGCCTGTACACCGAAGGTACCGGCATAAGCCGCCTCCTGTACGGGCGCTCGCCTGGAGCGCCGAACTTGTAGCCGGAACTCGCCTGTACACCGAAGGTACCGGCGTGAGCCGCTTTCCCACAAAAAAGCCGACCCGGTAATCCGAGCCGGCTTTAAGACAATAGTCATTTGATTCTATTTCATCAGCATCATCTTGCGGGTTTCGCTGTGTTTACCGGTGTCCAGGCGGTAGAAGTAGATGCCGCTGGACATGGTGTTGCCGCGCTCGTCCTTGCCGTCCCACACCACTCTGTGGTCGCCGGCGGATTTGGCTTCGTTTACCAAAGTGCGCACCAGCTGGCCTCTGAGGTTGTAAACGCCCAGTTTAACATTTCCTGAGGCGGGGAGGCTGTAGCTGATGGTGGTGGTGGGGTTGAAGGGGTTGGGGTAGTTTCCCTTGAGCAGGTTGAGGGCGGGTGCGGCCGCCGTCTGATCGTCGTTTCCCACCAGGTCTGTAAAGTCGATCACCAGTTCCATAAACATGGTTTGTCCACCATCGTTAATGCTGTGGTAAGGCGGTTGGTTTGCATGAGAGCCCCAAGTGTAGTCATCAAACAACATGAAGCCTATTTTACCCAGCAATCTGCCGTCTTGCTCGCCCAAACTGATGACTTCATCTGCGGGATATACCCACATGGGGATGATGTTGGCCAGTTCGGGGTTTATCTGGTTGTTGAGGCAGATGGGTTCACTCCAGTTGACACCGTTGTCACGGCTGGCAGCGATCATGATTTCGGGTGTGTTGGCATAATCCGCATAGTCAGGATCGTTAAACTCGTTGTGCATACGGGCTTTATTGCTGTCCTGCCAGACCAGCACGGCCAAGCCATCGCTGTTTGGCTTGCTCATCTTGATGTGATTGTAGTGGAACATCATGAGGCCTTCGTGGGCAGACTGATCCCAGTGTGGGAAAGGCCATATGGAATGGATGTCCAGATAGTATTCGCCTTCACTTTCGATGTATTCCGGCACTCCCCAGGGTGCCTCGTTGTCCCAGGGATGGTAGCAGCCATAATCGGCGTCGTTTTGGGCGTCTTTCTTGGGGAATACTTCCCGGATTTCAAATTCTGCAGATTCCGGCTTGAATATCAGCTGTTTCACGTATTGCATGGCCGGGTAGTAGGTGTTTTCGTTTGTGGTGAGTCCCCAGATGGCGGGGAAGTGCAGGTGGCCCCAGCCATCCACGACTGCATTTACGTGGCCGGAGTTGATGATGCTCCAGCGCAGGTCTCCCGGCTCATACGGCACGCCGTCGTCATTTTTGAAGTAGGGAGTGTCATCAGTGGGAGAGGAAGGCGGATTCCAGGTGGGGATATGGCTGGAGAAGGTGTGCGTGGTCCAGGTTCCTTCGCCATAGGCGCCACATCTGAGCACGTGTACATCCGGTTCATCAAGATCGTTGCTATCCGCATCAAGGGTGACGTTGTAGCCAATGTAGTAGAGGTAGCCCGCATGGTCTGCACAGATGGTGGTATATGGTCTGCGCAGGTATTCCGTATCCACGTTCCACTGGTCATATAGCGGCACGGTGGTGTGGTGCCAGGTGGGGAGCGTGCCGCTTTCTATCATCTCTCTATCGATGTCTGCCCAGGCAATCAGCGGGTTTTCGCTGGGGCTGCCGTTCAGGGCGTGACTGACGGAGTTGCGCATGGATACATAGACGCGGCGCTTTCCGGGGAAGGGTGAGGGGCCGATCACAGCGGTGGGCCAGATGAATTCGTTGTCTTCTGTGGTGATACCGTTGGGCGCTGTAATCGTGGTGGGGTTGTCTGCAATAATCTGTTCTTGATTGAACAGCCCGGGGTAGCCGGCCATATAGGCGTCCGAAGTGAACATCACCTTCATGCCGGAGCCGTCTTCCAGGTCTACGTGCCAGGCGTAGAGGGGTTTGCCACTTTCGCGATCCAGAACCATGGTGGGGAAACCCTCGTGTTTTTGTACGTTGGAAATCTCGTTGTTGTTGATCACATCTCCGGCCTCGCTCAAAAGCGTGTAATACACTCTTCTGGTGCCACCGGATTCACGGCGACCTTGATAGGTCATAAAGTATCCGCCGCCGAACTCTGCAGGGATCACTCTGAGAGGAATACTGCTATAACTTCCAATCATGTAGTCATAATAGTTTGTCATGATTGGCAATGGGGCGCGGGAGAAGTAATAATTTGGCGCCGCCCGCGAGGTCTCTACGACCTTGCCCCGGGGTGTGTCGATGGGTCTTTTAGCCGGCCCGGATGCTTCGATCTCCGCATAAACAAAGCTTAGCACCATGAGCAGGGCTAACACGATCAGAGCAAATCTTTTCATCTTTACCTCCTAAGTAAACTGCTTTAGAATTTGCTATGGTTGTCTATTTGGTTGGGTTCGGAACGCATGAAAGCCTTTTGTGATCAGGCTTTCTGCAGGGCTAAGAAATAATCTGAATACTCGGGATTATATTCTTGCACAAATCGGGCCAAAGCGTAAACTTATTTGGTTTTGCGTATGCTTTTGTAAAAGTCCTTCTTCAAAATGTAGGTCTGAAATAGGGATTTGGCGCTGCCCAGGATCATGCCCGGTTCTATGGATTTGGTTTTTAGCGCCTTGATGAAGAGCGAGGGCAATTCACGCCACTTGGTAAGATATATCTTCATATAGGCTTTGGGCAGATAGGATTCCATCTCTTTGTAGGTCATGCCCAGGGGATTGTAGACGCAGTGAGTGATGTCGTAATCCTCCCAATTGTAGTGGCGGATGCGGTTTTCCCGTTTCAGCTTTTCATACACGGCTGTGCCCGGGAAGGGCGTGAGGATGGAGGCGAGGACGAGGCCGGGGAGCTTGCTGAAGAATTTGATGTTCTTATCGAAGATCTCAGGCGTGTCAAACTCATCACCGCTGCCCAGGAGCATGAAGAAGGTGTAGCTGATGCCCTGTTTCTTCAGGATGTTCACCGCTTTCAAGATCTGGGGGATGCTGAGCTTTTTGTTGATGCTTTCCAGCACTTCCGGCACGCCGCTCTCGATGCCGATGCTCATCATGGTACAACCGCATTTGCCCAGTCTCTCCACCAGCTCGGGTGATCGCTCGATGAAGTTTATCCGGCTCATGCAGCTGAAGGTAAACTTGAGGTTTTCCTCTTCCACCAGGTCGCAGAAGCGCGTGAGCCAGGCGGCGTCCGTGGTGAAGTTGTCGTCATGGATCCAAAACTGCGTGTAGCCCCAGGAGATGTAATCCTTGATGTCTTCGATCACGTCTTCCACTCGGCGCTGACGGTATACGCCACCGTAAAAGGCGGATATGGAGCAGTAGGAACACTTGAAGGGGCAGCCCCTACTGGAGACTATCTTGGGCGTGAAGGTGGATTCCGGTGCCACCAGGTCCATGGTGATCCTGGGGATTTTGTTGATGTCTTCCAGCAGCACTATCCGCTCATCGTTGTAAAACTTGCCGTCCTTCATGTAGACCATGCCGGTGATGTCCGGATAGCGGTTTTTGGCTTCTAAGGCTTTGAGGAGGGCGGCGAAGGTTTCTTCACCCTCGCCGCGACAAACAAAGTCCACACCCGTCTCTTGCAGGGTTTCTTTATACATGAAGGTCACATGATGGCCACCGACTACGGTGACGATCTCGGGGTGCTTTTCCTTCACGTAGAGGATCATCTCGCGCACCATGGGATACACCGCCGTCACAGCGGTAAAGCCGATGACCTCGGGTTTGTATCTGCGGATGTAGCGGTGCAGGTTGTTCACATCTGCCTGAACCACTACGGCTCTATGGCCCGCATCCCTCGCTGCGGCAGCGATATACAGAATGCCCTGAAACACTTGATGCCCTTTGCGCATCATTTCCAGGCCACCGGTAGTGGCCGTGGGTGAGACGAGTAAGACTGTCATAATAATATCCTATTCAAATGGCAGGAAGTGAAGCAGCCCATGCCAATGGACGCTGGAAAGGAAGGTGCCGACGATGATCAGGAAGATCATCACGACCTTGAAGTAGTCCTGCGCCTTGAGCATACTCACCAGCTCGATATTGCGGGAGAGATAGGCACTGGCGGCGTAGAACTCTTCGCCTATCAAAGTGTAGTCGCAGGTAGTGATGAAGAAGGGCACCTGCGTGATGGCGTCTGTGCCGGCAATCTGGATGCAGCCCATCTGGTTGCCCGTCTCGGTCATGAGCAAGGCTTCCGCATTGAAGTAGCCCATATAGAGCACCGTGGCTGCACGCTCGCGGATGATGATGCCGTTTACGCCCGCGGCAAAGGCAAACTGCGAATCTGAGACGTAGAAGATGTCTTCACGGTTGAAGGAATCCGGTCTGCCGGCCTCGTTGTAGGCGGTCTGAACCATCTCTTGCGCCAGAGGCATCACAAAGTAGTCGCAATGAGGCGAGATGAGGCGCACGTCAAACTCTGCCGTCTTCTTCGCTGTTTGGCCCAGGATCATGAGCGCGCTGATGGTGCAGGGATCGCCCAGGGAGCCCCAGCCGGGCACAAACATCACGGGCCTGCCCATTTCGGTGGCGCGGCCCACGGCGTTATCCAGCTCTTCCAAGCCTGCAATGGGACGGATGTAGAGGTCTCTGCGACGAGCTTGCACCAAGGCGACGACTATCATGATGCCAAAGGTGATAGTGCCCAGGAGGGTGGCCAATTTGCTCATGTCAAACCATTGCGGCACGGGGAAGAACCACTCGTTGCCCTCGGCGTCCTTGTAGGTATCTGTCCTCTGGATGAAGCCATGACCGTCGGTGAGCAAGAGCTGATAGGCATAGGTGCGGGAGTTGCGGTTCATCTCGTCCAGCAGTATCTTGCGCCATGCTTTTTCGCTGCGTGCTTGTTGGGCCTGTTTATAGGTGGGATGGTTGACGATAAAGCTATAGTTGTCCTCAGCTTCGGTGGCCTGGGTCTGGCTCATCAGATAAGCTTCGCTGAGCGTATCGCCGGCGGCTTGCATACCTTTCACTATCTTGCCCAGGCTGTCTGCCTCTGCCCTCATCTCCTTGAGCTCCTGCTCAAAGACATCACGATAGATATTGGCGCCAAAGCTGAGCATCTTCTCTTCGTCAAAGGCAACGGTTATGGCCGGACTGATCAGCATCCTCTGGCTCTTGGCATCATAATCTGAGATGGGTTTGTAGAGCACATCCGGGTAGTTGATGGTGTGATCCAGCGCCCTGATCATGCCGTTGGAGCGCATACCGGGATTGAAGTAAGGGCTGAGCTTGTTCTTGGTAAACACATCCAGATAGACGCGGTCGAGGCGCTTGCCCGCAATGCTCAGATGCTTGCCCAAATACCTGAGGGTGGCTTCTTCATACACTATATCCTGATGCGCGGCGGGCTCTTCATACTTGCCCTTGTTTTTGCGCAGCATCACCCGGGTCTCCACCTTGAAGCTCTTGCCGTGCTCAAAGTCCTTGGGAAGCTTCATGGTGATCAGCTTGTCCGGATAATACTCCGTGACCTCTCCTATCTTCTTGCCGCTATCTTCTTTGAAGGTAAAGCGCAGGCGCTCGATGGGATACAGGTAGTTCTCCAGGATCTCGTAGTTAAACTTGAGCTTATCGTGCCTGGATGAAGTGTAGGAAGCCTGTGTGATGTAAACGATTGGCTTGCCCATGGACAGGTGGTTGCTATCACCTTTGTCGTTTTGTTTGTCATGAACGCTGAAGGCAGGCAGATCGGGATATTGTGAAGAGTGCTTGATGTAGAGAGTATCCGCAATAGAGGCGTTTTGATACTGGGAATAATCCATGTAGCTCAGCACGGGCAGGTAGTCTGAGGCAGCTCTGCTGAGGCTGATGCCCAGCTCTTTGAGGTTTACCTTCTCATACAGCGTCTTGGAGCCGGAGGTCACATAGGAATCAAAGACCTTGATGGCTCTTTCTTGCCAGGCGGCGTGGAACTGCTCATCTTCAGCGGTTAGATTGAGCTCCTGCTCTGCCTTGAAGAGCGGCACTGCATCCTTGGGCAGCAGCCAGCCGGTGTAGAGGGCAATGTCGTAGCCCATCTCGGGCATATCCCACTCAAAGCCAAGCTCCTGCGTATCTTCCACATAGGTGGCGTTGACCACCGCATCGGCTGCGGGACGGTTGTCCACAGGGATGGCAGAAACTATCTCTGCAGCGGGCAGATGGCGTCCGCGCTCATTCACGGCTAACACGGTGTAATAATACTCATTTCCGGCCTTGGGATTGGCCAAGATGAGGTCAAACTGGTTGAGCTTATAGCCGGCGAAGGTATCCTGATCCAGCTTCACCTGCTGGGATTTGTGATAAAAGGCGCTGTGGTTGATGGCGCCCAGCATATCATAGCGATCGACAAGCGAGCCGATCACCTCAGGGTCTCTGGGAACGGCCCTATAGAGCGGGCTGTCTGCGCCCTGGTGCTTTTCCTTCTTCAGTTTGGCGGGCGCTGTCTCAAACTCAAACAGCGGTTGGTAATCGGAATCGGTAAAGCTGAGCTCATCACCGATTACGCCCATGGAGGGGTCTACATCCATGCTGCTGTGGAAGAAGAGCGTATCAGGAGTGCAGCCCCGGTAGATTTTATATTGGATGATGCGATGTTCTTTGCTCAGCGGCTTCCATTTCAACACAATGCCGGAGCCATCATCAAAGGGAGCATCCATGGCTGTCAATCCGGTCACCTGACCTTGTTTTGCCACCTCCGGTGTGGAGGCGGAAAACAAGATCAAGATTCCCAGAAGAACCATGGCCGCAAACAAGCTATATTTCTTCATTGGTCTTCACCTCATAGTCCCCCTGACAAAGCGAACTAAGGCAGGACGGCTAAGCTAAAGGTTTAGAATATTTTGGCAAAGACATCGTTGACCAGGAACTGGATACGCCCGATCAACAATGAAATACGAGCCATCACGGTGAGTCCGAAGGAGGCACCAAAGCCCACCATCATAAACCACTTTCCTATCGAGACAAACTTGCCATAGACGCCGGTGTGTGCTTTGGAGAAGAAGAAGTAGAGCAACACGGTGATCGTGCCCAGGAAGATCAGGAAGAGGTTGAAGTTTTCGATGGGGATCATGGCTTGGCGCATCTGTACCAGGATGGAGCTGTGCATAGCCAACGCCACGCTGGCTCCGGTTCCCATCATGGAGAAGGCGATCGGGTAGCGGCTCAGCCAGCTCAGCTTGCGGCTGAAGCGGAAGAGGTAGAAGGCACCAATGATCGCGGGGATGATGAGGATAAACTGCTGTTTGAGTATGATGGGCTGCCAGAAGAAGGGAATGAACACACGCTCGTAGGAGAGCACGAAGCTGTATCCCAGCGAGATACCCACCAGGAGCTGTTCAGACATCTGATACAGGGGGTTGTCCTTGTAAAGGAAGGAGAAGATGGCCAGGGTGAAGAAAGCACCCACTAAGTTACTGAATAGTTCAAATGACATTTTGTACCTCCTTTACTGCTGTCTTGCCTGACGGGCTTTCTGCATGAAGTAGCCGATATTACCCAGGATGATAAAGACAATGATCATGACGTGGGCAACGGACTGGGCGTTCATGCCGATACGCGCCACTTTAAACTTGTAGGGGATGTTGTAGGTGAGGCGGTTGAGATCGTGGAAAGCCACATATCCCAGCTCATCCTTTTGGGCTTCGGTCACCTTGGTGACGTCGATCTCGATCATGCCTCCCTTTTCTTCTTTGAGACCGTCAAAGATGGCCTCTTTCCCGGGATGTTTCGCCACAAACTGCTGATATTCTTTGGGCGTAAACTTGGCAATGGTCTGCGTGGTGATACTGAGATACTTCTGGATGGACTTGTCTCTCAGGATATCGCTGCTGAAGGAGCGTCCGTGCGGGATTTTGTTTCCATCTTCATCCACTCCCAGATCCAGCGGTGTGCCGGGTTCGCGGTAGGCGCCAAAGACGTCGGTGAGCTTTTCATATTCAGCTGCGCCTTTGAGTCCGGAGAGCATACCGATAAACTGTCCCGTTTGCAGGTAGGGATACATATCTGCGGCCATCACAGCGGTCACGCCCACAGCGACGTTGAGGCCAAACTTGGGTCTGGCATAATAGATCCAGGTTCCACCCGCAGAGCTGCCTGAGAACTCGATCACCAGGTTCATTTCGCTATAGTTGGTGATGCCTTTCATGATCTCGAGGTTTTCCAGCTTGCGTCCTTCGGCGTCCGTCTTCACTGCTGCGGCGATGTTGTCGCCCATACCGAGGACGGTGGGCATAGCCAGGGCAATGGGGATATAGCCGAAGTTACAATAATCCACGCCGGATTTGATGTTTGGATATTCTTCTTTCACGTTATTGATGGCGTAGTCGATGATAGGTGCGGCCTGAGGATACCAGGTGAGGGTAAAGACCTTGATATTGCGTTCGAAGCAGTGCCTGAGGATGGCCACTTCCATGGGGAAGAGTTCGGGCATGGTGGATGCATCATGATAGAAGCTCAGCAGGATGGCTCTATCGGGTCTGCCGGCAAAGCTGTCGATAAACTGATACAGATTTTCCGTGGGCGGCGAGGTAACGTTGTCTGAATTGAAGGGGAAAGCCAGCGGGAGGGCGATGGCGAGTGCCACCACGATATAGATCCAGCGGCGATCCAGCTTTTGAAAGCGTTCAAAGATATTCATGCTAAAGCCTCCATTAATCTCCGCCCAGATATGAGCGTTCTATACCTAACATAATTTTGAGGGTGGTAGCCACCGAGCCCAGGCCCACGCCCAGCATGATGCCGCGTTTGGCAGCCAGGTTGGGGACGTCCAGGATCCACTGTGAGATGGTGGGCAGATGCTTGGAAATCTTCACTCCCAAGGGCACCTGTGCCAGCATCACCACGATGGCAGCAGCAAGCAGCACGGTTGCCTCTGCAGAGCGTGCTCTAAAGGCTTTATAGGCTGCAGATGCCATATAGAAAGCCAGCAGCGAAAACATGGTGGCACTCATGGGCATGGCCATGTTTTCAAACATCCACATATAGAGACCGCCCTTTTGCGTGCCGCCGATAAACCCTGCCAGCGAGGTGGCGATAAAACCGGCAAAGAAGAAGTAGCTGTATTGCCATTTCGGTGCACGACGCCTGATCTTGGCGGTGTGCATCATGGAAAGGCTGAATATACCCAGGATGATGGCAAAGGGTGCCATGGCCCTCGCCCAGGGCAGGTAAAACTTGGAGTAGAAGCCATCTGCCATGATTGTATGGGGCACAAACACCCAGAGGAGCCATAGTATTCCTCCGCAGATGACGATCATGAGTGGGATTGTCTTTTTCATAATTTTGATCCTCTATTACTTAGTAGGAAGTATATTTAGCAGGGTCATTACCTGTAAGCTGGAGAGCAGGGAGCCCACAACCACCAGGAACACGATAATGATCTTGAAATAGTCCTGAGCCTTCAAGGTACCCAGGAGCATGGGTTCACGGTTCAGATAAGCGCCGGCGGCATAAAGCTCTTCGCCGATCAATGTATAGTCACATGTGGTGATGAAGAAGGGAATCTGCGTCACGGAGTCTGTGCCTGCGATCTGCACTGCACCCACCGTGTTTCCGGTTTCCGTCATCAGCAACGCTTCCGCTGAGAAATAGCCCAGGAAGAAGTTGGTCGCCATCTTTTCACGGATCATGATTCCGTTCACAGCAGCCACATAGGCAAATTGGGAGTTGGTGAGGTAGAAGATGTTGTTTTTATCGTAAGTATCGGGTCTGCCAACGCTATAGTGAGCTTCTCTCACGATTTCCTGCACGATGGGCAGCACGATGTAGTCATAACACGGCACGATCATCTTGGTATCATATTCTGCCGCTTTCTTGGCTACCTGTGTGATGATACTCATCGAGGCCAGCGTCGCAACGTCTGACAGGCCACCATGGCCCATACAGTAGAGCATGGGACGGCCCATCTCTGTGGCACGGCCCACGGCGTTGTCTATTTCATCCAGACCGGCAATGGGGCGGATGTAGAGCTGTTTGCCGCGTTTGGCCAAAGTTACAAATGTGACCACCAAAGCACCGTAGACAATCACGGCGATGAGCGTGACAAACTTGTCTTTGGCAAACCAGTTGGAGATGGGGAAGTGGAAGTTTGGCTCACCTTCTTCGTTCACGTCCAGATCGGCTTCAACAAACAAGCCCCTGGTATCCGTCTTCACCACCTTGTAGTTGTGTTGACGGCTCTCCGGCTCTCTGATCTTGGTGATAAACCTGGTCCAGGCTCTCTGGCCTTTGATCTTCAAGGCTTCGATCACATTTTCGTTTGTATCATAGAGCTTCACTTGTGTTTCCAGTGCGTCCACCTGTGCCTGCAGTTGAGGATCGGGGCTGTCGGCTTTGGCTATCTGGCTTTTAAGTGTGGCCAGCTCTTTTTTGTCATTTTCAACCTGCTTGAAGGCTTCGTCTCTGAAGATATTGAAGCTGAGCTGAGTTCCGGTTTCTGCATCGTAAGTAAAGCTTACCTCAGGCGAGACGAGCGCATAACCGCTTCTGGATTCGCCGGCTTTGAGCTTTCTCATATGGCGCTCACCGTTCATATAGGTGTGCAGATTGCCATCTTTCACAAAGCTGAAGCCACTCACGAGCTTACCCACTGTGGAGGGGTAAGGCACGTTGACATCCAGGTTGTTGTCAAAGCAGGTGTTGCGCTTCATCATCACATACATGGGCGAGGTGATGCCGCGTCTGAAGACCACGTTTTGGATCTTGGATACTTCCACGCCATTGCGCCAAAGTTCCTTGCCCGGCATCAGTGTCATCATGCTCTCATCCCAGCGGAGTTCCTGTTCCAGGGTATAAGACTTACGGTCCACTTTTTGGCCTTCCATGGTGATGCGCACCTTGAATCCCTTGCGGTAGTCATAGCCTTTGGGCACGTTGATGATGAAGCTCATATCCTGATAATACTCTTTTATGGTGGTAAAGGGCTTGTTTTCGCCCATTTTGGTGAATTCAAAATAGAGGTTTTTCACATCCTGAGTATCAGTTTTATTGAGCTGATAGTTTACTTGCAGCCTGCTGTTGTTCCGGTCCAAAGATGTAGTTTTGGTAACGAATACGATGGGATGATCCCAGATGACGCTGAGACGGTCTCCTTTATCGTTTGGCTTATCTTCCACGTAGAAGGTGGGCTTCTCCGGCAGATGTGTGCTATCCAGCATCCTGGGTGCTGCCAGGGAGGAGAAAGCGCTGCCTACACGGTTCATCAGCTCGATCGCAAACTGGGCGTTTGCAGGGATGCCGTCAGGCATGGGAACCGCCGTGTAAGCAGGGAGTGCGCCTCCACCCGCAGGGCCTGAAGTGATGGGGCGCAGATAAGCGCTGCGTTGATCCGGATTGTCTTTGACATTCTCCCAGGCATCCGCATCAATCCCGCTCACCATGTGGATCTGATACTGCATGATGTTGTCTTTGACCATGGGATATTCCCACTCAAAGCGCAACTCTCTGGTATCATCGAGCCACACGCCATACAGGGCGGCTGCTTCCTCCGGAGCGTTGGGGAAGGGGCTGCCGGAGACCACAGGCGCAGGGTCTTGGAATCTGCTGCGTTCGTCCACCGCTACCACACTGTAGTAATAGGTGACACCGGGTCTCATTGAGGCCAGCAGGTTCTGATGTCTAAACTGGAAGCCGGCATAGGCTGTGCTGTCCGCTTCGTTGGCGGAATAGACCTTTTTGGCCCGCTTGTAGAAAGCACTGCGTTCCACTGAGGCATAGATATCATAGCTTTCAGATAATCTTGCTGCCAGCTCCATATCTCTCGGGATCTTGCGATACAGAGGGCTGCCCGGCTTTTGTTGTTTCTCTTGTTTAAGCTTTCCGGGCGAAGTGATATCGATAAACTCTCCAAAGCCGCTATCATAAAAGTACATCCTGTCACCGGCAAAACCTACATTGGGGTTCACAGGTACAGCCTGAGTGAAAAACAGGGTGTCGGGATGAACGCCGCGATAGATGCGGTATTCAATGATGCGTTTGGAACGGTGCAACGGCTTCCAGCTCACAACCAAGCCGTCGCCATTGTCCGATGGAATGTCCTCCACTCTGAGGTCCTCCACCACATTTCGCCCCGAAGCAGGGTCTTTGCTCGCTACGCTCAACCCAAGGGCTACTGCAAAAGCAAGCAATAACGTCAACTTCAGCAGTCGATTTGACAGTCTCATATGTTATCTCCAATTCAGGATATTATTGTTTCTTATTGTTCAAAGCATACCCATTGAAATAGCCTTTATTGTCAATCACTTTTTTTGATTTCGCCGTTTTTTAACACAGTTTTCACCCCCCAAATTGCGCTCAAATCACACCGCCCGGCCGAGCCGGAACAGCCTGCAACGCGATACAGGTCAAAGCGATAGCCTCGCCTTGAAGTGTGCGCCTTCGTCTTGGTCTTGTCTTTGCCCTCCCGCCTTTCCCTTTTTTGTAGATCATCCATAATAAGGCAGTTTTTACCCCCTTCATTTTTGCAGAGTTTCCCGCTCCAAGGCCGGCAAGAAGATCCCGGCTCGATTGTAAACATCAGGCACAGATCAAGACACAGCTCCTGGGGAATAAAGTATTACTACCAATCTCCGGACGCCAAATCTCCTACTTGCCCATGTACCTTAATGTTCCCGCCAGTTAGCTTTGCACACATTTTCTAAAGTAATGGTAAAATAGTGCTTGACAAAAAGCCGGCTGTGAGTTACTTTGGAACCAGTAATACAGAACAACTAACACTACTTAGCGTATTCGTGTAAAGGAGGAACAATGACTGGACAACGACTAAAGGCCGTGAGAAAGAAACTCGGGCTCAATCAGCAGAACTTCGGAGCAGCACTGAAAATCAATGCATCCGCTATCTCACAGATGGAAAACAACCGCATCAAACCATCGCTGGACACACTTCTGCTCCTGAGCAAAAACTTTAAGGTAGACCTGCATTGGCTGATCACCGGCAGAGGCGATATGTTTATGGACACTGAAGAAAAACGCACCAACGACGCCAACCGCAGCCTCAGCAAGCTCAAGGCTTTTATCAACGATGAACTTTTGAACATAGTGAAGGTGAAAGAAAGCAATCTCAACGCCGAAGCTTTTGACCTGCCCGTGATGGGTGAGATCGCCGCCGGAGAAGCTGTGGAGACCGGCGACTCAGTTTTGGATATAGTGAGCATCAGACGCAGTATGCTCAAAGGCAATATCACCGAATACGTCTGCCTCAGAGTCAATGGCCGCAGTATGGAACCGGATATTTTAAACAACGACGTGGTCATCATCCGCAAAAGCAACGACTGGGAACGGCTCAACGGCCGTATCTGTGCCGTGCGCATCGACGGCAGCATCACCCTCAAAAAGCTCAGCATGGACGTCAAACGCAAGCTCATCCTGCTGCTGCCCATCAACGAGGACTTCAGCCCCATTGTGATCGATCCCAAAGACCACGAAGACCTCGGCATGATCGGCTATTTGCACTATCTGTATCGGAAGCTCTAACCCTTTTTTAAATCGGAGGGGGCGTTAGAAGCAGCGCCCCCTTTGACACTCGTTCGAGTGCTGATGGAGTCGCTATCTTCGCTACACAGGATGCGTAGATAGGGGTGGTTTCGGAGGCGGCTTCGCCGCTTTACATCAAGCTGCGCTTGATTGCGGCGCTTTGGCAAGCTCCGGCTACCGGCCAGCAAGCTGGCAAGAGGGAGAGAGGGAGAGAGGGAGAGAGGGAGAGCACGACTGCCGCAGAAGGTTGGGAAGTGTTTTGTGATGTAGATCGATACCACAGTGCTCTCTCAATTACCAACGCCTATCCCTTATCACATTATTCGTGTATATTCGTGTTAATCCGTGTAATTCGTGGAAAAATCCCTTCTACCCGTGGTCTCGCTCCCGACCGCAGACCTCTCCCAGCTAAGACTTATCCCCCTGATTAAACCATTCGTGTTAATTCGTGTACATTCGTGGAAAATTCTTACCGACGCAGTCGGTAATATCCGTGGAAAAATGCTTGCCAAAAACCCGCGCCCTCCTCAACCTTTGACTTTTGACCCTGCTTCACCCACCTTGGGTTTTCCCTGGCGCTCGAATGCGTAACCCTTGGGTTTTCTTTGGGTTACTTGTGGATCCCAAAGGAGACCCACAGGAGCCCCTAAGGGAGGCCGCATGAAATCGACGTTTTCGAGGGCGGAATTGTTTTCGCAAAACCAGAGCTGAGGTCAAATATTTCAAAACAGCCGGGTTGAACCGATGGCGGATGTCGGCTATGAATTCCTACTAAATTAATAGGTATTCAAGCTCCGGGTTTTCCGGCAGATTTGGCAATCATGATGATAAAGAAATCTTCTTATAACCGCAAGAAAGGCATTTTGTCCTTGACAAATTTACCTCATGCCATATCATGTCCGTAGAACATGAGCCGATGGGAGCTTCCCAGGTGGAAGCACACAGCTGCACCATCATCCCATGTTCAGTACCTACGCAGCATAAGGATGGATAATGGATTATAGGATATTTGACCTGCCGATAATTCTCAACAGGGCTTCCGGCCCTACAGGCGGAGTGTGTCCACTTTTTAATCCCTATGCTGCTTTCCCAACCCTTGGGGTCAAATACATCACCGCTGCCTGTAAAAAACCTTCAACTTCAAGATCAAACGGGGATTTCCTCTGTCTATTCGCAGGAAAAGCCCCACTAACCTCTCAACCCCCAAAATTCAATTAAGGAGAAAAGTGTTATGAAAACACGTTTATCATTTATTCTGTTGCTGGCTTTGCTGCTGGGCATCTTCAGCACCGGCCATGCAGCCACCGTTCAAGTGGGAGATAACAGCTTAAACACCAGCGTTTATCCCATTTATGGCTTGTATGATTTCAGCTACACTCAGCAGATTTATACCCAAAGCCAGATCAACAGTGCCGGCGAGATCACCAAGATCCGTTTCTATTACAAATCCGGCGCAATGGCCAATAGCAAAGACTGGAAGATCTGGATCGGACACACCACCAAAAGTAGTTTTGCCGGCGCCTCAGACTGGGAACCCATAGCCGACCTCACGATGGTCTTTGATGGTGATGTGACGGATATGGTTCCTGCGGGCAACAACTGGATGGAAATCATCCTGACAACCCCCTTTGAGTATAACAACACCGACAACCTGGTCGTCGCCGTGCATCAGTACACCGACGGTTATAGAGGTGTGAGCTGGGGAGGTTTCGCCAGCGGAGCCGATACCGGCCTATGCTATCGCGCTGACAATACAGACCTCAATCCCGCCACTCCTCCCGATGCATCGATGATTTCCAGCACCATTAGCAGCATCCAGCTTGTCTTCCCGGATACTGAAGTCCCGCTGGCACCCGTGCTTGTTGCACCTGCAGATGGTACTTCCATGATGACCGGTCAGTCCTTGAGCTGGGAACAGCCGGCCGGCGGAGCAGATGTCGCCAGCTACGATGTCTATATCGATGGCGTTTTGGCAAGCAACCAGATTGAAACCACATACGTCCTCCCCGGCATGGACCCGGGCACACACAGCTGGTATGTGGTAGCGCGCAATAATGTTGGCGAATCCCCTGCCTCAGAGACCAGGACCTTTGTCTATACCAGTGGAACGATCATCGGTGAAGGTACTAACCGTCAAAGGGACCCCTTCAACTGCTGGTATGGCTTTGGACGCTCCCTGGGCCTCTACACTGCCGATCAGGTGGGACAGCTTGGTTTGATCACAAACTTGGGCTGGAGTGTGGAAACTGCCGGCACCGCCGTCGTACCCTACAAGATCTACGTTGCTACCACCACTGACGAGCTTCTCACAGAGATGACCTGGAATGCTTTCACAGCAGATGCCACTCTGGTAAAGGAAGGAGAATATACCTTTGATTCCACAGGTTGGCACGTTTTGCCGCTGGATACACATTTCCCCTATGTGGGCGGCAACCTGTTGGTGGGCGTGGAAGCCAACTTTGGCGGCACTGGAGCCGACGGCTATCCCTGGTTCCATTACACTGCCGGAGTCAGCGGCGTTCATCAAACCTGGGCAAGAGACAATTTCGATCCAAATGACGATACAGGAGCGCTGAATAATAGGATTCCAAACGTGCTTATGCTGTTTGCACCCATTGGAGACGAGCCTGTGTTTACCATCAATCCCGAAGGCTGGGATTTTGGGCAGGTGGTACTCAATGAGACCAGCACTCAGGCCTTCACCATCACCAATACCGGTGGCGGAACTCTCAGCATCACAGGTTTCAACGCCTTGACCGATGGCTTCTTTACCATTACAGACGCTCCCGAATTCCCCGTGGATTTGGCTACCGGAGCCAACATGACCTTCAACATCCAGTATGCGCCTACAGAAGAGGGACTGCATACTGCTACCTTCACCATCAACGATGGCCGTGCTGCCACGGAATTGGTGGTGAGTGGCGAAGGTTTCGATCCCACCATTACCATATTCCCCAACACTTCAGACTTTGATTCCACTCCTGTCGGCGAAGTGCCAACCGGCTGGACTGTTTTTGCTTCCAACACCGGAGCAGATGACAGAGGCTGGAAAGTCAGTACCGGTTACGGTTACACTTCTGAACCTAATGCCATCGCTACGAGTTGGCACCCCTATTATCCCAAAGATGAGTGGCTGATCACGCCTGCCCTGGAATTGGAAGCAGGACAAAGCTACAATATCTCCTTCATGATATTGGGTACAGGTTGGAGCGGAGTACCTGAAGCTCTGAAAGTGCACTGGGCAACCTCTCCCAGCCCAGACCTCATGCTGGCCAACCCCGCTCTGTGGGATAACGAAGGTGCACAGTATATAGACTGGACCGAAGAGACCTTCACATTCACACCTTCCGTAAGAGGAATCTACTACCTGGGCTGGCACGCCTACTCAGCGGCCAACCTGAACTTTATCGCTCTGGATGATATCACTATCGACCGCGGCGATGATCCCACCGTGCCCGTGGAACTCAGCAGCTTCAACGCCACACTCACCGCACAAAACTTCGTCAAACTCACCTGGGTGAGCCAGACCGAAACCGGTATGTGGGGCTATCGCGTCTACCGCGGCGAAAGTGACAACCAAGCCGACGCCACACTGCTGACACCCACCCTGATCCCCGCAACCAACACCAGCAGCACGCAGACCTACAACCTGGAAGATAAGGAAGTGGAAATCGGCAGCACCTACTGGTATTGGCTGGAAGCGGTGGAAATCAACGGCAGCGGAATGTTTTATGGACAGCCCGCCAGCGTGACCGTGACCGGTGAAGTGCCTGCCGTGCTTCCCACAGTCACCACCATGGGCAACGCCTATCCCAACCCCTTCAAACAAACCGCCAACACCACCATTGATGTCGACATCAAGGAAGGTGAAAATGGCACCGTGACCATTTACAACATCCTCGGTCAGGTTGTGCAGACCTTCAAGCTGAATGAAGGCTTCCACAAACTCAACTGGAACGGTCAAGATGCACGTGGAAATCGTTGCGGCAGCGGCATCTATTTCTACAAGCTCAGCACCCCCAGCACCAATATGACCAAGAAAATGGTTCTCGTGAAGTAAAGTCTAAAGTTTAGACCAATAATAAAGCCCCGAGTTTGACTCGGGGCTTTTTGGTTTTCCAGGAATGGGGCCGGCTGTGCCGGCAAGAGGGAGAGAGGGAGAGAGGGAGGGAGGGAGAGAAGCTGACGCAGATTTCGAGGATGCGAGTGTACGGGCGCTTGCCAAAGCGCCGCCCTGTAGCCGGCGCTCGCCTGAAGCGCCGCAATCAAGCGCAGCTTGATGTTTAAAAAGTCCACGGATATACACGGATATGACACAAGTGCTAACCCACTATCTCTCAGCTGCTTAACTAACAACTAATCACTGGCAACTAACAACTGCGAGCGTAGCTCGCCAGGTAGCCGGCGCTTGCCTATAGCGCCGCAATCAAGCGCAGCTTGATGTAATCCTTCCACGAATGTACACGAAAGGGGTGGCGACTTCGTCGCAGTTGTGAGTTGTGAATGCTGGCACAAGTGATGGAGATGCGGACTGACGTACGAAGAACGGCGCTTTGGCAAGCGCCCGTACATGGCGACTGCGGCGAAGCCACCTGCTACATCAGTTCCAATATTTTCTATCCAGGCTCCGGTATTGGATTGCTTCGCTGATGTGTTCAGCTTTGATGTCTTTGAGGCCTTCAAGGTCGGCGATGGTGCGCGAGACCTTGAGGATGCGGTCGAATACGCGGGCGGAGAATCCCAAGCGGTCGATGGCGTCTTCCATCAGGGCTTGGCTGTCTTTATCCATGACGCAGTATTTGCGCAGCATTCTGGAGCTCATCTGGCTGTTGCAGTAGATGCCTTCATTGCCTTTGAAGCGTTCCAATTGGATGCTGCGGGCTTTGTTGACGCGGGCTCGTACCTGTGCGGAATTGTCGCCTGCAGGCAGGGAGCTGAGGTCTGCATAGGTGACGGCGGGCACTTCCACGTGGATGTCTATTCTATCTAATAGCGGGCCGGAGACCTTGCTGCGGTAGCGTTGGATGGCTCCAAATTCGCAGGTGCACTGGTGGTTGGGGATTTTGGCGCCGAAATAACCGCAGGGACAGGGGTTCATGGAGGCGATGAGCATAAACTCGGCGGGAAAGGTGAGGGAAGTGGCAGCGCGGGAGATGGTTACCATGCCGTCTTCCAGAGGTTGGCGCAGCACTTCCAACACGCCACGCTTAAATTCCGGCAGCTCATCCAAAAAGAGTACGCCGCGGTGTGCGAGGCTGACTTCGCCGGGCTTGGGGAAGGCACCGCCGCCAACAAGCGCAATATCGCTGCAGGAGTGGTGCGGCGCACGGAAAGGACGGGCGGTGAGGATGCCGTTTTTGAAATTGCGGGAGTATCCGGCCACGGAGTGGATCTTGGTAGCTTCCAGCGCTTCATCCATACTGAGTTCCGGCAAGATGGTGGGAACACGGCGGGCTAACATGGTTTTGCCGGATCCCGGAGGGCCGATCATCATCAGGTTGTGTCCACCCGCAGCGGCCACTTCCAGAGCACGCTTCACCTGATATTGCCCTTTCACGTCGTGCAAATCCACGCCAAAGGTATTGAGGACGTCGAAGATGCGGTCTCTATCCACCTGCGTGGGCGGGATGTGGTATTCACCGCGCAGATAGCCCATGGTTTCCTTGATGGAGGTGACGCCTATTACCTCGATGCCGTCGATGATGGCAGCTTCTTCAGCATTTTCGATGGGGAGGATGAGCACGTCCATTCCATCACGTTTGGCGGAGATGGCGATGGGGAGTGAGCCGTTGATGGGGCGCAGGTTTCCATCCAGAGAGAGCTCGCCCACGATGGCGATATTCTTGGTGGAGCTGATGGGCACGGCTTCGATGGCCTGCAAAACGGAGATCGCTACGGGGAGATCGAGGGTGGCGCTGTCTTTCTTGACGTCTGCAGGTGCCAGATTGATGGTGTAAAAACGGGTGGGGATGTGGACGCCGGAATTTCGGAGTGCGGCAAAAATCCTTTCCTTGCTCTCTTGAACCGCACGTGTGGCCATACCTACAATGGTGACTCCATAGGCGGAGCCGTAGGTGTCACACTCCACGTTAAGTTGCAGTGCATCAATGCCTAAGGTGGCATAAGTAAAAACGTTTCCTACCATTTGTATCTATCCTTGAATTGTGTAAAAAGTCGTTGACTACCAGCTTTGGGCTCGGCGCTATTTGGTCAAGTCCTTTTATGTAAAGCTGTGGTTTGGATGATGTGGGTCAGGTTCCCAAGAGGTCGGATGTTTCCAGTTTGGCGGGGTCGAAATCCACGGTGTCGTCGTGCTTTAGCTTTCTCACAATTGCGAGGACAAAGAAGAAAGACATGGAGGTGGTGAGGAAGTCTGAACCGGGCATGGCCAAGACCAGGCCTTGGAAGCCGAAAAAGTGCGTGAGGATGTATAAAAGTGGGATGTAGATGACTCCCTGCCTGGAGATGGCTACCAGGAAGGCTTGGAACGCCTTGCCCATGGCTTGGAGGCTGGACATCAATATCATGCCCACTGAAGCCGTAGGTATTGCAAACACATAGGCTTGCAGTACCAGGGCGCCGTAGATTTTCACGGCGTGGTCTTGGATAAAGATGGAGATCAAGGTCTCCGGGAGGAGCGCAAAGATGAGGGTGAGACCGGCACCGTAGGAGAGGGAGAGGAGCATGGCGGTGCGGATCACCTTCTTCATGCGTGTATAATTGCGGGCGCCGTAGTTGAAGCCGATCAGGGCTTGCGTGCCCACCGAGGTGCCGATAAAGACGAAGGTGGCGATGCTGAAGACGCGTCCCGCCACTCCCATCGCCGCTATATGCGCATCACCAAAGCGGCTGGCCATGTTGTAGGAAACTGTGTTGCCGATAGCTAAAGTGATCTGCGAGAGGGAAGAGGGAATGCCGATGTAAAAAATCTGCTTGTAGGTCTCGAGTTTGGGGCGCAAATACTTGAGTTTGGGCGTGATGAGTGTGCGTCCACTCCTGTAATAGTAAAAGGCATAGAGGGAGGCGAAAGCCTGGCCGATAATGGTGGCTACGGCTGCTCCTGTGACGCCCATTTTGAAGCCAAAGATGAAGATGGGGTCCAGGACGATGTTTGTGATCGTGCCGATCATGAGGATCACCATGGCGGCTTTGGCGGCTCCTTCCGAACGTAAAAGCTGAACCTGTGCAAACTTGGCCATGGTGAAGGGTGTGCCCAAAAGGATCCAAAACATATATTTGTAGGCATGGGGATAGATATTGGGGCTGGCACCTACGATCTTGAGGTAGAGCGGGATGCCGAATACGCCCAAAAGGCCAAAGATGACGGAGGCAATTGCCATGGAAAACAGGGCTGTGGTGGCGGTTTCATGGGCGGTGACGTAGTCTTTTCTGCCCAAAAGGCGCGATACATAGCTGCCGCCTCCATGACCAAAAATGCCGGCTGTCGCCATCTGCAGCGTGAAAAGCGGCATGGATATGGATAAGGCAGCCACCAAGTCTGGATCGCCCAGCTTACCGATGTAGAATGTGTCCGCAAGATTGTAGAGGACAGTGACCATCATACTGAGTATGCTGGGGAGGGATAGGGTGATAATTGCACGCGTAACGGGCATGCTCTCGAGAACATGTATCTTTTCTTTATTCACTAAACATTTCTTCCTTTAATGGCTCCATAATATTATCGGGGCCGATTTTGTCAATAGCAGAGTGACAAAGGCGGGCCTGGAGGCAGGTGCTTCAGTTTTCAGCCCCTGAGAGATAGGGGCTTATGATCTTGAATCTACTTGTGTTAGGCCTGTTTATTGGATGGGTGTGGGGCCTCATTCCATGCCGATAACCTGGCGCAGATATTTGATCTTAACTTTGGCAAACTCTCTTGCTTTGGCCGAGCCTTCCGCCAGGATTCTGTCTATTTCAGCGGGGTTGGCCATCAGCTCGTCGTAGCGTGCACGCATGGGGCTCAGATGCTCGTTCATCAGCTCAAAGAGCTCTTGTTTGGCGTGTCCCCAGCCCATGCCGCCGGCTAAATATCTTTCTCTGAGGGCTTGGATCTGCTCCGGGGTGGCGAAGTTTTTATAGATACTGAAGATGGTGCAGCTATCGGGGTCTTTGGGCTCTTCCACTCCCTGGGAATTGGTGACGATGCGCATGATGTGCTTGCGGAGCTGCTTTTCCGGCACGAAGAGCGGGATGGTGTTGTCGTAACTCTTGCTCATTTTGCGTCCATCCAAACCGGGGAGGACGCTGGAGGTATCGGAGCTGAGCGCTTGCGGTATCTTTAGTGCCTCGCAGGAGTAGATGTGGTTGAAGCTCTGGGCGATGTCTACAGCCATTTCCACGTGTTGAAACTGGTCTTTGCCCACAGGTACGAAATCTGTATCAAAGAGCAGGATGTCTGCAGCCATCAGCACCGGATAGGTGAAGAGGCCCATATTGACGCCGTCGTCCGGGTCTTTACCGGCTTCTGCATTTGCCTGCAACATGGCCTTGTAGGCGTGGGCGCGGTTCATCAATCCTTTGGGTGTGAAGGCCAGGAGGATGGTGAGCAGCTCATGCGTTTCTGGTACCAGAGATTGCCTGTAGATGAGCACCTTGTCGGGGTCTAAACCGGCGGCCAACCAGGCGGCAGCCACTTCCAGGGTCATCTGCCTGAGCACGGCGGGGTCTTTGCAGGCGTTGAGTGCGTGATAATCGGCAATAAAATATCTTGCTTCACAGGTTTTGGATAGTTCCAATGCGGGGCGGATGGCACCAAGGTAGTTTCCCAGGTGCGGGATACCGGTGGGTTTGATGCCGGTGAGGGCGATTTTCTTCTTTTGTGTATCTGTCACGTTATTACTCTCCATAGAGGCTGATGGGGTCACAATCATAGATATTGGCTGTGGTAAAGCTGCCCAAGGCGGCAACCGAGCCGGATAAAAACGTTTTGGTCTCCAAATCCGGAGCTTGAAACCAGGTCCTGCCATAGGCCTCAATCTCATCTTCGGGCACTCCCTCGTCCTCGATCAAGACCTCCAGATCGGAGCCTATATACTGCTGCAGGCGCTCTTCGCTGATCTCTTCCTGCAGCATCATCAGTGCGTTGTATCTGTCTTCCTTGATGGCTTGGGGCACCTGGTCTGGCAGCCGGGAAGCGGGTGTGCCACTCTCCCGGGAATAGATGAAGGCGCCCAGCTGATCAAACTTTACCTTGCGCACGAAGTTCAACAGGGAATCAAAGATGGCGTCGCTTTCACCGGGATAACCCACCATCAGGGTGGTGCGCAGGACTGCTTCGGGCAGCTGGTTGCGGATATTGGTAAAGAGGTTCTTTAGCTGCTTTTCGCCCATTGTTCTGCCCATGGATGCGAGGATGGTGTCGTGGCAGTGCTGGATGGGTATCTCAAAGAAGGGCAGGAGCTTGGGCAGGCTTTTCCAGAGCTGGAGCCAGGACAGGTCAAAGTGATCCGGGTGCATATACATGACCCTGATCCACTTGAACCCGGGGATGTCGTGCAGGGCGGTGAGCAGCCTCGGCAGCGCTTTTTCGCCATAGAGATCGAGGCCATAGGAACAGGTATCCTGGGCGATGATAACCAGCTCTTGGGCCTCTCGATCGGGGTCTTGAGCCAGGCGCTTCGCCTCTGCCACCAAGTCCTCAACGGGAACGCTTTTCAGCGGCCCGCGGATGGCGGGGATGGTGCAATAGCTGCAGTTGTTGTTGCAGCCGTCACTGATGCGCAGATAGGCGTGAAAGCCGGCCTGGATGGGCACTCTGTCGAGGTAGGGCTGCTTTTGGGATGAGGTGCCGGCGAGCAGCTTTTCAAAGGCGGCAAAGTCTTTGAGGCCAATCCATTGATCCACTTGGGGGAAGTCCTGCTGAAACTGCTTCAAGCCGCGGTTCATCAGACAGCCTGTGACCCAGAGCTGTGCATTTTTCAGGGCGCACAGTTCCTTGAGATGCTGCCTGAGCTCGTCCAGAGAATCCTTGAGGAAAGAGCAGGTATTGACGAGGATCAAGCTTGCCTCGCTGGGATCACTAACCCATTCATAGCCATGCCTTTCCAAAAGAAAAGCGAAAGCCTCGCTATCTACCAGGTTTTTGGCGCAGCCGAGGCTTTCGATATAGTAGGTTTGGGTCATGTAAGGGGATGGATGAAGAGTCCGGAGCGCAGTTTGGGCTCAAACCAGGTGGATTTTGGCGGCATGATTTCGCCTGCATCAGCGATGCGAATCAGCTCTTCCACGCTGGTGGGATACATAGCGAAAGCCACTGCGTCACGTCCGCTGTCCACGCGTCTTTCCAGCTCGTCCAGACCGCGGATGCCGCCGATGAAGTCGATGCGTTGATCCGTTCTGGGGTCTTTGATACCGAGGATGGGGTCGAGCAGGTTGTCTTGCAGGATAGAGACGTCCAGGCTGGCTACTACGTTCATAAAGTCCCAACTGCCGGGCTTGGGTCTGAGGATATACCAGGTGCCGTTGATATACATCCCGATTTCATGCAGTTTCTTGGGATAGTGGTCGCCATTGGCAAACTGAGCTTCGATCTCAAACTTTTCTTCTATCTTTTCAAAGAATTCTTCGATTGTGTGGCCGTTGAGGTCTTGAACGACGCGGTTGTAATCAAAGATTTTGAGCTGGTTGTCCGGGAAGATCACGGTCATGAAGAAGTTGAATTCCTCCTCGCCGGTGTAATCCGGATTTTGCTCTCTGCGTACGAGGCCAACCTTCGCTGCGCTGGCGGTGCGATGGTGTCCATCTGCCACATAGAGGCAGGGGAGCTTGGCAAAACCCGCTTCGATCGCTGCGATGTCTGCCGGGTCATCCATCAGCCAGAGGGTGTGTCCGATACCGTCGTCTGCCACAAAGTCGTAGACGGGGTCTTTGGAGGCCATCACCTTGTTTACCACATTGTCGATCTCTTCCTGGTGGGGATAGGTGAAAAACACGGGTGAGGGGTGAGCGTTGCAGGTGTCAACGTGGCGGATGCGGTCTGCTTCTTTGTCCGCACGTGTGAATTCATGTTTCTTGATCTTTCCTTCCATGTATTCATCCACGGATGCGAGGCCGACCAAACCCACCTGGGGGCGGCCGTCCATCGTTTGCCGATAGATGTAAAACATGGGCTTTTCGTCTTGAGCCATCAAGCCGCGGGTCACGTAGGAATCCAGATTTTCGCGGGCTTTGGCATAGACCTTTTCATCGTAAAGGTCGGTGTCCGGCGGTAGGTCAATTTCAGCCTTTTCCACGTGTAAAAAGCTGAGGGGTTGCTTGGCCACGATGGCACGTGCTTCATCCGAATCCAATACGTCGTATGGAGGTGAAGCGATTGCGGAAGCGTATTCCGGTAAAGGACGGAGGGCTCTAAAGGGCTTGAATACTGCCATAAGTCTTTTGTCTCCTTTTTTATCTGTAATATTTATTGAGTACTTTGATGAGGTCGATGTGGTCTTTGGTGCCACAGACCTCGCGCACGGAGTGCATGGCCCACATGGGGTTACCAATATCTATCGTGGGGATGCCCAAAAGCGCGGAAACGCGGGGTCCCACAGTGCTGCCACAGGGCATATCGCTGCGAACCATAAACTTCTGATATTCCACCTTTGCTTCGTTGCAGAGCCGGATGAAGCGCTGGTTGCTGCTGGCCGTGGAGGCATAGCGATGGTTTGAATTGATCTTGATCGTCGGGCCCTTGTTGATCAGGGGTGAGTAGTCCGGATCGTACTTTTCCATATATGAGGGATGCAGGGCGTGCGCCATATCTGCCGAGATCATAAAGCTTTGGCTGAGGGCACGGAAGTGGTCTTCCGGGGTGGCTTTCATCTGCGCACTGATGCGCTTCAAGATGATGTCCAGGAAGGAAGAATCCGCTCCCTGAAGCGTGGTGCTGCCTATTTCTTCATGATCAAAGAAGGCGGCGACGCAGGTGCTTTGGGGCTGTTTGGCACTGATGAGGGAAGTGAGGATGGCGTGGGTCATGGCCAGGTTGTCCAGTCTCCCGCTGCTGATCATGCTCTTATCCAGGCCCAGGCGCGTGGCTTTGGCCAGGTCGTAAAAGTAAAGTTCGCAATCCACAATCTGCTCCACATCGATGTTCAGCTCTTTTGCCACGATTGCTTTCACGGGCTTTTCCTCATCGCTGCCGGTGGCCAAGATGGCTGTCAGATGCATCTGAGGGTTGTATTGAAAGCCTTTGTTGAGGTCTCTGTTCATATGTATGGCGGCATTGGGGATGATGGCTACGGGCTCGGCGACGTTTACCAGATGAGTTTTGAGCTCCTGCCCATCTTGTACCATCACCTTGCCGGCGAGGCCCAGCTCCCTGTCCAACCAGGTGTGAACTATAGGCCCACCATAGACTTCCACGCCCACCTTGGAGGTGTTTGCCACATTCTTTTGTGAGGCGCCCTTGATTTTGAGCGAAGGGCTGTCAATGTGGGAAGCGGCGATCTGAAAACCGCTCTGAGCGAGAGGTTCGCTGCCGATGATGAAGGCCATCACAGCCGTCTCACCGCGCACCAGATAGTATCTGCCGCCCGGCTTCAGCTGCCAGGCATCCTGTTCCCGGATGCGCGTGAATCCGGCCTTATCCAAACGCCGGGTAATCGCAGCCGAGGCGTTAAAGGGCGTAGGCCCTTCGTCCAGGAAGCTAAGTAGATCATTTATATGATGTTCCATCGTTGTGCTCCGTTATTTTCGTTTAGATAACCAATACTTTGCAAAGGGGTTTTGTGTCAAGGGATGTCGCAATTTCCCTCATGAAGCATCGGATAGAAGGGGCGGCTTTAACTATACAGATACCTCTTGATCTTCTGGGTGGGTGTCTTCTGGAAAGGCTCGTTCACGATGTGTATTTTGGCAATGCGGCTGAAGTCGGCCAAGACCTTGTTTACCTCTTTTCTATTGGTTTCCATCAGTTCCGGGAGCTTGGAGACAGGGAGTCCTGCCGTATCCAGTGCTTCCAGATCAGGATAGACCAGGGCGTGCAGCTGTCTATCTCTTTCCAGCACCAGGCTTTCGGAGATGTAGGGCAGGTTGTCCAGCTTTTGTTCCACCAGCTCGGGATAGATGTTTTCGCCGCTGGGGCCGATGACCACGTTTTTGCTGCGTCCGCGCAGGTAGATGAAGCCGTCCTCGTCCAGAGTGCCGATGTCTCCCGTGTGGAGCCAGCCGTCGATCAGGGCCTCGTTGGTGGCTTCTTCGTTGTTGTAATAACCTTTGAAGACTTGCTGTCCTTTGAGTAGCACTTCGCCGGGGATGTTGACGGGATCGGGGCTCTGAATCTTGCATTTGAGGAATTTGATGATTCTGCCGCTGGATTCAAAGCGATGGTCGCTCCAGCTGCTGTAAGAGATCAGGGGGCCGCACTCCGTCATCCCATAGCCGATGGTGAAGGGGAATTTGATGCGCTTCATAAACTGCTCCACCTCAGCGTTCATGGGCGCTCCACCCACGATCAATTCTCTCAGCTCGCCGCCAAAAGCCTTGATCAGCTTTTCTCTGATCTTCTTTTCCACCACCTTGTTGAGGAGGGGAACCTTGAGCATGGCTTTCATCCTGGGCGTTTCCAGGGTGGGCTGCACCTGACGCTTGTAGATCTTTTCGATGAGCAAAGGAACCGCCAGGAATACGTCCGGCTTGAGCGTTTGCATGGCGGAAAGCAGCACTCTGGGTGCCGGCAGCTTGGCCATGAAGTTGATGTGATTGCCGCGGGTGACGGGATAAAGAAGGTCAAAGCTGCAGGCATAGGCGTGCGCTAAAGGCAGGAAGTTGAGCACCTTGGCGCCTTCTTTGAAGAGGAGGTTTTCCCGGGCGACGATCAGGTTTGCCAACAGGCTACGGTGCGGGATCATCGCTCCCCTGGAAAAGCCCGTGGTGCCCGAGGTGTAGATGATGGTGGCGATATCTTCGTTGTCACACACATCCGGCACCTTCATGTCTGAAGCTTTGAGCTTCTTCAAATCTGGAGTTTCGGCATAGGGCTTTATCTTTTTGCCCAGAGGCGCTTCCTTGCTGTATAAGAGGCTGAAATCGTCCAGAGAAAAGATGTATTTTACCTTGCGCAAACGCCCTTCGTCCAGGGTTTGATATTTGTCTGCAGAGACAAACAGGACCTCTGCATCGCAGTGATTGACGATATGATGTGTCTCTTCGGGCGAGAAATTGATCAAGATGCTAACCACGGAAGCACCATAGGTAACGCTGGAAAGCCACACGGTGGCCCAGTTTCCGCAGTTTTTGCCCACCAGGGCAATCTTGCTGCCTTTGGTCTGACCGCAGGCCTTGAATACTCGGTGAAGCCAGATGAGCCGGCGGCCCACTTCTGAATAGTTGATGGCTGGGCCGGGATAGTCTGTAAAAGCAGGCTTATCCCAGTAAGTCTTAATAGAATCAATAATATAGGGGATCAGTTTTTCCTGAATCATAAGCTTCTCCCAAAATGATATTTCAAGCAGATACCTTGATTTGTATTGGGATATTTTGTCAAGAAAAGCTTGCAAATATGGACGTGTTTTATGGGTTGGGCCCCTGTTGTGAACCCTGCTCATGCACCGCTGAGAATATTTAGTCAGGGTGATCAGTTGCAGCTTCGGCCCTTGCCTGGGCCTTGTGGCTCCGCGCCTTCAGAGCTCAATATCCGCGTCTTGAGGATGTGCCGGTAATGTAGAAAAGGCCAGGCTTATCTATGAAGCAGACGGCGCAGTTGCCGACCAGCGTATACTCAAAATCCGGAACTTCGGAGAAGGCCTGTACGCGGTTGAACTCGCTGGTGTTGCCTTCCTGGTCGCGGAAGAAGAGGCGAATCTGCTGTCCGGGTGTGTAGTTTGGTATAGGGATGTAAAGGTAGGGCCAGCGGGTGGCAGTGGGATCGGTATAGAAATTGGTAGAGATAAGCTGCTGCTGAGGATTCCGGAAGAGCACACTATAGGCTGAGAGAGTGTTTGGCACGGGCGGATCGGAGACGAGCTTGAGCTCTGCATGCGAACCCAAAGGCAGCAGGTCGGCCAGAAGCTGAGAGGGTATGGTTGCCTGAGCCTGGTAGAGCGAGGCGATAAGGTCGCGGCTGCTATCGGTGACTGTGGCCTGCGTTTCGGTGTGGGGCGCAAGGTCCTGCACAACCGCATATTCGGCGTCATAAAGCAGATAGAAGGAGGCGTATCCATTCGCCAGGGTAAAATGCCAGCCATCCGGTTCGCTGCTCTGCTCGTAGGCATAGATGCGGTAGAAGTCGCCATTCGAGACCGAAAAGAGCAGATTCTGGCTGCGCGAGCTCTGGCGGAGGCGGATCAGGGGCTGGAATTTGGTATAGAAATCAGGATCACCCATAGCTTGGAAGCTGTAGACCTTTGCCAGCGGACTGAGGGAATATTGGTTGGCAAACACGCCGTAAGCGTCACTGAGAGAGGCTTTCGGGCTCAGCTTCAAAACGGTGCCGGAGACCACATCCAGGCCGGAATTGAGCCAGACCTCCCAATCGTAGTCGTCAAACACCATGCGGTTGAAGATAGCCAGATTCTTGTCTCCATTGGAAGAGTTAAGCTGCGCTCCGTCCAATAGATAACCCGCACAAGTGGGATAGATCTGCAGCCTGCCACCGCTTTGCACAAAGCTATTGAGCTGCAAGCTTTCGGCAGGTTTGTAACGGTAAAACTGAGGGCGGTCTGTGGAAGGCCAGATATTTACCACGCCGGTGAGCGGCTTGCTGCAAGCGGTGGAAATAAAGAGGTTTGCGGGCAGCTCGGCTTGACTGCGCCCACGGTTGAGGGCAGAGATGCGCAGCAGTGCTTGGGTGGAATTGAGCTGATAGGGCGAACCTGAGAGCCAGGGGTGGCTTGCCTCCACGCTGGCTGAGTATTCCAGTTCCAGACTGCTGCAGGGAGGTTGGGGGTCGTTATAGCTCACATAGCTGCGGCTGGTTTGCAGCTGCAGTTGGGGCTTCAGGCAGGGGAGTCTCAGGCGGTTGCCTCCCTCCGTAGCTCTGCCGAAGATGTAGATGCCGCTTGAGTTTACGCCGCTGTAGATGAAGCCATCCGCACTGCTGTAATGGGTGGCGTCGTAGCCATCGGCCCGCGTCTTGAAGCTGATCTTGTCGGCGTCTTTAGACCTGAAAGCCCGAAAGAGCTTGGCAGTATTCCTGTTCTGCAACTCCGAGCGGAATCCAAATTCTATCCAGGCATCCGCGGGCAGGGTTTCCAGCAACGTGCCTCCTTTAGTGAAGCTGAAGCCGAAGATTTGGCGCTCGGATGCAAGCTGAAAGGGGCTGCCATGGAAGTAGTCTGTCAGCAGGGATTGGGCATCGGGCTGAAGATCAAGGCGCAGATTGACTGATGGCAGGTTCAGATCACGCAAATCCAGCCAGATGTCTTGCAGGTAAAGCTTGGAAAGCGAGCCGTCCAGGGGCAGGTCGAGACTGTTTTGGCTTTCCAGCGGTGTGAGCAGGAAGAATTTGCCCGCTCCACTCAAGAAGCTGACCAGTTCGCCCTCCCGCCAGAGCCAGGTGTTGGTGCCCTGCGGCCAGCCATGTACCGCACCCCGATGCAGGCGTGTCCACTGCCTTTGCAGCGTGCGGGGCTGGGGCATACGGTAGTAAACGATCGGCACTTGAGTCCCTCCCAGATTCCCCTCCAGAGAAAAGATGGGGGTGTTCAGCACAAAGCCGGGGAAGAGGTTTTGCACGGTGGCGATCTCGGCGGGGGAAAGGCTATCCTCCAGCTTTACGGTTACTTCAGACACCAGCGAGCCGGCAGGAAACCACAAACGCAGGTAATCATCAGGGGTAACCATCAGGGCTTGCAGGGCCTTGGAAGTAGCCGGCAGACGCAGCTCGGTGGAATCTTTAAAGTCGATCAAAGCGTGCTCGCCGCTGCCGTCGAGGTCAAACCAGCAACGCCCTTTGCCATAGGGATAGACCTCAATGGCTTGAGCACCCAGCGTCCAGGCGCTTTTCACCAGGCGCAGCGAGCTGAGCTCGGCATCACGCTTCAGGTCGGTATAGAGGGTGGCAAAAGCTTGCAGGGAGTCGATGATCACTTCCTGGCCGTGGCGCAACACGGAGATGCGATAGCTGTCTGTGAAAGCTTTGCTGCCCACGGGTAAGGCCAGGCTGTCCCTGCTTGCCAGGGCCTTCACGCGGGTGAGCGTCACCCGGTCTCCATACCAGAGGCCTGCCTCGGTGATGCTTTCCTTGGGGATGTAGAGGTAGCTGTCGTCGTTGGCAGACTTGATCAGGTGGTCATAGTAGACCTTGATGGTGTTTTCCGTGATGTATTCCTTGGGGTCGAGGTTTGGCGGCAGTAGCGTGTTTTCACGCAGGTTGCAGGCTGTGACAAGAGCCAGAAACAGCAGTAGGAGGATGAGCCTAAAACGCAGCGCTGAGGCCCAGCGAAGTGAGGTGGATGGGGTCATTGTCTTTGATTCCAATTTGATGGTAGAGATGCAGCTGCAAGCTTCCCGGCAGAGGTGCATCCAGGGAAAAGCCGTAGTAGGCATTGCCCGGAGAAAAGTCGTCTGTATAGCTTCCGGCTTGATTGGTGAAAAAAGCGAGATCGCCAAAACCGGCATAAGCACCCAGCCAAAAGTCGTGCCAGATACGCAAGCCGGTGCTGGCAGTATGAACCCAATGAGCGGTATCCGCATCAAGAGCTTCGTTGTCCTGATAGACGCGGGAGGCTGTATAGTTAAGAGTAAGAGGCGGATAGACCAGCTTGACGCCGAGGTCGGTCTGATAGTTGTTGTGGCGATTCCAGCTGGAAAAGTGTTGTGCCAGGCGCGGCCGGATGAGCAGCGTCTGCGCATAGATCCTGGGGCTGAGAGCGAGAGTGGCCGCCTTGCCCGGGTAGATGCGCTCGTCCTTGCCATCCAGATATTGCAGGCTGAGATTCAGGTCTGTATGCGGCAACTGTTTGCGGGCTGTTGCTTTGAGCTGCCAGCGGAAGTGCTCTCCTTCCCACAGCATCTCCTCGGCGTCCAGTATCAGCTGCCAGGAGCGGTAGGTGAGAATGGAGCCCAGATTCAGGAAGCGCGCCGAACTGCCTTTGGCAGCGAAGCCGGTACGCAGCTTGGCAGCCAGCTTCGATGTGGGGCGATTTTCGAGGCGGTTAAAATGAAGCGCCGCAGCAGGATAGTCGTCCAAAGCCAGATAGGCCCAGCCGGCGCCTTCTTCCGGCAGAGCTCGCAGTGAAGGCTCCTCCAGGAGAGCTATGGCTTTCAGGTATCCCACCCTTGCCAGATGAGGCTTCCGGTCATAAGCTTGTGCAGCTGCCAGATAGTGATGGATCATGCCTTCCTGGGGAAAGTCAGCCAGAAACTCCCGTCCCTCTTGCCGGATTTGCATCCAGTCGCCTTTGGCGGAAAGTGCCCAGAGGATGCCGGTTGCTGCAGCGGAGAGCCGGGAATTCTGCTGTCGCAGTTTCTGATATTGAGCAAGCGCCTCATCCGTCTCGCCCAGCATCATATGGCTGTAGGCGAGGTTCAACAGCGCTTCAGTATCCAGGGGGTTATAAGCAAGAGCCAGCCTGGAAGCTTCCAGCAGCTTGCGGTAGTCCGTCTCCTCAGCTTTCATGCTAAGCAAGAGACAGAATAGCAGCAAAACCAGGAGCGCTTGTTTCAAGGCTTATTCCAAAACACCCTTGTATTGGGCCACGATGCCAGACTGCGGGAAGTATTTCTTGAGCAGCCGGTATTCCGCTCTTGCTTCGTCGACTCTTTTGGCCAGATAGAGGTTGTTCACCAGATAGCCCCTGATCTCCATATCCCAGGGATAGAGCTGGATGATGCGGGCGTAGTAATCTGCAGCTCGGGAGTGTTCTTTGAGCATATAAGCCGCATAAGCCGCCTTGCCCAGCAGCTGAGTGTGTCCGCTATGCTGTGCCAGCAGGCTGTCTGCGGCGTCCAGCGCCGGACGGTAGTCTCCCAAAGCAAGGTGGCAGTTGATGATGCCGATATGCGCATCCAGATTGTCCCGCAGGCTGATTGCCTTGCAATAGCTGGAGATAGCTCTTTCATAGCGGCCCAGCAGGTATTCCAGCCAGGCGATCCTCACCTGGTAAAATGGTTCCGAAGCATCGGTAGCGGCAAGCTCGCGCATGATTTCCAGCGAGCCAACGTAGTTTGCCTGTGCTTCCAGGGCGTAAGACTGTGCGATGTCTGCACCTTTGGCCAACAGCGGCAGTGCGAGGCCAAGGGCCAGGATTATGATAATGATGCTTTTATTCATGATTGTTCCTCTATTTCTTCCAGCTCCATGCGCTTGGCAGTGAGCAGGGTTTGTGAGTTTTGTCGCAGGCTGAAGTCGATGATTCCTTCCCGACGGCTGAGCGTGAGAGTTCCCTCCAGTTTCCTGATCACCATACCCAGCACGCTGAGTGAGGTGACGCTTTCCACGATGATCTTTTGGTCTCGTTGATGCAATTCAGCGCTGGCATTCACGCGGATAGGCCTGAAGAAGGGGATGAGAAAGAGCGTGACGTTTTTCCAGAAAGAGCCCATCAACACCGAGAGACTGGGCTCGTCTTTCCAGGTGAGTTTGCCGCTTTCGCTCCAAGGCAGACGTGAAGCCACTAAGGCAAAGGCTGCCAGGGCGGTTTTGCGTCCATGCGAGAGGCTGAGGCTATTGTAGATGCCATTGTAGATGGAAAACTCCAGCTTGCTGCCCTGATCGCTCACCAGTGAATGCGTGCCGGCCAGATCAAGGTCGACCCGCCAGGTTTCCTGCCATTCTCTATGAGGCGTTTGCACGGCGTAGCGCTGCTTCTGGCCATATCCAAACTGCAGGATGGGGGCCAGGTCTTTTTCCGGCACCAGGGGCGAGACCACTTCTCCCTCGCCGGGAACTCCACTGCTGCAAAGCTCGTGTACGCCATCCTCGGTCTGCCGCTTATAGTTTACAATGTGGCTGAAAATGGTGGGTGAACCGGCATCCACTCCGCTCTGCGCCTGAAAGTGCAGATGCGGCACAGCGGAGCGTCCGGAATTGCCAACCGTGCCGAGCTTATCGCCCAGCTTCACGTAGTCGCCTTCTGCCAGCTTCACCGACCCCTCCCGCAAATGCGCATAGAGCGTGTAAAAGCCATAGCCATGCGAGAGTGTGACGTAGTTGCCCCAGTTGTCCTGCGTGTTGATGCTGCCTATGGCGTTGTCCGGTATGGAATTGACCACCTTGGCCACATAGCCCGCTGCGGCAGCTAACACCGGTTTGCCAAAGCAGTAGTAATCCTTGAGGTCGTGCTCGCTTTCCAGATACTTCTTGCCAAACCTGTCCTCCATCTCCAGGTCCCAGGCATAAGCCCAGTCCAGCTGGTGTGTGTGGGCGCCGTGATGCGATTGGGTGATCTTCCACTCACCGTTTATCGGCAGATGTATCTGCGGCACTCCGGCGCTGGAGAAACGCTGGTATCTGGAGATATAAGCCTCCAAAGCCTTCTCCGGATGCAGGATGCCGTAGTCGTTGATCACCGCCACTCTTTGCCGCAGCCGCAAGCGCAGGGAATAGATGAGCGAGATGACCACCACGTTCATAGGCAATGCAAACATCGGCACAAACAGCACGCCGGTCCGAGCCGGCATCACATCAGGGTAATAGTAGCGTCCGGAAAGCGCATAGGCAAACACGAAGCCGATCACCGTGCCCAGCGCTGCCAGCAGGTAGGAAGTCTTGCTGGGGATCAGATAGATGGAGCCGATGGCGATGCTGATCAGGATCAGATTGAAGCCGGGGAAAAACATCCCGTAGGTCGTACTCATGGCGCTGAATTGCAGCAGGACATAGCAGATAGACCAGCCCATCAACGCCAACATCAGCCCAATACGCGAGATAAACAGCAGCACCACAGCAATCAGGATACCCACGAAGACATCCGGCACAAAGGCAATGCTGGCCAGAGACTGGAAGAAGTCCCGCCAAAACCAGGGCAGCTCTATCGGGATATTGAAGAGCAGCGGCTTTTCAAAGCCCACACCGGTGAAATTGCCACTGCGTACCAGGAAATACCAGACCAAAGTGGCGCTCAGCGAAAAGGCCAGGCTCATGGAGGGCATCCTGAACCAGCTCTGCGTCAGGTAGTTGACGGCGGCATAGATCAGTTGCGTGGCGATAGCGGAGAGGATGATCAGCGCAGCGAAGCTCAAAGGGCTTTCCAGCACCCCGGCATAAGGGTAGTAATAGCCGATCGCCAGCCCGATCAGCAGGCTGTTGAAAGCCATGACTCCGCTGGAGGAATCCCAGCCCTCAAAGCCCAAGATCCGCGCCGAGATCAGCCCAGTCAGCAATCCCAGCAACCCCGCCATTCCCACGATGGGTGAGACCAGGGTGAGCAGCAGCATGGCCAACCCCACCCACAGGTTGTCTGAAAACATCACCGTGGCGTAGGCGTGCGGGATGGATTTGCCCAGCTTGATTAGTGCGGAGCCCAAGTTGTTTCTGTTCATTGGCTCCTGAGGTGTTCCGGAATTATCTCGCGGCCAATCACGTCTTCGAGTTCCTCACGCGGACGCAGCAATTCCAGCTTGCCGGTCTCCGAGATCAGCACCACGGGTGGACGGTATTCGATAAACTGCATCCACTGCGTGTTGTTGTAGGCCCCCACGGGCGTGATCAGCACCTGCTCGCCGGTGTGGAGATCGGGGAAAGGCACTGCGGGGCGCACGACGTCTATATTCATGCACAGCGGCCCGTAGAAAATAGTGTTTTGATAGGCGCCGGGGAAGGGTCGTGTGGGCGTGACTTTCAGCTTGTACCACCAGGCGGTAATGGTGGTATTCACTCCCGCATCCAAGATCACAGCACGTTCTCCGGAGGGCAGGTTTTTCTTGCCCACCACGCTGGAGATCAGGTAGCCTGCTTCGTCGATCAGCGCTCTGCCGGTTTCCAGGATCAGCAGCGGCAGATTTTGACTCACAAATTGTGATTCGTTGAACGCAGTTCCAATGGCCTCAGCATATTGATCAAATGAGGGCGAGATGAATTCACCCGGTGCGTAGGAGCCATGCAGCGTGTTTTGCGAGGCAAAGCCGCCGCCGAGGTCGATATATTCAACCGTGATTCCCAGCTCATTCTTCATCCTTTGAGCCAGGTCCAGCAAGGCTTTCGCCTCATAGTAGTAAGCCTGTGCATCCAGGATGAAAGTGCCGATATGTGCGTGCAGGCCCACGATGTTCATGGCCTTGCCGGAAGCGATGCGGTTGATGGCGCGGTAAGCCTCTCCGTTATCATAATTGAAGCCAAAACGGTCCCACTGCGGATAGATACCGGTATCCATATTGACGCGGATCGCCACCTGCGGCACCAAGTCCAGCTCCTTCGCTATTTTCTCGATCAGATACAGCTCATCCAGATGGTCGATATGGATTCTGGCTCCCTCGCGGATAGCCAGCTCCAGCTCATGTCTCTTCTTGCCGGGGCCATTGAAGATAATCTCGTTGCCGGGGATGCCCAGTCTGCGCGCCATACCGTATTCCATCCCGGAAACCACCTCCGCACAGGAGCCTTCCTGGTGAAAGATATTGCAGACGGCACCCAGATAGTTGGTCTTGTAGCTCCAGGCCAGCCTCACCTTGGGATAATGCATCTGCAGTGCGTCCATCAAACGCCTGTGACGCCGGCGGATCTGGCTTTCAGAAAGCACCAACACCGGCGAGCCAAACTGCTCTACGATCTCTGTGACGGGGATGCCGTCGATCTTATCCTTATATCTCACAACGCTCTTGGCACCGTATTTGTTCATATTTCCGGCGGAATTCCGCTCGATATTGGGGGCTATATATGTCTTTTTCATTCTTTTTACCTTCTTATAAGTTCACTTTTGGCGGAAACTTCGCCCATCACAGAGATGTCCGCAATGATGTCTTCCGCATGACGCACAAACATGGTGCCGGTCTTGCACTCGGGCAGCGGCTCCACTTGATGTCCCAAAGCTTTGAGCACCACGGCTGCGGGCTGATTTTGTCCACTTCCTTCTGCCAGGCGCACCCAGGCAGGGAAGCGGGGATTGATCTCGATCAGATAAAAGACGCCATCCAAGCCGCGGATGATCTCCAGTTCGCAAGGCCCGCGCCATTTGAGGATGGAGATGATCTTGCGGGCAAATTCGTCCAGGCTGGCGCTTTTCACCACCACGCCGCCGAAGCCCTTCCCTTTGTCTGTGATCACCAGCTTCTTCTGCGGAACCATACCGATGGTGTCGCCCTCGCCATCTCCCACGATCACGATGTTATACTCCTCGCCGGGCACTATCTGTTGCGCCAGCAGCGGCAGTCCCCAGCGTGCCTGGATGTCGTAGAAGTGTTTGATCGCCTCGTCCCAACTGGCCGCTTTGGCCGCCTCGTAATATCTACCCTTGATAAAGCAGGGATAGCCAATCTCCTCATGCAGGGTATTCAGCTGGGAAACGTTAGTGAGCAGAATAGTCTTGGGCACCTGCACACCCTGAGGCGTGAAGAAGCTTTCCAGCTTGGTCTTATCACGCAGCAGAAAGCACTCTTCGCTGGGCAAAAAGGTGTTGATGCCGCGCTGCTTGAGCTCTTCCGCCAAGCGGATATAGAGGATCACTTCGGAATCCAGGGTGGGGATGATCACATCCAGCGGCGTCCGTTCTAAGATATGATCCAGCCGCGTGAGGAAGGCATCCGCACCCGCTGAGGGATAGGGCATCTGATAGACCTGATCCACCAGATCATCCAGATAGATGCCGCTTTCCAGGGAATCGTAGACCAAGCCCACGATCCGGCCGGTGAAGCCCGCTGCACGGATGCTGCGGATCACGGGTACTCCGGGTTGGGGATTGTCGCCGGTTTTGAGACCGGTGACGGCGATGGTGATATCGAGCTTACTCAGATCGGGATTCAAGGGTATCTCCTTCAAACCTGATCAAATCAAGCGATTCCAGCATCAGCAGATAGTGAGCGTAGTCGCTGTTGAAATTGTCTTCACTCACCTCGTAAACCTCGCTGAGCTCTTCAAAGATTTCCTGACGCTGCATTCCCTCTGCCATCCGCTTCAGAATGAAGATGCCCGTCTCGTTGGCTGTGTAGCTGTAGCCCGACTCCGGGTCGAAGATGAATCCGTTGTCATTCATGGCCAGGTTCGATAGTTTCTCTGTGTTCATGTTCACTCCACATGATGGTATTTCTAAAATAGATAGATAGTATAAGCATTATTGCCGCCAAAACCATAATAATTATGCCTGTGCACAACAATTATGACAATCTCAAAGAAGGCCGTTCATCCTCTCCGCTGCCCGACCGCAATCAAAATACAGGGGCAATACTGAACCAATTTTGCTCCTCGGAAAAACACGCCTTCATAATATACCCTGACGACCTCGCCCTGACGAAGAAAAAACCAAGAAACCCAAACCCGTAACTGCCTGATAACGCTAAGCATACGAAATCGGTCAAATATTGTCTCTTTCTTTACCAGAGTGTAATACCTGTATGGTCGCTCGCCGGAGCGACCTTGTACGGGCGCTTGCCCAAAGCGCCGTTCTTCTTACGTCAGTCCGTATCTCCATCACTTGCGCCAGCATTCACAACTCACAACTGCGGCGTAGCTGCCACGGCGACCGCCCGTACAGGACAACTGAAAACTGGGCAGGGCGCCGATATTTATATTGACAAGTATCGGTTACCAATTGAAAGTGGAACGTCTATAACCTAATGAGGTGAAACGATGAAAAAGCTGTTGCTTGTGATACCTTTGTTTATTTGTCTGGCCTTGGGCGCTCAGCCCCGGGGTCTGAGTTCCAGAGATATTGATGTTTCGGGATCCGTTTCCGTGATTCAGCCTCTGGTGGAGCTCCCATTGCCAATCTTGCCCGGTAACGAGCTCCAGCCAATCGAGCCCAAAAGCTGGGTTCCTTTGCAGAACCTGCCTCAGGATGTGATGTTACCGGCGGGAGAGCAGATCGGAGCCCATTTTCATAACCCGAGCTCAAACGCACAGAGATATTCCAGCCTCGGCACCCTGCTGCCTCAAAGCGAAGCCGCTATAGCGAGGGCGCCCCAGTGGATCAGGGTGCAACTCCGGCACACTCTCAACCAGCTTGAGCCAGACCGGCAGTTGCTTTTTGCCGAACTGCTGAACACCGCTCCCGATCCCTATGTGGATGAGATCGCTTTTTGCATCGCCACCGCCTTCCCCGAGTATCTGAACTCCGGCTTTGCCCTGCCTGAACTGTTTTTGGAAAACGCCCAGAAGCTGTATGAAATCGATGGCGAACTGGACTATGTGGAGATTTTGGATTTCGGTTCTGCCGCCAGCGGTGGAGATTATTATTCCACCACCCGCTACTGGAAGAGGGATGCCCAAGGGCAGTTGATCCAGGTGACCGTCCCGCGCGAAATCTATTACTGGTATCTGGTGAACCCCAAGATTACCGACGAAATTGCCGCCTACATCGATCCCAATATCATCGAAAACAACTCCACCCACTCCAACAACATCGTGCCGCCTCCGGAGGGAAAGTTTTGGCGCAGCTACATCTATGATCATGTGGATGGTGACTATCCTGTTCTGCGCGATACCCTCAGCCAATGCCAAAGCGTCTACAACCGAGACGGCAGACCCGGCGATGTGATCCACGCCATCACTTGGTGGATCAACCAAAACATGAGCTTCACCTCGAACAACGAACGGCCCCACCAGCCCGTGCGCATCTATCAGAAACGCTTCGGACGCTGCGGAGAATATGCCGACTTCAGCTCGGCCATCGCCCGCATTGCGCTCATCCCCTGCACCAATGTCACCTCAGTCTCCACCGATCACACCTGGAACGAATTTTGGGAGGATGGTTGGGTTTCTTGGGAGCCTGTGAATAGCTATCTCAATAATCCCCTCGTCTATGAAAACGGCTGGGGCAAGGTCTTTGGTAGTGTGTTTGAGGAGCGCTCCGACGGCCTTTTCACCCCGGTCACCGAACGCTACTCCGAGGGCGTGGCCACCATCAACATCCAAGTGGTGGATGCAAATCTGCAACCTGTGGACGGAGCCCGGGTGGTGCTGGCCATCTTTGAAAACTCACCCCGCTTCGACTGCGAGGCTTATACAGACAACCATGGCATGGTCAGTTTCACCGTGGGTGAAGGCAGGAACTACCGCGCCCGCACAGATACAGCGTTTGGACTCTACCCCGCCGTCGCCGGCACTTATGCGCAGCTCGTCTCGTCAGCGGAAGCGGGGGAGAGCTATTCCTACCAGTTTCAGATCGATGCGCCCCTGCCTCAGCCGGGCATTGAGATGCTTCCCCTGCCCGATGACCCGGTGCAGGATTATAAGTTTACGGCAAACCTGGCCTCCACGGGGTATTACATCACCGGCAAAGCTTTGTGGGACGATATCGATGTGCTGGGAAACCAGCCCCGCCACTACCGGTATTCTTCCGAACCGGCTCCGGTGAGGCTGTTGGTCACGGATTCCGATGGCGCCGTCTTTATGGATCTCTACAACTTCTGCTCCGCCTACGTGAATGAAGGCCCGGATTTGACGGCCAGCGCAGAGTTCAATATACCCGCGGGGCGGGATTGGTATATCTTTGCCGACAACTCACACCAAAACGGCAACACGGTGCTGCTTTCCGGAATGATCGAGCTTCAGGGCTGGGAAAACGCAGTGGACGATCCCCATGCTCCCGCTGCGACAATCAGCCTCTCTGCTCCCGCACCCAACCCCACCCGCGGAGAAACCAAGCTGTGGATCAAGCTGGACTCACCTCAAAAACTCCAGGTCAGCATCCACGATATCCGCGGCCGTGGGATCCGAGACCTGGATAGCCTGAATCTGCCTGCAGGGCAGAATCCTCTCGTCTGGGATGGTCTGGACAGCCGGGGCCGGCCAGCCTCTTCCGGCATCTATATACTGAGAGTCAAAGGTGAGCAGCGTCAGGCTTCCCGCAAGATTGTGCTGATCAGGTAGGCGCCTGGTACGGTCGCTTGCCATAGCGACCAAAGAGGTAGCCGGCGGTCGCCGAACCGCCGCATGCAAGCATGACTTGCAACTCATCCCAGCCCAACCACTGTCTCAATCTACATCACAACGCATACCCATCCCAAAAACCAGAGCTGAATTGAGCGAATTAAGATAAGAAACAGGTCGTCCTATCCGATACATACAGCTCCGTTACTAGTCTTGCGGGATCAGCGGGCTGAAGCTGTCTTTCAAAGTGCAGACATTGGAGGGCTATGCTGTCTCTGCTTGGGTAGCATCGGGTTATTAGAAATCATCATTGGTAGCCCATCCTAAGTGCGGTAGACCGTGTTGAGTAGCCTTCCATACAGAAGATGCTTGGCATTTATTCGTCTGCTGATGACTAAATACTGGTTTAACGGTAGCCTCTTAATCCTAAAGTTTGGTGTATATATCCCATATTGAGCACAAACGTATTGAAGCCACATTTTCCACAAAATGTTGAGTCTCAAATGTTGGTGTAAACTCCAAATCGCTACATTTGAGCACGGCCAAAATAAATTCCCAGCTAATGCAAAAGGCTTTTGCGACGGCGGCTACCTACTCTCCCACACAGTCGCCCGTGCAGTACCATCGGCGTGAGCGGGCTTAACTGCTGTGTTCGGGATGGGAACAGGTGTGGCCCCGCTGCTATAACCACCATCGCAAAAGCCTCTT